>JADMIO011398608.1_pt1 | contig 59340 bp, 49 predicted proteins | sample 8958161 | NCBI WGS metagenome assembly JADMIO01 (sample SAMN16585339, study PRJNA669376) | soil metagenome | isolation source: Crop rotation soil | place: USA: Cullars Rotation, Alabama | collected 2011 | reverse complement strand
CCGCGACTTCAAGTCACGTGAATTCCAAGCTTCGGATCCCACTGTGCTGGAAAGGTCTTTACTGCGAGTGTGCAGGCGCAAACTGACTTTTCGAAAGTACAGATAAAGGCAACAAAAGTTGCCGGCAACGTTTACATGCTCGAAGGCGCGGGCGGGAATATCGGCGTGTCGGTCGGTGATGACGGGCTCTTGATTGTCGACGATCAGTTTGCACCGCTCGCCGACAAGATCAGGGCCGCGCTCAAAGGAATTGCCGACAAGAAACTGAAATTCATCCTGAACACTCACTGGCACGGCGACCACACCGGCGGCAACGTGGTCTTTGGACCAGAGGCGACGATCATCGCGCATGACAACGTGCGCAAGCGACTCGCTACTGCACAGAAGTCGACAGTCTTCAACACCACCACGCCGGCGTCTCCGAAAGAAGCGTTGCCTGTGATCACGTTCGATCAGTCGTTGTCGGTGCATTTCAACGGCGAGGACATTCGCGCGATCCACTTCCCGCATGGACACACCGACGGCGACAGCGTGATCTTTTTTTCGGCTTCAAACGTGGTCCACCTTGGTGACGACTTTTTCGCCGGACGCTTTCCGTTTGTAGATCTCGAGAGCGGCGGTTCGGTGGAAGGACTGGTCAAAAACATCGGCGAGCTAGTCAACAAAATACCCGCCGACGCGAAATTGATCCCCGGGCATGGTCCACTCTCAACGCTAGACGATCTCAAGAGCTACTACCGCATGCTGCAACAGACCACCGAGATCGTGAAGCAAAAGATCGCCGCGGGCAAAACGCTGGACCAGATCAAGAGTGAAGGCTTGCCCGACGAATGGAAACCGTGGGGCGAGGGCTTCATCAAGACCGACCGCTGGGTCGAGACGATCTACAAAAGCCTGACGATGAACAATAAAGCCACAGATGAACACGGATTCCAACACGAATAAAACGATTCCGTTTTTTCAATCCATGTTATCCGCGGCTAATTTTGTCCAAGAAACTCTTGCCTTGGTTCAATCGCAGTCCGAAGTTGGCTGCGATCGTTTGGCCGATGTCGGCGAGTGAGTCGCGCGTGCCGAGATTGACTCCGGCCTGCGCATTCTTGCCGTGGACCAGCAGCGGCGCGTACTCGCGGGTGTGATCGGAGCCGCGGAAGGTTGGATCGTTACCGTGGTCGGCGGTGATCATCATCACGTCATCCACACGCATCGCCGACTCAAGCTCCGGCAGCCGCGCATCGAAGTGTTCGAGCGCCTTCGCGTAACCTTCCGTGTCGCGGCGGTGGCCGTAGAGCATGTCGAAATCGACGAGGTTCGAAAAGATCAAGCCGCGGCTTGAATCTTCGAGCGCTTTGATCGTCTGGTTGATCGACTGCTCGTTGTTCTTCGCCGTCAGGTCCTGCGTGACTCCCATCGAATCGTAAATCGAAGCGATCTTCCCGATGCAAACGACGTCGAGATCTTCGTCGGCAAGCGCCGGCAAGAGATTCTCGCGTGGCGGCGGCACCGCGTAATCGTGCCGGTTCTCGGTGCGATAAAACGATCCCGGTTGCCCGCGAAATGGACGCGCGATCACGCGTCCAACTTTGTGCTCACCATCGAGAATGCGGCGTGCGATCTCGCAAATCTCGTAAAGCCTTTCGAGCGGTATCACTTCTTCATGCGCCGCGATTTGGAACACCGAATCAGCCGACGTGTAGACGATTGGCTTACCTGTTTTGACGTGCTCGTCGCCGAGTTGCTTGATGATCTCCGTCCCCGATGCGGGAATGTTGCCGAGTATGCCTGGAACGGACGTCTCTTTGACGAAGCGATCGATCACCGGCGCTGGAAAGCCGTTGGGATACGTCGGAAAAGCGCGCTGCAAAACGATGCCCGCCATCTCCCAGTGACCCGTAGTCGTGTCTTTACCATTCGAACGCAACGCGCAGCGACCATACGATCCCGTCAGATGGTCCAATGGCGGCAACGCCGGCAACGGACGAATGTTACCGAGTCCATAACGTTGCAGGTTCGGAAGCCGCACGGGCCGCGACTCGAGAATGTGACCAAAAGTATCAGCACCGGCATCTCCCCACTCGGGGGCGTCAGGCATGGCTCCAATGCCGGCACCATCTAAGACGATTAATAAGACGCGGTTGAAAGCGGATGAATTGGGCATCAAGGTTCTACTGTTTCGGCGCGTAGTAGCCGTCGCGCGCGCGGATCACGGCGTTGCCTTTCACGCCGCGCACTTCGAGTTTGATCGAGCGATACTTTCCGTCGCGAGCTTTGTTGGTTGGATAGTAACCGAGACTGTATTGCGTGCCGATGTCCTCCGCCACCTTCGCAAACGCGGCACGCGCATCTGAGAGTGTGGCCGCAACAAAACTCCTGCCGCCTGAGACGCGGGCGAGATCATTCATCTCGCGCCGCGCGAGATTGTAAAGCTCGCGGCTGATCGACATTCTTTCAAACGGACCCATCTGGCAGAAGCTGTTGAAATTGTCGGCCTTGGCTTTCGGGTAAAAGATCTCGCGATAACGTTGGATTTGCCGCTGTGAAAGCGCGAGCTGACCGTCGTCGCTGCAATCCTTCATCAGCCGATCTTCGACGAAGTCTTCCGTGTTGACCTGGATGAAATAACAAGCGACGCCGACGCGCGAGAGTTTCATTTTTGCGGTGGCGAAATCCGAATTGCTGGAAGAGTCCACGCCGTCCGTCAACGCCACGACTGCCCGGCGCCCACGCACTTCCTCGCTCGGAGGATCGTGGAAAATGTTGTCTGCAATCCGTTCGAGCGCGTCGTAGTAAGGCGTTCCCTGGCTCGCGCCCAGATTCTCAATCGCATTTTTTAAGGCTTCGCGATCGCCGGTCAAAGGCGTTAACACTTCAACCGCCGCAATCGGCTGCGCGACGGTCTGCGCCTGATTGAACGCCACAATGCCGACGCGATCGCCCGGCCGCAGCGCCGCGATAAAACTGTTCGCTGCCGCACGGATCAACGCAACGTCATCACGCGTCGAGCCGGACGTGTCGAGCAGAAGTGCGATCTCAAACGGAGTTTCGGTGGTGCCGAAATTTGCGATGGTCTGGGGCTGACCGTCCTCGACGAGGCGGAAGTTTTCCGCACGAAGCCCGGAAAGCGGATGTCCCGCGCTGTCAGTCACAACCGCCGGAACGGAGACGAGTTGAGTATCAACCCTGACGACGTCACCTTCATCCACCTCATCTCCGGACTTTTTCGTCTCCGTTGTTTGATCCGTGGCGGTGACTCGTCGCGGCCGCTGTGTCGGTTGCTGCGTGATCTGCTGGGCGTGCGGTCGGTCAATGATCACACTCAAGAGCATCACCACGCACACTGCAATTGAAAGCTTTGTAAGTATTGACATACGAAAAAACAGGATGGGCTCTCGTGAGAATATTGCCATAAAACTATTTCGGTCACAAAGAAAGGCCGCCCTTGACACTCCTGCCCCGTTCTCATAGCATGACGACTCGCTTGCGGCGCTGTTATATTGAGACGTGCCGCGACCGACGACAGGGTCGGTCAGGTTAAAGGCACGTACGTCAATGGTAGACGGCTTCCCTTACAAGGAAGAGGTTGGGGGTTCGAATCCCTCCGTGCCTACCACGTTTGAAAGTTTGCGGAGTCGTAGTTCAGTTGGTTAGAACGCCGGCCTGTCACGTCGGAGGTCGCGGGTTCGAGTCCCGTCGGCTCCGCCATTCACTTCGTTAGTTTCGACATCACCTCCCAATTCCATATTTCTCTTTTGAATAAGATTGACGCGGAGTCGTTTGTCTGGTCCAACCTTCCGTCAGCTATCAGCGCGCAGTAGGATTTTTCACTCCCTCTCAAAGAAAAAGATCAGTCGATTCCGGCTGATCTTTTTTCTTGCACGTTATGCTGCAAGCGGGCTATGTCGGTGAAGTTCAGTCAAATAACTAATCAGACCCTCGCAGCAGGGAGATTCGCGCGCCCATTGCCCCAAGAAAAACAGCAAATATCTGACAAGAAGGTATTGACCCAGCGGCGGTTTTGACTAAAATCCTCCCCAACGGTGAATGTGGTTGCCGGGGTGAGGACGGTAACCAATAGAGGCTGAATGCCTCCGCCAACCTTGAGAGGCCGGTCCAAACCGGCCTTTCGGTTTTTAGCCACAAAAATGCATATAATCCACAAAAATGATTTCAGTCGCAGAAGCCATTCAGATTGTCAGACAGCAGACTCACTCGCTGCCGGTGGAGCAGGTTTCACTGCCGCAGGCGCACGGCCGTGTGCTGGCTCAGGACGTCGTGGCTGATTCGGATCTTCCGCCGTTCGATCGTTCGCAGATGGATGGCTACGCGGTTCGCGCGATTGATGCGCAAGCGGCTCCGGTGCGTTTGCGGATCGTGGGTGAGTCGGCGGCCGGCAAAGGCTGGCACAATCAACTGGCAGAAGGACAGGCAGTGCGCATCATGACGGGCGCGCCTGTTCCCGCGGGCGCCGACAGCGTGCAGCAGGTCGAGTTAACTCACGAGCTCAAAGACGGCACGGTTGTCGAGCTGCTCGAGAGTGTCGAAGAGGGAAAGTCGATCGTAAAGCGCGGTGCCGAAATACAGGCCGGTGAGACGGTCCTGCGGGCCGGCACGATGATCAACGCGGCGATGATGGCTGTGCTCGCCGCGTTTGGTTGCGCAACCGTGCAAGTGTTTCGGCGTCCACGCGTCGGCGTGCTTGCCACCGGCAGTGAGCTCGTCGCCGTCGACCAAAAACCGGGACCGGATCAGATTCGCGATTCAAACAACTACTCGATTGCAGCTTACGCGGAGCTGGCGGGCGCTGTTGTCGAGCGTTTGCCGTTGACTGCCGACGACACCTCCGCACTAACAAATCAAATCAGTAAAGCGGCTGAGACTTGCGATCTGATCGTCACTTCCGGCGGCGTATCGATGGGTGTTTACGACCTCACAAAATCGGCGCTCAAAGAGCTCGGTGCAGAAATATTCTTTGAACGCGTCGCACTTCGTCCCGGCAAGCCGACCGTGTTCGCGCGTCTGCCGAGCGGCACGCTCATGTTTGGGCTGCCCGGGAATCCGGTTTCCGTCGCAGTGACCTTCAACCTGTTTGCACGAACAGCAGCGCTTACCATGCAGGGCGCAACCGAACCCGCGTTGAAGCGAGAGACCGCTGCGCTGGCACGAAGTGTAAAAGGAACAGCGGACAGGGAAAACTATTTGCCGGTGCAGCTAACCACAAACGATGATGGTGAGCTCATCGCATTCCCGCTGAAGTGGGGCGGCTCATCAGACTTCGTCGCGTTTGCGTTAACCACCGCACTCGTCAGCGTGCCCGCCGGCACTAAGAAAGTCGAAGCCGGAACGTTAGTAAACGTCTTCCGCCTGCCGTAGCCACAAAAGGCACCAAAGCCCCAAAAATTTTTCCCTGAAAACAGGTGCAATTTTTTGAGCCTTTTGTGCCTTTTTATGGCTAAGTTCAAACCTGCAGGATCGGCGCGATACGTTCCGTCAATCCCCTGAATCCAAGAAATCCCGGCAACCGCTCGATACGATTTCCGATCTTCTGATCGAACAAGTCCAACCCAGCTTTACCCGGAAATAGTGTCGCCATCACGTAGTTGGCTTCAGTCCGCGGCTTCGCACCCTGGCCCACCGGCGTCCAGAACTTTCCGATGATGAACCGCGCAAGAATTCTCGAGAACTGCGTCTCTGCGAGCTTCACGCGCGCAACGTTCCAATAAAAGCTTCCGTGTATCGACTCTTCCTGCACGATGCCGATCAACAACTGTTTCAGCACCGGATGATCGGCAAGATCCGCGAGCCGTCGATAGGCGTTCATCGCAGTGATCTCATTGATCGCTCCCCACACCATGTGCGCGCCGTGAAAATATTTTCCGAACGGACGCGATGCATGGTCTACCAGGTAACTGCCGATCAAATACAGACGCGGAATCCTACGCGTCGCTTCCACCTGCCAATTCTTTTCGGTCGGCAAGCCGGCCTCTTCAAGAAATCGATTGAGAAGATTACCGTGATGAAGCTCTTCGATGCTCCACCGATCCATGAACTTCCTGATGATGGGATCTTTTCCGGTCGGCGTGCGTCGTAATTCCTGGTAGTACATGTCAGTGAAGTATTCGATGTCGCGCATGTAAACAAGCACCGGGACAAACGCAGGATTAATCGGATGGTTTTTGATCTCGTTCCAGCGAATGCTGTTCACATATTCCTTTGATAGAGCGCGGGGTTGTCGCTCATACCAATCGAGCACTTCTTTATCAGTCTCGAACACGGGGAACCTCCGGGTTTCAAATAGTCGATCACTTTACGATTAATACGCAACAAACGGATTTTTGTGTTATCAGAATCTGCCCAGGCTCGGAATTGGGGATGAAGACAATGAGACCAACCCGAATGAGGGCCCTCGTCCCGGTTCGGTGCAGAATAGACGGAAATGCGGTCGAATGTCGAGATCTACTTGCCGAGAAGAACTTTTTGTTATCTACTTTTCCCGCATGGCACAACTCTCGCACGTCGACGATCAGGGCCGCGTCCGCATGGTCGACACGGGCAGTAAAGAGGTGACGCAGCGACGCGCAGTCGCGTCGGCGCGAGTGTTGATGTCTCAAGAAACAGTCATGGCGCTGCGCGAGCATCGCACTCCGAAGGGAGATCCGTTGGAAGCCGCGCGGCTCGCGGGGATCATGGCCGCGAAGCGAACCTCCGATCTGATCCCGCTCTGCCATCCGTTGCCGTTGACGCATATCGACGTGCAGGCGACGTTGGAAGAGAGTGGGGTGGCGCTTCGGGCACAGGTCTCGACCAACGCGCAAACGGGTGTCGAGATGGAGGCGCTCACGGCGGTCTCAGTGGCCGCGCTGACTGTTTACGACATGTGCAAGGCGTTGGAGAAAGGCATGACCATCACCGACGTGCGGCTGGAGAGTAAGACTGGAGGAAAGTCCGGAGACTATCAAAGACGTTGATAATCTTTCACACAAAGGCGCAAAGGAAGACTCAAAGGCACAAAAGAGGATTGGTTTGCGCCTTTGTGTCTTCCTTTGTGTCTTTGTGTGAAACTCTTGAAGCGGTTCGGGAACCTCCCCAGTCCATTGTGCGTTAATCACGGCGGGACTAAAATAAGGCCAGAATTCACGCCGAGTTACCGGAGAGTTGAAGATGAGATTAAGGCTATCAAACGACGCGCGACCCCAGGCAATGACGCTGCTTATCGCAGCCACCATTTCCGTGGTGCTTTGGTTTATTCCGTTCGCCGAATTTCTGACTTACCCGTTCAGAATTTTCGTGACGTTCATCCATGAGGGCGGACACGCGGTCGCCGCTTTGCTCACCGGCAACTCAGTCGCGAGTCTCAGCGTGGCGATGAATGCGAGCGGCGAAACCTACACGACCCAGGGCGGACTGTTTTCTCAAATCTTCATCTCGAGCGCCGGCTATCTCGGATCGATGGCCTTCGGCGCGCTGTTGCTCATACTGATTCGCAAAGCGGTCGCCGCGCGCATAGTGTTGCTCGGGTGCGCGATCTTTGTTTTCAGCCTGACGATGATCTACGGATTGATCAAACCGATCTTCTCGATGTCAGCGTGGCCGGGCATCCCGTTCACCTTGCTTGCCGGCACGCTCATCTCAGTTGGCTTGATCCTGATTGCGAGGTTTGCGAGCGCGAAGGTCGCGACGTTCTTCGTCAGCTTCCTGGCAGTCCAGAGTGTTCTCAATGCGTTTTTCGATCTGAAGACACTCTTCTCGCTCTCGTCATCACTCGGTCCGACCGTTCCGACCGACGCGGCTAACATGGCCCAGGCGACAGGTATTCCCGCGCTCTTCTGGACTGTGGTTTGGATCACATTCGCGTTGGGAATCCTGTGGTTCGCGATGCGTCTCTACGTCGCCGGCCGCGACAAGAGCTATCAACCCGATCTTCCCTTCGAAGAAACGCCGCCACTATAGATTTCAGCCACAAAAAGGCACATAAGGCACATAAAGAAAAAACCTGATGCTGGAATTTTTCTTTGTGTGCCTTATGTGCTTTTTTGTGGCTAAAAACTAAATCGGGCCTGGATCTGAAACATCCGCGGCGGATCGATGTTCGCGAATGCCGGGATCGCGTTCGTCGCCGTCCCGACTCCACCAACAAACTGTCCAAACGTCGGCGCCGCAACGACCGTGTCGCCGTAAGTCGTCACGCCACGTCCGAGAAAGTTCCCGTGATTGAAAAGGTTAAATCCTTCCAGTCTCACCAAAAGACTCTTGCTTTCTGAAAACTTGAAGCGCTTCTCGACAAACACCGCCACATCCGAAGTCGGCGTACCGTGAAATGCCGACTTACTGATGATCGCGCCGTTGATAACCGGCCGATCGTTGTTGATGCCGTCGCCATTGTTGTCGATGCCGGTGGTGGCGTTGAACGGCCGCGCCGATGCAAACATCGAGAGCGTGCCGGCAGTGATGTCGAACGGAAAATGATAGTCAAACGTGATCACCGCGCGATGACGTTGATCGACGACGCTTGGTCCACGTTCGATCTCGCCGAGCTGTGTGATGTTACTTTCGTTCGGACCAATGCCGTTGCCATCCGGCTCGAACGTGTTAGTCGCCTTCGACAACGTGTAGCTCACCGCCGCATACATTCGCGCGCTGCCGCGATAACTGAACTGCGTCTGCAAACCATCATAATCCGCGACGCCGAGGTTCATGATCACGTTCACCTGTCGCACGCCGCCGTTGACCGGCAGGATCGGCCGCGTCGCATTTGCCGCCGCAACGCTGCGAACCTGGCCCGGCGCGGTGCGAGTGAACGGCGCCGGCGCATTCAGATCAACTGTGCGATCGAGGTTGGTCCAATGCTGGTGGACGTAGTCGGCTCCAAAGAACATGGCTTTGAGAAACTCGCGCTCGGCGCCGAGAGTCGTCACCTGGCTGCGCGGATTCACGAGCTCATCCGGATAGTTCGGCAGCTTGTCGAAGTTCAGACCAAACCGCGCGAACTGCGCGCGATAAAAATCGCGCAAGCCGGCGCGAATCGTGATGTCGCGCGCGGGCAGTTGCGAAGCGGGAATCGTCGTCGGGTCCACCGTAACTGGAAGACACGATCCAACGAGGCAGGTCGGGAATCCGGTTTGTCCGGGGGTTGCGGTGTAGGTCGTCAAACCGTCGAGCCCGTTCACGAGATAACCGGCAACGGCGTTGGCCCGAATTTGCGTGTAGTACATCGCGTAGCCGCCGCGAAGCACGAGACGTGAATCACCGCCCGGATGCCAGGCAAAACCGAGGCGCGGCGCGAAATTCTTCTTCGCGTCAGTCAGCGTCTGGCGGTCGTAACGCAGCCCAACGTCGAGCGTGAAGTCACGATGCAGGTGCATGTTGTCCTGCACGAACACCGTGTTGAGCCACTGCGGCAGCTCGTAGCTGCTGATGCCGAAGTTGATCGGCTGCGTGTAGTTCTGCACGTCGGCGAGCGTCAGTTGTCCAAACGGAGCCGTCGTCGTGTTGCGGAATGTGAACGTGCCGAGGATCGCCGTGCCGGGCTCGCTGCCGGTGCCGCCCGAAGTGTGATGAATCACGCTGCCGCCGAAACGGAGGTAGTGCTTGCCCTTGGACCACGAAAGAGTGTCAGAAAATTGAAGCTGGTGTCCCCACAGATCCGAGACGCGCGACTGTCCGATCGTAAACGGCACGGCGCCGCCGCGCGTGTAAGCGGTCGAGAGTGTCTGTGCTTCCCACAACGTGACCGGATCGCCGTGCAGGTAAGCGAAACGCGCCTCGTTCAACAGGCTCGAATTGATCGTCGCCGTGTGATTGAGCTGCATGGTCCATGAGCGACGCGCATAACGACGCGCCACGCTCGGCGCATTCGTTCCACCAACCGCATCCTGCGGATTGTCGTCGGAAAATCGATCGACGTTTACCCGAAACATCAGATTCTGATTTGCCGTCAACTTGTGGTCCACACGTCCATCAAATAGAAACTGCCGGTAGTGTCCCGTGACCGCGAGATTGCCGTCAGCGGGCAGCACAAACGCCGGCAAAGAGGTCGAAAGAAACGTGGTGCGGTTCTGTCGCGTGTAGTCGGCGGTGGCAAAGAAGAAAGTGCGATCGTGAACGATTGGACCACCAATCGTGCCCGAATACTGTTGCAGCGCGTCGGGAATGTCGACCGGGTTGATCGCCTGCAACGTCGACGGCGTGACGCAAGTAGTTACTGACGGCGGACAGAAATTCTTAGTCGAAAAAGTGTGCGCCTGCCAGTCACCCGGACGGAACAGGAAATTTCCCTGTCCGTGAAAGTTGTTGGTGCCCGACTTGGTGACGATGTTCAAGGCTGGTCCGGAAGTCCAGCCATACTCGGCCGAGAATGCGTTCGTGATAACGGCAATCTCCTGGATCGCCCCAAGCGGAATCGTGGCGATTGCTGTCTGCCGTCCCCAGCCCTCGTCATTGTTCGCGCCGTCAAGCGTGACGGTGGTCGCGCGTCGCGAGCCGGCGCCGGTGATGAAGTACGTTTGGTTGACGAAGAGATCGCCGGTTCCCTTTCCCTGTCGAAAGGCCGAGTTGAGCAACGGCAGCGACGAGACTTTCCGGCCGAGGATCGCGGTTTCGTCGAGACGGGCACTCGGCAACGGCAGGCCGATCTGCGGATCGGCGCGCACGCCTTCGGCGGTGCCGTAAACGGTGACTTGCGCTGTCTGCGTTCCCGCGAGGAGCGTGACTTTCAACGTCGCAGTCTCGCCTGAGCGCAATGCCAGATCCTGTCGTTCTTCAGGACCGAAACCTTCGCGCACCACCGTGACCTTATAAGTTCCCGTCAACGACAAGGCGGCAAACGTCGCGCGGCCATCTGCTCCCGAGACTGCTTCGCGTGAGGCGCCGGTCGCGGTATTCAGCACTGTGACGCGCGCGTCCGTCACCACCGCGCCGGTTTGATCCGTGACCACGACGATCATCGTGGCGGTGTTTGGTGATTGCGCCGCAGTGAGCGTCACAAATGCAGAGAGGAGTAGCAGCAGAGAAAATAAGCACTTCAATTTCATCGGATCACCTGAGGTTAGGGTTCGAAGGAAGATTGTGGGACTAAAACCTAATTACTACCACTCGTCGTAGGGGCGGCACTCCGTGGCCGCGCCAGCTCGCGCGAATTCGTACGGTGCGGGCGGCCACGGAGTGTCGCCCCTACAATATGGTTTGAGTTTTAACTGAGGACGACGACGACCTGTTCGACGAGGTGATGAACTCCGGCGAGAACTTCAGGGCGGCTTTCGATTGTCACGGCGAACCCAACCATCACCGTGAGCACGAGCCAGGGCACAAAGCGGACTCGAGAAGCATTGCTTACGAGCAGATGCGGATCCGCGCCCGCCAGCTCAACCAGGCGCCTGACCCTGCCTTTGACTCCGGGCACGTCGTCGCCGGCCGTGATAAATCCCGAAACAGCCGCGGGCAGGATTTGCCGTTGCCCTTTCGGAATCATGCGCGCGATTCGCAGCAGCGCGGAGGCGAGGTTCAAAGCCACCAGCGAGCTCTGTTGCGCGGCGAACTCATCCGCCGCCGACTCCGATGCTTCACTCCACGCGCGATCGAGCGAGCGCCCGCACGGAATAATCAACAACGCCGCCCGACTCACGCGCATCACCGAACGCTTGAAATTGTCGCCGGCCGCGAGATGTCCATACTCGTGCGCGACTGCGGCGCCAAGCTCTTCGTGACTGAGCGACTCAAACACGTGACTCGCGATAAAGAGTCGCGGGCGAATCGCGCCCACGACGGCGATGATCGGAAACGAGTGTTGCAGGATGAAAGTCGGAACTTTGATCGCTTCGAGCTCAACGCGAGTTGACGTCGCCAGCCACTCGCGCAGCAACGAACGTGTGGCAAGCCACGAGCGGAGCCCACGCCAGCTCGCGAGGCCGACGCCGACCGCCGAAACCATGGCGAGCAAGCCGAGTTTCCAACTCACAGACTCATCCGTCGTGTGTGGCTCGTAAGCGAGATACGACGGAATCAAGAAGAAAGCGATTGCGATGATCGCGAGCACGGGCGGACCGATGCGCATCACGAAGAGGATCTCGGCACGCGTGCGCGCAGAGCAGTTTCGCAGCAGCGGCCGGCAAACACGACCCAAGCCGGCAGCCACCATCGTTGCCGTAGCGTTGATGGTCAGCAGCAGCGCGAGTACGAGCGTGATGCCGAGAATCGTGTACATCTAGCTGTTCCGGCGCAACTCTCGTTTCTTTTCCTGGACCAGGCGTTCGAGCTCGTCGAGCAGCTCTCGATCTCGTTCGCTGATCGTGTCGACTATGCAGGCCAGCACTGGTTCGACTTCATCCGCGCCGTGGCCCAGCAGTCCGTCGACGACGTCTTCTTTAATGCCGCGATCGAGCTCTTCGCGCGACACGACCGGCGCGTAAAGAAACGCGCGACCGTCCTTGCGGCGCTCGAGCAGTTTCTTTTTGAAGAGACGATCGAGCGTGGTCATCAAAGTGGTGTAAGCGATCTGCTCGTTGAAGATGCGGTGAATGTCGCGCACGCTTACTTCGCCGAGCCGCCAGGTCTCTTCCATCACCTGGCGTTCGAGCTTACCGAGAGCAAAACAGGCGATTTCGCGCGGCCGGCGAAATCCACGCAGCAAAAAACGAGGCGTTTTCATGGGCACGCATTCTAACCACAGATCACACAGATCGCCAGCTAACGCCATAGATCGGGTCTTAAAGTCCGCGTTTATCCGCGGCGAATTTGTCGATTTGGCGCTCGCGCAGTCTCGCGTTATTATTTCTGGTTTTCGACTCCGTTCGATTCGTGTCTGTATGCCGGAAGAAGCCATTCAAGTTAAGGGAGCCCGCGTTAACAACCTCAAAAACGTCTCCTTTTCCGTACCGATCAATAAGATGACGGTGGTCACGGGGGTGAGCGGATCGGGCAAGTCCTCGCTCGCGTTCGACACGATCTACGCGGAGGGACAGCGACGCTACGTTGAATCTCTGTCCGCGTACGCGCGCCAGTTTCTGGAACGGATGGACAAGCCGGACGTCGACGAGATCCAGGGCATCGCGCCCGCCATTGCCATTCGCCAGAAAAACTCAACGCGCAATCCACGTTCAACTGTCGGCACGCAGACGGAGATTTACGACTACCTGCGACTGCTCTTCGCACGCGTCGGAGAAACGTTTTGTCGTGTGTGCGGCAGGCTGGTGACGCGCGATTCGCCCGAGTCAATCGCGGATGAAGTGCTGACGAAGGTCGCCGAAGGCACGAGGTTTTACGTGCTGTTTCCGGCGTCCGCAGGCTTGAGTGAGCCGGAGAAGAAAGCCGCACGTAATAAGAAGTCAGCATCGTCGCGACAATGGCTGACGGCGCACCTCATGAGCCTCATGCAAAGAGGCTTCACGCGTCTTTATTTCGCGGGACAGACGATCGACTTGCAGTCGCCCGACGATTATCCGCGCGACGACTTCAAAGACGTCTACGTGCTCGTCGATCGTTTGGTCGCGCGACCTGACGTGCGGCAACGCCTGGTCGACTCGCTCGAGATCTGTTTCCAGGAAGGACACGGCACCGCACTGATCGAAACCGCCGAGCCGCAGCCGAAGCGACTCTGGTTCTCCGAACGTTTCGAATGCAAGTATGACCACACGGTTTACGCGACTCCCGAACCGCGTCTCTTCAGTTTCAACAATCCTTTCGGCGCCTGTCCCACTTGCCAGGGCTTCGGAAACACGATCGGGCTCGATCTCGATCTGGTGATTCCGAATCCCGGCTTGTCGTTGAAAGACGGCGCGATCGAGCCATGGACCAAGCCGCAGCACGAGTGGGCCATGCAGGAGTTGAAACAGTTCTGCCGCGCCGAAAAGATCTCGATGACCGTGCCGTTCAATCAACTCTCGCGCTCGGATCAACGCGCGATCGTCGAGGGTCGCGGCGATTGGGCGGGGGTGCGCGGCTTCTTCGATTGGATGGAGACGAAGAAGTACAAGCTGCACGTGCGCGTCTTTCTTTCGAAGTATCGTGGCTACACTTTGTGTCCGGACTGCGGCGGCGGACGCCTGCGCCAGGAAGCGCGCGATGTGAAAGTCAGCGGCAAGACGCTGCCTGAGATTTGCGCGCTCTCGATCAAAGACGCGGACGAGTTTTTCGACACCCTCGAGCTCTCAACCGAACAGACCGCGATCGCTGAAAGAATACTTTTCGAAGTGCGGCGCCGTTTGCGATTTCTCGTAGAAGTCGGACTCGATTATCTGACGTTGGACCGTCTCGCTTCGACGCTTTCAGGCGGCGAGGCCCAGCGGATTCAGCTCGCCACCAATCTGGGTTCGTCGCTGGTCGGCGCGCTGTACGTGCTCGACGAGCCATCGATCGGTCTGCATCCGCGCGACAACGATCGCCTGATTCGACTGCTCAAAAACCTGCGCGACATCGGCAACACGGTGCTCGTCGTCGAACACGACGCCGAGATGATGCGCTCGGCCGATCACATACTCGATATCGGTCCAGCCGCCGGCGAGCTCGGTGGGCGCGTGATGTACGAGGGGGATTTCAAAGGACTGCTCGCCGACGAGTCTTCGCTGACCGCACGTTATCTGAGAGGCGACGCGGAGATCAAAGAGCCGCGCCAACGTCGCACGATGCAAAAGCGGCGGCTCGTCGTCCAGGGCGCGGCCGAACACAATCTCAAATCGATCGACGTCGTGATCCCGCTCGACATGCTCGTCTGCATCACCGGAGTGAGCGGCTCTGGCAAGTCGACGTTGATTCACGACTGCATTTACGCGGGACTGAAGAAACAACGCGGCGACTGGCAGGGTCACGTGGGCGCATTTCAAAAACTCGAAGGCGGGCAGTTTGTCGACGACGTGATTCTCGTCGATCAATCGCCAATCGGCCGCACGCCGCGTTCAAATCCGGTCACGTACATCAAAGTTTACGACGCCATTCGCGAAGTCTTCTCTTTGACACGCGAGGCTCAGGCACGCGGCTTCGATCCGTCGCACTTCTCTTTCAACCTGCCCGGCGGACGCTGTGAGGTTTGCCAGGGCGACGGCACGGTCACAGTTGAGATGCAGTTTCTCGCGGACGTCGAGCTGGTCTGCGAAGAATGCAAGGGCACGCGATTCAAGCAGCAGATTCTCGACATTCGTTATCGCGGCAAGAACGTTCACGAAGTGCTCAACATGACGGTGCGCGAGGCGATCACGTTCTTTCGTGAAGTGCCGAAGATCACGAACCGACTGCGCGTGCTTGACGACGTCGGGCTCGGCTACCTGCGTTTGGGCCAGTCAGCAACCACACTTTCGGGCGGCGAAGCACAACGAATCAAACTCGCGGCACACTTGCTCAAACGCACCGGCGCAAAGACGCTCTACATTTTCGACGAGCCGACGACTGGCCTTCATTTCGACGACATCAATAAACTACTCGCCGCCTTTCGTGCTTTGATCGATGCGGGCGGATCGCTGTTGGTGATCGAACACAATCTCGACGTGGTCAAGACCGCCGATCACATCATCGATCTCGGCGCCGAGGGCGGCGATGCGGGCGGCTATGTTGTCGGCACCGGCACGCCTGAGGAGATAATGAGTATTCCCGAATCGTACACCGGTCGATTTCTAAGGGACTACCTTGCGAAATCAAACGGCCATCTCAAATAAGAGGTCAAGTAAAATTCCGCTGCGACGGCGTTTGCTTTACGTCGCGCTCATCTACGCCGTATTCCTGGTCCTGCTGTTATCGATCGAGATGATTACGCGCGTCGCGTTTCCGCGCGTCGAGAGTCTCGAACTGTTCGTCGCGTCGCCGCAACAGCGCATGCAGGTTGCGAGTGCGGAGCAGTCGTCGATCTTTGAAGGCGATCCGTTGTTGCTCTGGCGTTTGAAACCGAACCTGGACCATGCGATCTGGGACTTCACGGTAGTCTCGACGAATGCGCAGCACTTTCGCGCGGATTATCCGATCGGACGGAAACTCGCCGGCACGTTTCGCATCGTTTGCCTCGGCGACTCGGTGACGTTTGGTTATCGCGTGCCGCCGGTCTGGCCTGAAAGACCCAAGGATTACGATCCGGAGTGGCAGCCGTTTCCGATGCTGCTCGAGAAAGAGCTGCGCAAGGCGAATCCGAACCGGCAGATTGAAGTGTTTCCGATGGCGGTGCCGGGTTACACGAGTCACCAGGGACTCGCGTGGCTGCGGCGCGATGTGGACTACCTGCAACCTGACATGGTGATCGCGAGTTTTGGTTGGAACGATGCGAGTGTGAGCGACGTGCCTGACCGGCAGGCGATTGATACGCGCTGGTTTCCGGTGACGATTCGCTGGCTCATCGATCATAGCCAGGCGTTTGCGCACGCGACGCGCTGGTTGCGTGCGCGCAACAAACCACCAGTGTCGCCAGTTGTCGCTGCGCCCGTACCGCGCGTATCGCAAGCCGAGTACATCGACAACTTCAACGCGATCGTGAGTCTCGCGCGCTCGCGTAACGCGTCAGTGATCGTCATCGGGGCGCCGTATCGCGACAGCATGACCAATCCGCCCGAAGCGCAGTTGATGACACGTTATCGCGCGTCGTTGAAGTCGGCGATGCAGCAGAGCCAGACGCCGTATCTCGAGATACTCGAATTGACGGAAGCGGCGGGCAGCGTCAACCAGGGATTCTTCGGTGAGTTGATCCACCCGAATCACATCGGTCATCGCCTGATGGCGTCCGAGCTTCTAAAGTTCATGGCCCAACGCCGCCTGCTCGGCGATTTGAACATTCCCGACTTCGTTCCTTAGAATCCGCCACAAAAAGGCACAAACTGGTATTTTTGTGCTTTTTGTGCTTTTTTGTGGCAGAAGGAGATTTGAAGATGTCTCTAAGCAAACAGATCGTTTCGGATCTCACGGCGGCGATGAAGGCGCAGGACGCGAGCCGCACGTCCACGTTGCGGATGGTGAAGGCCGCGATGATGAATCGCCAGATCGAGAAAGGTTCCGAGCTCGACGACGACGAGATGCAAAAGCTGCTGCGCTCGCTCGTCAAACAGAGACGCGACTCGATCGAGCAGTACGAAAAAGCCGGCCGCCAGGAGTTGGTCGACAAAGAAAAAGCCGAAATCGACGTCATCGAAACGTATCTGCCGCAAGCTGCGTCGCAGGACGAGATTGAACAAGCCGTCGCCGCCGCCATCGCGGAAACCGGCGCGAACTCAATGCGCGACATGGGCAAAGTGATGAAAGCCACCCAGGCCGCTCTGGCCGGAAAAAACGCCGACGGACGCACTATCAGTGAGGTTGTAAAAGCAAAGTTGAACGCATAGCCACGCGGTTGCTTGAACTACGTCGTTTCCGTATAATTCACAGCTTGCTCGAAGGCACGGGGTCTTGTCCGGTGGGTTTCGCGCCCACTTTTTCTTTTTGGGGCGAGAACCGCGAAGATGGCAATGGGAAACGAATCGATTGCAGCAAGGGTTCAGGAATTGGCTGAACGGGTGGCAATCGACCACGGCCTCGAGCTGGTTCACACCGAAGTAGCCGGCCCTGAGAACAAGCCTATTGTTCGCATATTCATTGATAAGCCGAACGGTGTAACCCACGAGGATTGCTCGGACGTGAGTACTCATCTGGGAACGATTCTGGATGTGGAAGATTTCATTCATGCTTCCTACACTTTGGAAGTATCGTCACCCGGGCTCGAGAGAGGCTTGTACAAACGTGCCGATTTCGAGCGTTTCACGGGCAGCCACGTGAAGATGAAAACCCGGCAGCCGATTGAGGGGCAGCGCAATTTCCGCGGTCGTTTGCTGGGAGTGGATGGCAACGACGTGCTGTTTGAGGATCGAACTAATGGGCAGGTGCGAGTTCCTCTGGATCTGATCACGAAAGCGAATCTTGAGGTGGATGTGAGTGAAGAGCTGCGCCGCTCTTAAATAGGTCCGACAGGACCTATACGACCTATACTGAAGAACATGAGTTCATCGATTGCACAAAACATCGAGGCCCTTTGCCAGGAGCAGGGTATCGACCGAGATCTCGTCATCGAAGCCATGAAAGAAGCCGTCCGCGCGGCGGCCAAGAAACAGTTTCGCTCCGGTGAAGACATCCAGGTCGATTGGAACGCCGAAACCGGCATCGAGCTCTCGGCTTCGAAAGTCGTCGTGGACGAGGTTGAAAACCCCGCCACCGAACTCTCAATCGTCGAAGCACGCGAGCTCGCGGGCGACGAAGTCGAGCTGGGCGACGCGCTGTTGCTGCCGTTACCGATGGAAGAACTCGGGCGCATCGCCGCGCAAACAGCCAAGCAGATCCTGTTTCAAAAAGTCCGCGACGCCGTTCGCAGCAACGTCTACGAGCAGTACATCGACAAGATCGGCGACCTCGTCAACGGTTACGTCAAACGCTTTGAACGCGGCAACATCATCGTCGACCTCGGTAATCTCGAAGCGATTCTGCCGCGCTCGCAACAATCGCGTGGCGAGCAGTGGAACCAGGGCGAGCGAATTCGTGTAGTCATCAACAACGTGTCGAAGGAATCAAAAGGACCGCAGGTCGAAGTCTCACGCACATCTCCCGAGCTGCTGCTGCGGTTGTTCGAGATGGAAGTGCCTGAGATTTACGACGGCACCGTCGTGATCAAGTCGGCCGTCCGCGAACCCGGCGAGCGCGCGAAGATCGCAGTCATGTCAAACGAACGTGACGTCGATCCAGTCGGCGCCTGCGTCGGTATGAAAGGTTCACGCGTGCAGGCGATCATTCGCGAGCTTCGCGGCGAGAAGATCGACATCATCGAATGGTCTGACGAGCCTTCCGTCTTCGCCGCCAACGCGCTTTCACCAGCCAAAGTTAACCAGGTCAGAATCACCGACATCGAAAATCGCCAGATGGAGGTCATCGTTAACGAAGACCAGCTTTCACTGGCAATCGGCAAGCGCGGTCAGAACGTGCGCCTCGCCACCAAACTGGTCGGCTGGAACATCGACATCCGCAGTGAAGAAGAGATCAAGCGCGAAGTCACCGAGCAGATGGGCGCGCTCATCGCTTCGGGCGAAGCAGTACCGCTGTCAGTTATTGAAGGCGTCACGGCGCAACAGGCCGAAGCTCTCGCTGAACACGACATCAACGATATCGACGCGCTGGCGCAAACCTCAGTCGACGATCTCGTCGAATTCCTCGACTTGAGTTTGGACGAAGCCGAAGTGATCCTGAACGCTGCGCGCGCGGTCACCGCGATGCGCGATCGCAATGTGGGTGAAGGCGAAACGCCGGAAGAGACGCATGCAGTCTCGGCCGAGTTTGACGAATCAGTTGACGAAGAAGTGAAGCCGTCCGACGCCATGACCAACGAGGGCTACGACGAAGCAGTTGAAAATGGTGTGCCCTATCATGCCGAGCCCGAAATCATTGCCTGGGAATCGGCTGATCCCGTTTCGTTGACCGAAGCCGAGCCGTTGCCGGCCGACGAGATTGCTTTACAGGAAGCTGGTCGCGATTTGCGGCCTGATACGATTACGCCATCTCCTGACATTACCTCCGCCGGTGTCGAAGCATTCGAAAACATCGAGGAAACTGCCGAGGAAGTCATGGCGGAAGAAGATTTCGCTTCGAACGGTAACGCCGAAGAAGCAGAAGGATCGACTCCCGCAGTTTCGGAAGAGACTGCATCCAGCGGGAGTGTGAACGACGATGAGAACAAGTGATGCAGTCTCATAGTTACAACACAAAAGCGGTCTCTTCGGGCCGTTTGTGTTGCCCGCTTTGCCCCTGCTGTAACGCGCCGAACTTCTGATCGACGCTTGAAGGTGGTTGGGCAGCGGTGCCCAATCACTTTTAGGCGGTAAGACGCAGCCAGAAGCGTCGAGAAGGAGTGCATGACAGTTTCCTCGAAAGTTCGTATTTACGATCTCGCCAAAGAATTAAAGCTCGACACCAAGCGACTCATCGAAGAGGTGCGCCGCGAAGGTGTAGACGTGAGCGTCCCTTCCAACTCGGTCTCGAAGGAGCTCGCCGAGAAGATTCGGAACAAGTACTTCCCGAAGAAGGAAGCGGCCGTCAAGCGCGCGGTGAAAGTCGTCAAGCGCGCGGTCGTGCCGCTAACGGAAGCGCCGGTCGTGGACGCTGCTGAGCTGGAAGTTCAGGAATCCGAACCGGTGGCGCCGCTTGCTCCAGTGGCTGCCGAACCGGTTGAACAACCCGCGCCGGCGCCTTCGTCTGCGCCCGCGAAGCAGCCGGTGATGAGACTGGTGAAGAAGATGGCGCCGGCTCCGGCAACGCGAGCCGCAGCGCCGGCGCCGGTTGAAGAAGTCGCTCAACCGCCGGTTGTGGAAACAACTCCGGCCGTGGTTGAGCCGCCGGTAGTTGAACCAACCATTACGGCACCGGAAGTCGTCGCGCCGACAAATGGCGCGGAAGTGAAAGTCACTCCGCCGCCTGCTCCTGCCCCGCCGCCGTCACGGCAAGTGAGAGTTCTACGTCCGACTGCGGCCGCCCTGAACGCCGGTATTCGGCCGGGCGAGCGCGCGCCTGTGCCGCCGCCACCGCCGACAATCACCCCGAAGGAACGCGTCGACAGCAGAGCCACTCGCGTGAGAGAGCGTCCTTCATTGCCGCGCTCCGAGCGCTTGGGAACACCAGGCGAGACGGCGACGCCGCAAACTACTTACATTCCACCGCCGGATTCCGGCCGTCGCCGTTCGCGACGCAGCAGTCCGCGCGGCGGCAGAAAGATCGAAGGCAAGACCGGCAAATTCGACCGCGGCGAATTCATTCCGCCACCGAAGGCGCTGTCGCTCGAAGATCGTATCGCGACGCGACTCGAGATACCTGGATCCGGCGAGCTGAAGTCAGTGCGTCTGATCGAAGGCTCGACGGTCAAAGAGTTCGCCGAGAAGCTTGGCATCAAGCCGAAAGACATCGTGACGTTGCTCCTGCAGCGCGGTGTTTTTGCCACCATCAATCAGCCGCTGATGGACGACGTCGCCGCCGATCTCGGCAGGCGGTTCGGTTACGACGTTTCGTTTGTGCCGTTTGAAGAAATGGTCGCGGAAGAAGAGTTTGAAGAACTGATCGCGGCTGACGCCGACGACGTCGAGCTACCGCGCGCGCCGGTGGTTACGGTGATGGGCCACGTCGATCACGGTAAGACCTCGCTGCTCGACGGTATCCGTACCACTGACGTCGCCGCGGGCGAAGCCGGCGGTATCACGCAACACATCGGCGCCTACAGTGTTCAGGTTCCGAACCCGGATAACCGTGAAGAAACGCGTCGCGTTGTCTTTCTCGACACGCCGGGTCACGAGGCGTTTACGATGATGCGTGCACGCGGCGCCAGGGCGACTGACATCGTCGTGCTCGTCGTCGCCGCTGACGACGGCGTGATGCCGCAGACCATCGAAGCGATCGAGCACTCGCGCGCCGCGAATGTTCCGATCATCGTCGCAATCAATAAGATCGACAAAGCCGACGCGAACCCCGATCGCGTCAAACAGGAACTGGCCCAGCAGGGATTGTCGCCACTCGAGTGGGGCGGCGAGACCGAGATGGTCCAGGTCTCAGCGAAGAAGCGTCAGAACCTCGACACGTTGCTCGAAACGATCCTGTTGACGTCAGACATTCTGAATCTTCGTGCCAGCCCGACGCGTCTCGCTTCAGGCGTCGTGCTCGAAGCAAAACTCGATCGCGGCCGTGGCGCCGTGGCCACGGTGCTGGTCCAACAGGGAACGCTCAAGATTCACGAGCCGTTTATCGTTGGTCAGATCTCCGGCAAGGTTCGCGCGATGTTCAACGATCGTGGCGAGCCGATCACCGAAGCGGGTCCGGCGACTCCGGTCGAAGTACTCGGATTGCAGGGCGTGCCGCAAGCGGGCGAGAGCTTCCAGGTCGTGTCTGACATCACGAAGGCGCAGTCGATCTCGCAACACCGGCAGATGCTCAGCCGTCAGGCCGCACTGCTCCAGACGACCAAGCGCGGTATCGAAGCGCTGGGTGAGAGTGAAGTCAAAGAACTGCTGGTCATCATCAAGGCTGACGTGCAGGGTTCAGTCGAAGTGCTGAAGTCGACCTTGCAAAAGCTGTCCACGGAACGAGTGAAGGTGAAAGTCATTCGCTCGGGCGTCGGTGCGATCACGGAGTCGGACGTGTTGCTTGGCTCTGCGACGCAGGCGGGCTCATCGTCGTCGGCAGTCGTGATCATCGGTTTCAACGTGCGGCCTGAGGCCCGCGCGGCTGACGTGGCGAAGCAGGAGTCGGTCGATATTCGCCTGCACTCGATCATCTACAAGGTCGAAGAAGAGATTCGGGCGGCGATGATCGGCATGCTCGAGGCGATCGAGAAAGAGAGAATCCTCGGCAAGGCTTCGGTCAGAGAAGTGTTTCGCGTACCGCGCGCGGGCACGGTCGCCGGCTGCATGGTCGTGGATGGAACAGTCCGTCGCAACGCACGTGCGCGTGTGATTCGCGATGGCGTCGTGTCGTGGGAAGGCAACATCGCTTCCCTGCGCCGGTTCAAGGATGACGTTTCCGAAGTGCGCGAAGGCTTCGAGTGCGGTATCAGTCTGGAAAACTTCAACGACGTGAAAGTCGGAGACCAAATTGAGGCGTACGTGGTCGAGCGAGTCGCGGCGACGGAGCTGTAAGTAGTACTGCGATGCACCGGAGTGAAAGAACTGCTGACACTCTCAAAGAAGAGATTGGTCAGATTGTTGGTTACGAGCTTGAAGATCCGAGATTGACGTCGGTCACCGTTACCGACGTGCGACTGTCGGCTGACAAACGCGCGGTGCGTGTTTACGTGACCATCGCCGGCGACGAAGCGGAACATAAGTCGGCGCTGGCAGCTTTGAAACATGCGGCGCCGTACGTGCGAAAGCAGCTCGGGCTCGCGCTCAATCTTCCCCGCACGCCTGAGATTCATTTCGTGCGTGACCGGGTGGAAGAGGAAGGCGAACGCGTCGATCAACTGCTACAGGAGATCGAGCGAGATTGGGAAAGTAAAGGAAAGGAAAACGAGAGCTAGCGGATGAGCGGTTAATCGGTCTTAGAGGACCTATCAAGTCCTATAGGACTTATAAAAAGCTCGTCCCGGAATTCTGAGAATTATGCTTAGTCAAGTAGTCGAGTTAATCGAGGCGAAGCGCCGGTTTGCGATCACCTCCCACATTCGCCCCGATGGTGACAGCTTGGGATCGTCACTTGGTCTTTACTGGTTACTGCGCTCGCTCGATAAAGACGTCGAAGTGATCATGCGCGATCCCGTTCCACACGCGTACCAGCAGCTTCCCGGCGCCGGCGATGTCCGCGTTATGCCGGCAGTCGATCCTTCATACAACGCCGTCTTCGTCATTGAGTGTTCCGATATTACTCGCCCTGGACTTGTCGATCTCGACAAACAGTTCGTCGTCAATATCGATCACCACTCGACGACGGCTCTCTTCGGCAACATCAATTGGATCGATTCCACTGCTTCGGCAGTCGGCGAGATGATCTACAACCTCTGCAAGGCGACCGGCGTGCGCGTCACCAAGGAAATCGCGGAATGCGTCTACACCGCGCTGATCACCGACACCGGATCGTTTCACTACTCGAACACGACCGAGCGGACGTTCAAAGTCGCTTCGGAACTGGTCCGCACCGGAGTCAAGCCTGCGAAAACGGCTGAAGCAGTTTTCGCGAGTTATCCGTGGAGCCGGATTCAGTTGATGGGCGCCATCATGTCAACCGCGCGCAGAGACGAGAGCGGGCGCGTTGCGTGCATGCGGCAGTCGCTCGAGATGCAGCAACAAGCGCAGGCTTCGGACGAAGATGCGGACGGGTTTGTTAACTACCCGTTGACGGTCGGCGAAGTGGAAGCGGTGGCGCTGCTCAAGGAATGCGAGGCCGGCGTTTATCGCACCAGTCTGAGATCTAAAGGCGATGTAAACGTCGCTAAAGTCGCAGAGAAATTCGGCGGCGGCGGTCATCGCAACGCAGCGGGCTGCACGTTGCGAGGAAACTGGGATGACGCTGAGAACACGATCGTCGGTCTCCTGCTCGACGCGGTGAAACGCGCGAACGGCGCGCGCGACAACACTGAAGACGCGCTGAAAGAACCCGAATCCGTTATCTAGGCCACCAAAAAGACACCAGAGGCACAAAAGATAATCTTTGTGCCTTTGTGCTTTTTTGTGGCTCATCATTCGATGGTGACGAAAGAAAAAAAATATAAGTGGCGACGCGAGGACTACCAGGAAAAGACGCGCGGCCTGTTGATGGTCCATACCGGCAACGGTAAAGGCAAGACCACCTGCGCCCTCGGCTTGATGATGCGTGCGGCCGGGCGCGGGCTGAAGTGCTGCATGATTCAGTTCATGAAATCGCGCCACGACCGTTACGGCGAACACGCTTCCGCGGAAAAGCTCGGCATCGAAGTCCACACGATGGGCGACGGTTTTACGTGGGACACGAAGAATCCCGAACAGGACATCAAGACCGCGCGCGAAACATGGGCGCTCTGTGTTGAGAAACTGCGCTCCGGCGACTACGACCTGCTCGTGTTTGACGAGCTGGTTTACGTGCTGAGTTACCAGATGTTGCCGGTTGCGGAAGTGGTCGCAGAGTTTCGCGCGATCCGCGTCGCGCAACCGGCGTTGCACATCGTCGTTACCGGCCGTGACGCGCCGCCGGAATTAATCGAAGCCGCGGACCTCGTTACCGAAATGAAGGAGATAAAACATCCGTTTACGGCGGGAATCCGCGCGCAGCAGGGTATAGAGTTTTAACCATCGATCCTTTGTGCTACCCTTCCCGGCATTCTTATGGCCTGGTTCAATAAGAAAACCAAACGAATTGAAGCGGTGCCGCCGGAAGAGCGCGTGGTGAAGACCGAAAACGTCTTCGTCAAGTGCGAAGGATGCGAGGCACACCTGTTCAAAGGCGAGCTCGAAGATGGCATGCAGGTGTGCAAACACTGCAACTATCATTTTCGCATCGGCGCGCGCGAGCGACTGCACATACTCTTCGACGACGGCAAGTTTGAGGAGCTCGATGCGGAAGTGATCTCGATCGATCCGCTCGAGTTTGTCGATAGCCGGCCGTACGCCGAGCGGTTGACCCAGGCGAAGGACTTATCAGGACTGCCCGAAGCGATCATCAATGCGCGCGGCACTGTCGGCGATCATCCGGTCGTCGCGGGCGCGATGGACATCACGTTCATCGGCGGCTCGATGGGCTCGGCAGTCGGCGAGAAAGTCACGCGACTGATCGAGCGCGCGATAGACGAGCACAGCGCGGTGGTGATCTTTTCTGCTTCCGGCGGCGCACGCATGCAGGAAGGCACACTCTCGCTGATGCAGATGGCGAAGATCTCGGCGGCCCTCGCCGCGCTCGACGAAGCGCACCTGCCGTTTATCTCCGTGCTGACAGATCCAACCACGGGGGGCGTGACTGCGAGTTTTGCGATGCTTGGTGACGTCATCATCGCGGAGCCGAAAGCGCTCATCGGGTTTGCCGGTCCGCGCGTCATCGAGCAGACGATTCGTCAGAAACTGCCGAAAGACTTTCAACGATCGGAGTTCCTCCTGGACCACGGGATGATCGATGCGATCGTCGATCGGCGTGAACTGCGCGGTTACATCACCAAGGTGCTCGCGTTCATGATGAATCCTGAAATTCATGGTGAGTCAGACATCGAACGCGCCCGCCGCGCCGCGTCGCGGAAGAGCTGAAGAAGTTTCACACAAAGGCACAAACCAAAGCCACAAAGGCGCCAAGCGGAGACCATTTTTGCATCTTTCTTTCTGCCTTTGTGGGTTTTACTTTGTGCCTTTGTGTGAAACCACATGAACTTCCAGGACGCCGTTAGTTATCTCCTTGATCTCGGACACGAGACGCTCACGATCAAGCTCGGGCTCGGAAACACGGAACTGCTGCTCGCCGCTGTCGGAAATCCCGAACACACATTTCGCTCGGCACAAATCGCGGGCACGAACGGCAAAGGCTCAACTGCCGTCATACTTGATTCGATCTGCCGCGCGGCCGGTATCAAGTGCGGACTCTACACTTCCCCGCATCTCGTTTCGATCACTGAGCGCATCAGTATTTCCGGAGTCCCAATCAGTCAGCAAGAATTCGCCGCGTGTGTCACGACGGTCCGCGACGTTTCCGCGCAGTTGCTAAACGACAAACAGATCGAAGCGCTGCCGACGTTCTTCGAGCAACTAACAGTCGCAGCACTAATCGCATTTAGAAACGCCGCCATCGAACTCGCGATTCTCGAAACCGGTTTGGGCGGACGACTCGACTCGACCACCGCTGCCAAAGCAAGTCTCGTAGCGATCACGCCGATCTCGATGGACCATGAAGAATATCTCGGCAATACAATTGAAAGTATCGCAGCTGAAAAAGCCGCGATCATTCGCCCCGGCATTCAAGCAGTCATCGCTAAACAAGAGGCCGCCGCCCTCGACGTCTTGTTGAGACGTTGTCAAGAAACGGGCGTCACGCCGATCATCGCTACAGACATGCATCCTTACGAACGAGTTCGCCTCGCACTACGCGGTCGACATCAGATCGAAAATGCGGCGGTGGCGATTCGACTCGCGGAGCTGCTCAATCTCCCGGAACGCGCGATCGTCACCGGTCTCGAAACGGCAACGCATCCGGGACGGCTGGAGTTGATCTCGAATGAACCCGCGATCCTGATCGACGGCGCCCACAATCCTGCCGGCGCCAAATCCCTGCGGGACTATCTCGACGAGTTTGCGCCACGACCGCTGACTTTGGTTTTTGGCGCGATGCGTGATAAGCAACTCGATGAAATCGGCGCGATCTTATTTCCGTTTGCGGACGTGCTGGTGCTGACTACGGTCAACAATCCGCGCAGCGCGACGCTCGAGACGCTGCGCGCAGTTGCCGAACGTTTTGCGCGCGGAAAGATTTTGACGAGCGAGTCGAGCGCGGCGGCGCTGAGCGTCGCTCGGGCTGAAACGCCGCCTGAAGGTTTGATCTGTATCGCCGGATCGCTTTATCTCGTTGGCGAGTTGCGACCCTTAATTTTAGGAAAACGAATATGAATACGCCTGACAGGGAGTTACCAAAAATACTGAGCAGTCAAAAAGTGTTTGCTGGACGAGTGTTCAACGTTACCGTCGATACGATCAATGAAGGTGAGATCACGTATCAGCGCGAAGTGGTCCATCACAACGGCAGCGCCGTCATCGTGCCCATCTTCGACGACGGCACGGTGGCTCTCGTCAGACAGTACCGGCATCCCGCAGTGCGTTACCTGCTGGAAGTTCCGGCCGGCACGCTTGCAGCAGGTGAACGCCCGGAAATCGGCGCGGCGCGCGAGCTGAAAGAGGAGCTCGGGCTCGTCGCCGCGCGCCTCGAAAAGTTATCCGAGTTTTTTGTCTCGCCGGGCTTTTGCGAGGAGAAGATGTGGGTCTACCTCGCCACCGAGCTTTCCGAAGGCGAGCAGGCGTTGGAAGCCGACGAGATCCTCGACGTCGTGCGGCTGCCGATCGGCGATGCCCTCGAGATGATCACGAGCGGCGAGATCGAGGACGCCAAGACGATCATCGGCCTGATACTCGCCGCCCCGCGAGTTGGGTCCTCGTTGCTGGAGATCGAATATCCGGCTGTTTGACGGACACGGACGTATCCACAGATTGCACAGATTGAATCCGTGGATAGAGAAAGTTGACCGCTGCATGGCAACCCCCTAAACTCGCACAAGTGTTCACCGAAGAATCGTCGCCACAGTTAACGCCGCTGCCTGAAGAGCAACACGAACCGCCGGCGCCGCTGCCGAGCGGTGTGCCCGAACCAGGGTCGCCTGTTCCTCCCACGACGACGCGGTGGCTGGCGTGGTTGGACGTCGTGAAGGCGTTCGGACTCTGGGTCATGAGCGTCCTCGTGTTGGGCGTGGTTCCGTTGCTGGTACTTGCTCCTTACCTGATTTACCGGATCGCGACCGTTGGGCAGGCCGCCATCCTTCCGGACGCGATCAAGTCGGACAAGTTGCTGATCTTCTATTCGGTGATCGGAATCATTCCGGCTCACCTGCTCACGCTCTACCTCGCTTACCTCGTGGTTTCTGAAGGAGGACGGCTGCCCTTCTGGAAAACGATTTGCTGGGAATGGCCCAGGGAAACGAGCCCGACGGTCGTTACGTTGTTATGCATTTTGACCGCGGTTTTGCTCTACGGTCTCGCGTGGGGTGTGACGACGCTTTACGGCGGTGAAAAGACTGACCTGGACCTGCTGATCGAGAGCTCGCTTTACACGCGCATCGCCACCGCGTTCATCGCTTTTGCCACTGCGCCAGTGGTTGAAGAGATCGTGTATCGAGGCGTGATCTATCCCGCCGTCGAGAAAGCGATGGGAATGGGCTTTGCGATCGTGGTCGTATCACTGCTGTTCGCGGGCGTTCACGTTTTTCAGTACCGAACGAACATCGCCGTGATCGTAGTCATCACGCTGCTGAGCATCACACTCACAGTGGCGCGCGCCGTCACGGGAAGACTGCTTCCTTCTTTCATCATTCATCTCATCTTTAACGGAGTGCAATCGGTGCTGATTGTGCTTGGACCATTCATCGACAAAGATCTCGTCAAGTAACCCGTTTCAATGTACGACGTCGTAGTTGTTGGAGGCGGTATCGGTGGTCTGACGGTGGCGGCGTTGCTCTCGGCGCGCGGAATGAGCGCGTGTCTGCTGGAGCGACAGTCACAGGTTGGCGGCTGTGTCGCACGCGTGGAGTTCTCGGGCTTTGAGTTCGAACCGGGCATGGGGCTTTACACTTCGTTTGGCGCGGGGGGCGTTTACGAAAAACTCTTTTCACAACTGCCGGTTGAGTTGCCGCCGGTGTCGTTGGTGACTTCACCACACGTTAAGCGGGCGGCGGATGGGACCGACGTCAGACTCAACAGCGATGACCTCTATTCGATCGAGGGTGGACCAGCGAGCGTCGTCGAATGCCTGGCGAAGTCGATCAAACTGAGCGGCGGCAATGTGCGGTTGAATAGTCCGGTCCTGCGTCTTGCGTTTGACGATTCGAATCGCGCGACTGGAGTCGACCTGTTGAGTGGCGAGAGAGTTTTGGCCCGCAAAGCGATCGTCAGCAACATGACGGTGTGGGACACCTACGGCAAGCTGATCGGACTAAACCGCACGCCACCGGAAATCAAAAAGCACCTGAACACATTGCGCGGGACGGGAGTTTACGTCGTCTACGCAGCACTCGACGCGACGGCCGTCGCGCGTTTGCCCGGCGAACTGATGCGCGTCGAGGATGGCGAGGGTGAGTTCACGATGGCGATCTCGTCGACGTCGCACGGGCCGGAGGGAAAACGTGCGGTTACGTTCACTTGTCGCACGGAAGTTGAACCATGGTTTGCGTATCAATCGAGCGTGGAAGATTTCGAACAATGGGACCAGGAAGCGCTCGAACACTTTTGGACGCGGCTGCACCGCGCCATGCCGGAGTTCGGGAGTGATATCGAGATCATCGAGACGGCCAATCCGCGCACGTATTACGAGCAAACGCGTCGCAAGCTGGGGATGGTGTTGGGCGTTGAAGGCGCAGTTGCGCGAACGAATCGAACAGTTCTGCCGAATGTTTTTATGGTTGGTGACACGGTGAGCGCTGAAGCCTCACTGCAAAGCGTAGCTGAGGCGGCGATGGCGGTGGCAAGCGAGATCAAATAGACAGGATTACATGATTTTCAAGATGGACAGCATTGATTGTCTAGTGTATACATGCAACAGACAATATGTTTGTAACGGTTGATGAGAGAGATGCGCGGCCGCTGTATCAGCAGTTGGTCGACGAGATAAAGACGCTGATTGCGCGCGGTGAGCTTGAAGAAGGGACGTTGCTGCCGCCGGTCCGCCAGGTCGCGTCAGACCTCGGCGTTAATCTGAATACAGTCGCGTTTGCCTACCGCCGGCTGCAAAAAGACGGCCTGATTCGGGTCAAGCACGGCTCGGGCGCCGTCGTGATATCGCAAACTCTCAAAGACAAGCCCGACGACCGCCTGCGCACGCAACTACGAACCGCCCTCACGCAATTAATCCTCGCCGGACTAAAACAGTCCGAGATCAAGGCGCTCATCAATGAAGAATTGGACGAACTGCTGAAAGAACCCCGTCGAACCTCGTAAATCACTAGTTCGGTCGCGACGGCTCGATGTTCTTCCGCGGCATGAGCCCGCCGGTTTCAGGGTTGACTATCCGCGGCGTCCTGCCCATTCCGCCGGATGGATCGCCGCTCGGCGGTGTTGGAGATGGAGTCCGCGGGTGATACGAACCGCTGCCCGAAGAAGAACTACCGGAGACGTTGCCCTGGCTGCCGCCAAAACTGCCGTTGCTTGAGGCAGAGCCGGCGTTATTGGGCCGGTAAACATTCCCGGACGGAATGTAACCGCTGTAGATGAAACTTGAATAGTTGGCACCGTATGGCGAACCCCAACCATAGTAAAACGGCAGGAACGTGTAGCAACCGATGCCCCTGTTATAGAACCAGTAACCCAGGGTATCGCGGTGAAACGCATCAAAGCTTCCCAGCGAAGCAAATGCTGAGGTCATCATGCGGTTGGTGATGCGGCTATTGGCTTTGGCAAGCGTGTCGGCTCGCTGCTTGCTCCAGGCATCCACGTCGGACTTGTCCGCGGCTTTCTTCTCTTCCTTCGTGAGTTTTGCAACTGAGACTGTCGTGGCGCTGAAAACGACCTTGTTTCCACCCTTAACTTTGGTGTGGGTATCGCTCAGAATCACGCGACCTTTGCGGACTATCAATTCCGTGGCGTCATCAGGAACAACGTTGAGTCGATAGAGTCCCTGGCGCACGATCGCAAGCTTCGTGTGCGGCGTGCTGATACTGATGTTCAGCTCGACGCCGTCGGCTCCCGTCGCTTCAACAATCGCCGTCCCGCGCAACAATCGAACTTCGAGATTCGCGAGGGTATTATCCGACAACTCGACTTCGGAATTACCACCCATGCGCAGGTAAGAACCCGGATTCAGAAGAATCTCGACCCGCCCGTCGTCAGAGGTCCGCACACGATCACCCGCTTCGAGATCGTCCGTAATCATCAACTGCTGCCAATCGGTTTCGCCCTTTGAATGAACACTGGCGCCGCCCGTGATGGCGTTAATGCCGCCGGCCTTGGCCGAAATGACGAACTTGTCACGGGTTTGACCGAGGCTGAGGATGGAACAGCACAAGACGAAGGCGAGGGAAAGAATAGGTAACGCCGGGAGGCCGAAAGTTCTCTTCATCGAAATACCCTCCGATTCGCGGTTCAGATTGTGGGCGGGGCCGAATCTCCTGAGCATTATAGACTGCCCGGAGACATTTACAAGTTTTTCGCGGCGGGAGAGAGTTGGTCGCCTTGGGCTGAGATTCTGTGCCAAAACTCAGGATTTTGCAATGTGTTTGGCGTAGTAGCCGCGCTTGGTCCGGGCAGACAGATCGGAACGATTGTTCAGCAACACCTCGACCGAACGCCACTTCCCGTCAAGCGACCGGTTAGTGGGCTTGTAGCCAATACTGTAGACCGTGCTGAGATCACGGACGACCTGCGTGTACACCGTATCAAGATCGCTGAGTCGTGCTGCCTGGTAAAACCTGGTACCGCAAACGTTCGCGATTTGTCCGAGCTGCTCGCGCGCTTGCGCGTAAGCCGCACGCGGGATGTGGTAACGCTTTACGTTCTCTTCTTCAGTGTCGAGATAGATCGGAAAGACGATGCTCTCGGAATTTCGAATGCGCTCGAGTAATGCGGGGAACGTGATGCGCGAGCCTGGTCCAGGAACGTCGGGAAGCGCGTTGTCGATGCCGTCAGTCATCACGACGATGGCACTGCGGCGCAGGCCCGAGCCCTGCGGAACCAGATCTGACAAAACCCAATCCATCGAATCCCAAAAGTTTGTGCCGCCGACCGCTTCGTCCATATCGTCGATCGTCTTCTTCAACTTTTTGCGGTCCAAACTGAAGGTGGAATAAAGTGCGGGCTGATCGGTGAAGGTAACCAAAGCGATGCGATCGATGTCGCGGGCGGCGTCCACGAAGCGCTTCGCCGAGTTGCGAATCATCTTCAGGTTTTTGGAATTCGAACCGGAGAGATCGAGTAACAGGACGAGATCGAACGGCGTATCGGAGGCGGCGAAGAATGCGATCTCCTGCGGCACGCCGTCTTCGAGGACGAGAAAGTCTTTGGAATCGAGTATCGGCGGCGGGGTGTTGGCAGGAAATCCGAGGACGCTGACTTTCAGATCGACGAGATCTGAGTCGATGCGGATCGTTTCGACTGAGTCCTGGGCGAATGCGAGCGACGTGAACGTCAAAAGCAGCAGAGTAGTTTTCACGCCAAGGCGCAAAGGTAAACCAAAGGCACAAAGAAAACCTTTGATACTCCTTTGCGGTCTTCTGTTTTTAACTTTGCGCCTTCGTGTGAAAGGTTCTGCCGCCTTCCTAGTTTGCATAGTACCCACGTTTGCCGCGCGGAACTGCATTCGTGCGATTGACGTTGATGCGAATGGCTCGCCAACGTCCGTCGCGCGCGCTGTTTGACGGTTGGTACGCCAAACTGTACATCGTTCCGAGGTCTGCTACCACTTGCTCGTAAGCACCGGCGAGATCAGTCAATCGTTCCACTTCATAAAAAACACCGCCACCAGCATCTGCCATCTCTTTCATGCGATCGTGACCCATGTCGAACGCTTCAGGCTGCGTATCGAGCGGGCTCATCGCTTCGTACTCGGTGTTTAGCCATAACGTATACACCACGCCGTCAAATTCCTGAATGTTTCTGAGCGTCTCCCGGTAAGTGCTGCGGGAACCCTGCTGGCCGCTGACTCCGGGAATCGTTCCGTCAAGACCGTCACTCATCACGACGATGGCAGTACGCCTGGATTTCTTTGACTCCTTCAGCAGCTCGTCCATCGCAAAGTTGGTCGCGTCGTAAAGCTTCGTGTCGCCGCGCCCAGTATCGATCGTCTCGATGCGTTGCCGCAGCAATTCGCGATCGGCGGTCAAAGTCGAAACTATCGCCGGTTGTCCCGCAAACGTGATCACGCCGATGCGATCCGCTGGTCGTGCCGCGTCGACGAAGCGGGTCGCGGCCGCGCGAATCAGCTTGACCACATCTTTCGTCGAGCCTGAGAGATCGATCAAGAGCATCAGATCGAAAGGCGCGGACGACGAATCGAACTGAACGATGCGCTGTTCCTGTCCGTCTTCAAAGAGCTTGAAGTCTGATTGACCCAACCCGAGCAGGCCGCGGTTCGTGCTGCGATCGATGACGCTGATGTTCAGGGTGACGAGTTGCGAATCGACGCGGATCACGTCGCCTTCGCTGATGTCGTCGCCGGGCGCTGGTCCATCCGACGTTCCGGACGCTGGTTTTCCGTTGTTCGCACCGAGAAGTTCGGGTTGTTTGGCAGTAGAGTCTACCGCAGGCTCCTCGGCGAGCGATATCTCGCCCGATGCAGTCTGGATCTCGATTTTCGTCTCACCATTGCCGACGCGCGTTTGCGTGGTGCCCTTTGACGACCGGGTAGTGATGTCGGCGTTATCGGGAACCTTGATTTTCAGGTGAATCGGTACGATGGGATCGATGGGCCGCCGGACCACCGAGATGGTGATCAACTTGCCGCGATTATCAATGATGATTGGCGAGCGGGTTAATCTCGTGGAACCGTCGCCCCCGATCGTTGCCGAGACTGCGACATAGCTGTTGCGCCACACTTCGGCGCTGACGTTGCCGAAGTCGTTGCGAACTTTGAGCTCGCCGCCGGCAGGCAAGTCGATGCGAATCTCATCGTCGGCGTGGACTGTTGCTGGGGAGAAGGCTAGCAGAACTAGAAGGCCTAGAAAGGCCTTTTGAACCTTCAAGAACATCTCGGGAACGATGATAGCAAAAGGAAAAGAATTTCTCTCGCGAAGGCGCAGAGCCACGAACGATTTATTAAGCTTTTGTTCCGCCTTTGCGCGAAAGATCTATGGCTCGATTAGGTCGAGCATCGAGGTGGGATCGTTTGCCGGTGCGGGCGGAGCTTCGGGAGGCGGGGCGCCCGCGAGGTCTGAGATCTTCAGGAGGAGGTTGTTCGCATTCGTCGAATACGGCAATGCGGTTTCGATGCTCACCACGCCATCTCTGATCAAGCGCTCGATGACGTTATCGAAAGTCTGCATGCCGTCCTGATCGCCTTGCTCCATAGCATCGATCAACGACTTCCCTTCCGACTCACCTTTCTCGATATATTCGCGCGTCCGCATGGTCGATTTCAGGATCTCGATCGCCGCCACTCTTCCCTTGCCGTCACTGAGCGGAATCAGTCGCTGCGAAACGATGAAGCGGAACGACTGCGCGATACGCGTGCGAATAACTTTCTCTTCGTTTTTCGGAAACACGCCGATGATGCGATCCACTGTTTTCGACGCATCGATCGTGTGCAACGTCGATAACACGAGGTGTCCGGTCTCAGCCGCTTCGAGTGCCACTTCGATCGTCTCACGATCGCGCATCTCGCCGACGAGAATGACTTTCGGCGCCTGCCGCAGCGCCGCCCGCAAAGCGATCGAGAAACTCGGCGTGTCAGAGTGCAATTCGCGCTGATGAATGGTCGAGCTTTTGTGCGTGTGCAGAAACTCGATCGGATCCTCGATGGTGACGATGTGATAGTAGTGCGTTTCGTTGATGAGATCGATGATGGCGGCGAGGGTCGAACTCTTACCGCTGCCCGTTGGTCCAGTCACCAGCACGATGCCGGTTTTGAGATCTACTATCTCTTTCAGTTGTTCCGGGAGGTTGAAATCACTGAACTGCGGCGGGCGCATCGGGATCACGCGCATGACAATCGCGTGGGTTCCGCGTTGCCTGAAAATATTGACGCGAAAACGCGCGTCGCCGGGAACGCTGAACGACAAGTCAGCCGAACCGGTTTTTTCAAGGCTGTCGGCCGCCGACTGCTGATTGCCGATGATTAGCCTGGCGATTCCGGCAGTATGTGCGGGCAGGAGTTTTTCCAAACCGGGAACACGCACCGGAACGAGCTTTCCAGCCAACTCGATCTGCGGCGGCCGGCCGGGACTGAAAATCAGATCGCTCACTTTATCGGAAGCGCGCAGCATTTCTCGCAGGACAGCTACGAAATTTAGTGAAGGGGGTGCGGTCGGTGTTTGAGTTGTTGAGGTGTTTGGTTGTTCGCTACTCATTTTGGAACTTTTTCCCTGGCTGGCGCGTCAAACCAGCGACAACTTTCGCTAAGGAATATTTGTTCACCGGAGAACAAACTACTTTCATGGCGCGTACATCAAAGTGTTCGAACGAGAGAGCACGGAAACGAGCAGTTGGACCGTGCTCAGGAATTTGAAAAGAAAGGCGCTGGAAACATGGCAACCTACAGAGATCCTGTGAGATGCTTTGCACCTCTGGAAGTGATCGAGCGCCTGCTGGAAATTCGTGTTGAAGCAGGTTACCAGCCTGCCGTATATCTTCTTTCCCCCGATGATTTGGCAGACTATCTCGACGCGTATGGCTTCGATGTGTATGCATTGTCGGAGGCCGAAGCTGAGTTTCACTTTGGCGACTATCGTGCTCCACTCGCACCGGGCGGCGATCACGCGCACTCCTCGCTGACCGCACACTAGCATCGCTCAAAAACAGTTCTCGCGCAAAGGCGCAAAGACGCAAAGGAAATTCAGAGTTTCTCCTTTGCGTCTTTGCGCCTTTGCGTGAGAATCATTCTTTCAGCGCCTTGATGACGAAGAACGTCACATCGTCGGTCGCGCCGAGATTCGCAGTCCACTCCAAAACCGCCATCTCCAGGCTCGCGATCATCTCACGCGCGGGACGCTCCCGGTTTTCCTTCACCGCCTGGACCAGCCGATCGCGACCGAATTCAACGCCTGCGGGATCCTCCGCTTCAGTCACACCGTCGGTGTAGAGCACAAACACATCGCCGGGTTCGATCAAGAGGTGATACTGGTGATAGCGCGTCTCTTGAAACATCCCTAACGGCTGTTCACCAAATTCGATGAATCGCGCTTCGCCGCTGGCCTTGAGAAGCAGCGGCGGATTATGGCCGGCATTCGAAAACGCGAGCGTTTTGTTTGACGAGTCCAGAATGCCGTGGAAAGCAGTGACAAACTGGTTACGCTCGATCGACTCCCAGAGCAAATAGTTGACCCTGGACATCGAAATGTTCGGCGCGTAACCAACGAGCGTCGCAGCGCGCAAGCCGGCCCGTAGAAAAGCCATCAGGATTGCCGCGGGCACGCCTTTTCCCGAGACGTCGGCGATCACGATGCCGATCTGGTCGTCGTAAATTTTTACCCAGTCGTAGTAGTCACCCGAGACTTCTTCAGTCGGAAAGTTGTAGGCACTGATGTCGTAACCCGCTAACTCCGGATCCTTCGCCGGCAAGAGCTCGAGCTGCACCTGTCGCGCCACCTCGAGCTGGCCTTGCAGTCTCTTCTTCTCGATCAACTGCTCGTGCAGCATCGACTTCTCGATGATGATCGCCACCTGCGAGGCGAGCAACATCAACACTTCCAAATCGTCGTTGGAATAAGCGTTGAGCTCGTCGCTTTCGAGATCGAAGACGCCGATGACTTCGTCGTTCGAAATGATTGGCGCCACCATTTCGGAACGTGTTCGATCGCGGGCGTTGATGTAAACGGGATCATTGCGAACGTCGGCCGAGATAATCGGCTGGCCGCTCAAAGCCACACTACCGATGAAACCCTCGCCGAGTTTCAGGTGCAGATCAGAAAGCTCGTCGATGTCGTAACCGCGAACCGCTTCCGACTTAAAGGTACACGGCTCTTCGCCTGCCGGAAGCTGTTCATGGTCGACACACTGGAGCACAAAGATCCCGGCCGCGTCGTAGGGAATCAGTGAATCGAGCGTGTCCATCACGAGATTCAGAACTTCCTGCAGATCGAGCGAGCGGCTGATCCGCTTGGTAATGTCGAGCAGCATGCGCAGCTTGTCGATGGTGGTCAGGCCGCTCACGGCTGCTTCCTTTAAACGTTCAGTCATAGGATACGTAGTTGTATTCTCACGCAAACGCACAAAGACGCAAAGGAAAGTCAGGAGTCAGACTTTGCGTCGTTGCGCCTTTGCGTGAGATCTTCTTTGAACTCCCGCCAAAGGTGCGTCACTTTCATGCGATATGCAACCAGCTCCCGGCTGACATGAAAGTGTAGTCCAATCTCTTTCGCCGTCTTACCTTGCAACAACATTCTCTTCAACGACGCGTAGGGCACGAGGGCCGCGGCGCCGACCGCGTACGCCTCTTCTTCGTCGGCCTTGCGGTAGTCGCGATTCATTACCTTACCACGTTCGTCCCTGGTTACGATCGAGAGACGGTTCGGCTGGTGGCCCAAAAACACGTGACAGATCTCTTCCATCAACGTCGCATTCGTTCGCGAACGACCGTGAGTCGGGTTGAGTATCACCAGTTTCATTCCATTCGGCAGCGTACACGCGCCGCCCGACCAGCTTTCAGAGGCTGAGCCCAGCAGCAGCTCGCGCGCGCTTTCGCTCAACCCTTCGATTTGCTCGAAGCGAATCACGATCAGATTTGCAAAACGTGCGAGGTCAAAAGGATTGAGAGGCTGGTCGATACGGACGCGGGCGAAGTCGCGCAGGCCGAGAGCTTTCAACTCAAAGTTTCGCCACTTTTCACCTGGAGGTAAATCGCCAAGCAACACTTGCAGAGTATACGTGGTCTAACGTCGCTTACGGGAACCCTTCTCACCTTTGCTGAACTGCGTGTAAGCGACGCGAAACAGTTCGGAAAGCGCTGCCGCAGTTTCCGGAGTGAGATTGCGGTCAGCGCGAAGGTGAGCTTCGACGATCTCGGGCACGGGTTCCTGCGGGTAGTAGACCACGGCCTTTGACTCTTCGGCTGCCTGCGGATCGCGGCCACTCAGGATGCGTTCCATCGGCACGTCGAGCCAGGCGGTGAGTCGCGCGATGTTGTCTGCGTCAGGCTTGCCCGTGCCATTTTCGATGCGTGAGAGCGTCGAGGCGGAAACGGAGGTCTTAGCGGCAACGTCGCGCAGGCTGAGTCCAAGCTCTTCACGGCGACGGCGGATCGCGCGTCCGAGCTCTTCGGTGTTAACGAGGCCTTTGCTGGATCTTGCGTTACGTTTCATGCGCCAACCGTATCACAGGGCGGTTTTAGACGCAAGACTTTGTATTGCACGTGAAACGCAAGCCTCAAAATAATAGGTCCTATATGACCTATAGGACCTATTTGTTTTGTTACTGTGGGCCGACTTTGAGTTCGGCGCTGCTCATCGCGAGGTCGCGAGCCTTCGGCAACACGTCCACGGCCTTCGCCACCTGCGGGTCGTCAGAGACGATGAAAACCCTGTCTCCCATCACGCGCCCGTAAGCTGCCGTAACGATGTTGAATCGCAGTTCGAGCTCGATAAACGAGCGGTTTCGATCCACCATCGCCGCCGTGACTTTGTACGCCGGATCGCTGGTGACGAAATCACGAAATGCTTTGAACATCGCATCAGTGACCTTGAACTCTTCGGGTTGCAGATCGTGACGGAAGTTGATGCCGCCCGCGATCTTGCTCGTTTCAAAACCACGAATCCGGCCGTTCACCAGCTCGCGCGCGAAAGCAAAAGCAGGACTCAGCAAACGCCTTTGCGAAAGGTTCACGGTGCGCGCGCCAACATTCTCATCAGGCGAAATGCCGCCGCCGCCATAAACCGCTCGCCCCGTATCAGTCTTCGTCTCCGGACCGGTCGGCTTGGTCGGCGCCACCGGCTCGCGGCCAACGCCCGCGCCGTGCGTGTAGTAATCGTAAAAGCCGCCATTCGAATAATCGCGCTGAATCAGACGGCCCGAAGGCGTGTAGTACTTAGCCGAAGTCAACGTCAGGCCCGCGCCGTATTCGAGCGGAATGATGCTTTGCACGAGGCCTTTGCCAAAACTCGTCTGGCCCACGATGAGCGCGCGGTCGTGGTCCTGCATCGCGCCGGCGACGATCTCCGATGCCGAGGCAGTGTTTTCATTGATCAGGATCACGAGCGGCGTCGTGTCAGGGGCATTGTTGTGCGACTCGTAGGTGTTGTCGCGATAACCGTTGCGACCTTTCTGCGTCAGTATCAGTTGACCATTGCGCAGAAAAACTTCCGCGACGTGGATTGCCTGGTCCAGGAAGCCGCCCGGGTTGTTACGCAGGTCGAGCACGAGGGACGTCATTCCCTTCTGGTGCAGACGATCGAGCGTGTCGAGCAACTCATCGGTAGTGGTGTAGTTGAAACCGCGGGTCATGTCGATGTAACCGACGCCGGGCTTCAACATGTACGCATCCGGGATCGAAGGTTGCGGCACCGCGTCGCGAACGATATCGACTTTCTCGATGCGTTTGTCAGCCGCCCGTTCCAACGTCAACTTAACTGCCGAGCCACGCGGGCCGCGAATCTTGTCGCGCACTTCGAGCGACGTCTTGCCAGTCATCTTCACGCCGTCGACTTCGACGATCCGATCGCCGTAACGCAGTCCGGCCCTCGCGGCCGGTGAACCATCGAACGTGGCCGTGATGTAAGTATCGGCCTGATCGCCGTGAACGTAATTCTGAATCGAAGCGCCGATGCCGAAATACTCAGAGCGCTGGTCCGTCTTCAGCTCGTCAAACTCTTCGCGGTCGTAGTAATTGGAGTGCGGATCGAGAGAACGCAGCATGCCGATGATCGACGACTTGAAGACGTCGTTGTAGTTGAGCTTGCGGCCGTCGACGTATTCATCCTCGATCACTTTCAGCGCTTCTTCGAAATCATGCTGCACCGCGGCAGTGGCGGGAGTGCTTCGCGTCGCGCGCCGATTGGGAAGACCGGAGTTCGAACTCGTGCCGCCGGAAACAGCCGGCGTCTGACTTCTCTGTGCGATTACAAAACCGGGAACAACCAGGGTGAATACAAGCAGGATAAGAGCGACTTGAGCCGAAAATTTTTTCACTGCAAACCTCGATTTCGTGTCCAGACTTCCGCAGCGTAAATGATTCATTCGCGCTGTATTTGCAATATAACGGATGCGGACTAGGCGGGCAAGGTTGTGCTCCGCGATCGCTGCGGGCCGCAGAGAGGCGCAAGAGTCCTTTGCTTGACCGTGTTTCACGCGCTCCGTAGAATGAACTTACAAATGCAAACAATCGTAAGAACGGACAGATAGAATTCGGTGTTTGTAAAGGAGTCTTTACCAAATGAGCAGTCCGTATCACAAGGAAGAACAACCAACGCCCGAGAGAGTGGACGACTTGATGCTTCGCGAGGATGAACCTGCCTCGGAAGAGCACAATCGAACGGCGTCGTCGGTGCGCGACATCGCTTCGCGCATTCCCGAATCGTTGAGCGCAATCGGGCGCGATATCAGCAGAACTATTGAAAAAGCAATTTCGGCAAAGGACGATTACGTGGTTGCGGTAAAGATCTCGCCCGAAGCGCAGGAGAAGCTCGAAGCCCTGGTCCAGGCCGGTGTCTTTCGTAGTCGCGCCGAAGCGGCCGGCTTCCTGATCGACGAGGGCATCAAGACCCAGTCAGCATTGTTTGAGCGCGTCAGGCAAAAGCTCGCCGAGATTGAACGACTGCGAGCGGAATTGCGCGGCCTGATCGCCGACAAGACAGTCTGAAGCTCAAACACGGTGCACGATCTTTCGCGCCGAACTAACAATCTTCCCCCAAAAGCAGTGCTTTACCCTTCCTCGCGAACGGTAAAGCACGCCTTTTATTTCCGGCAGAGAAAAACTTTGTGACAGCGAACTTTCATTTACCGCCAACTCCAATCGACGAATTCACACTTCCTAACGGCCTGCGCGTCGTGTTGAGCCAGGATCGCGCAATTCCCGTCGTCTCAGTGGCCGTCTATTACGACGTCGGTTCACGCAACGAACGAGAAGGCCGCACCGGCTTTGCGCACTTGTTTGAGCACATGATGTTTCAGGGTTCGGAAAACGTTCCGAAGGCCGCGCACTTCCAGTACATCTTCAACGCCGGCGGCACCATGAACGGCACCACCTCGACCGAGCGCACCAACTATTTCCAAACGTTGCCGTCGAACTATCTGCCACTCGCGTTCTGGCTCGAGAGCGATCGCATGCGCTCGCTGAAAGTGACGCAGGAGAACCTCGACAATCAACGGAACGCGGTTCAGGAAGAGAAGCGGCTGCGTTACGACAACCAGCCTTACGTCGGCGCGTTCCTGCGCATGAATGAACTGATCTTCAAGAACCCTGCCAACGCACACTCGACGATCGGCTCGATGGAAGATCTCGACGCGGCGACGATCGACGACGTGCAGGAGTTTTTCCGGATCTACTACGCGCCGAATAACGCCGTGTTGAGCGTTGTCGGCGACTTCGATCCGCACGAAGCGCGCACTCTCGTCGATAAATATTTCAGCAATATCCCGACCCAACGCAGCCCGCCTCGCGCGGATGTTTCGGAGCCTACAGAAGTCGCCATTCGCGAAGAGACGTTTCACGATCCGTTAGCGCCTGCGCCTGCATTCGTACTCGGCTGGAAAATACCGCCGCGACGCACGCCGGATTTCTACGCGATATCGCTCGCCGGGACTTTGCTTTTCGAAGGCGACAGCTCGCGTTTGTATCAGAAGCTGGTGAAGGGCGATGAATCGGTCGTCTCGATCGAAGGCGGCGTGGATGAACGGCGTGGTCCATCGGCGCTCTACATCTTCGCCCTGCCGAAACCGGGCGAAGACGCGGCCACGATTCGCGCGCAAATCTTTGACGAGATCAAGCGCATTGCAGCCGATGGTCCAACCGACGCGGAGATGGAAAAACTTCGAAACTCGCTATGCAACGACGCCGTGCGTGGGCGACAGTCGACGATGTACCGCGCGCAACGGCTGGCAGAGTTTGCGTTGTACGACTCCGATCCGCGGCTCGTCGATTCCGAGTTGGACCAGTATCTCAAGCTGACCGCCGCCGATATCCAGAACGCCGTCGTGCGTTACATAAACGTCGACAATCGCGTCGTGCTCGACATCATTCCGGCGCCTGCCGCTGAACACGCTGCCGATGCAACCGCTTCGGCCGCGCCGCAGCCGCCGGGCGATCAACATCAGCCGGCCGCACCTCCGCCACTGGTTCCAGACAAGCCTCCGGCCGAACCTGAGTCGCCCGTGCATGCCGGCATCGCGGAAATCAAACCGTCTTCCTCCGAACAATCAAAAGATCCGGCGGATGTTTCGCCGCAAACCAAACCGGGTTCCGGTCCGCTGCATCCGTAGATCATGAGTCAACAGCAACAACAAAACTTTCGTAGCCACGCGCCCTCGCCGCTGCCGGCTCGGCCGATCTCGATTCCGACGCCGCATGAAATCACGCTGGCGAACGGGCTCACCCTCGTAGTCGTGGAAGATTCACGACTGCCGCTGGTCAGCTATCGGCTCGCGTTTCGAGTCGGCGGCGCGTTCGATCCGCCGGATCTTCCGGGCTTAACCGATCTGCTCGCCGGTCTGATGCCCGAGGGCACTCAGTCGAAGACGAGTAAAGAGATCGCCGACGAAGTCGCGCGCATGGGCGCGAGTCTTTCGGCAGGAGCTAACTCTGATTACACGATCGTTGCTGCCTCTGCGCTGTCGCAGTTCAACGATCCGGTCATGAACTTGCTGGCGGAAGTTGCACTCGAGCCGTCGTTTCCTGAAAACGAAGTTGAGCTCGCGAAGCAGAACACGAAAGAGAGTTTGCGACAGCAACGAGCGCAGCCGTCGTTTCTGGCGAGCGAGATGGTTTCGCGGGTCATGTTCGGCGATCATCCGTATTCAGTCGTGGCGCCGACGCCTGAGTCCATCGATCGGGCAACGCGCGACGAGTTCGTCAGTTTTCATCACCGCAAACTCGTGCCCAACAACGCGGTCTTCATCGTCGTCGGCAACGTGCAGTATGACGACATTTTGAAACGTGCTGAGTCGCTGTTTTCGACGTGGCAAAGAGGCGAAGATGTGGTGGCGAACTTTCCGGCGCCGCCCGTGCGCACGAAGCGGACGGCGTATCTCATCGATCGGCCTGGTTCGGCGCAGTCGAATATCGTTATCGCCAACAGCGGCATCATCAGGACGAGCCCGGATTACTTTCCGATGTTGTTGATGCACACGGTGCTCGGCGCGAATGCTTCGTCGCGTTTGTTCATGAACCTGCGCGAAGACAAAGGTTACACGTACGGCGCGTATTCGAATCTCGATGCGCGTCGTAGTGCCGGCACTTTTCGCAGCACCGCGGAAGTGCGGACGCCCGTGACCGGCGACTCGCTGAAAGAGTTCTTCTACGAGCTGGAGCGGATCAGAAACGAGCCTGTGTCGGCGAAAGAGATTGCGGACGCGAAGTCGTACCTGACCGGCGTGTTTCCGATTCGGCTCGAGACGCAGGAAGGACTGACGGACCAGTTGGTGCAAATCAAGATGTTGAATTTGCCGGATGATTACCTGGACCAGTACCGCGACCGCGTGCAGGCGGTGACCGTCGAGGACATTCAGCGCATCGCGCAAAAGTACGTCAAGCCGGATGAGGCAGCGTTGATCGTGGTTGGCGACGGCGCGGCGGTGCTGGAACAGATGCGGCCGTATTGCGAAGACATCGAGGTTTACAACACGGCAGGTAAACGAAAAACTCCGGGCGCGGCTGCGGAAGAAACGGATCCCGCGGGTTCATGGTCGATTGAGATCGAATCGCCGCTCGGACAAACAATTCCAGCTACGTTGAGCATCACGCATACGGCAGCCGGATACACGGGCGTGATTCATTCGGAAATGGGAGACGCCGAGCTGGGGGCGATTGAGATCAGTGACAACTCTTTCCACACGACGACCTCAATCGAAATGGACGGACAGGCGGTGGAAGCCGAGGTTTCAGGCAGATTTGAAGGCGATCACGCGGAAGGTTTTCTGAAACTCCAAAACTCACCGGAGCTGCCGTTCACGGGCACCAAAGAATAAAGGCAGTTTCACGCAAAGACGCAAAGCCGAGCCACAAAGGCACAAAAAAACGAGGCTACTTAGAATATCTTTGCGCCTTTATGGCTCGGCTTTGTGCCTTTGCGTGAAACTTTCTTCCCGCGGAAAATAAAAGCGCCCGGCATGGCCGACATGCCGGGCGAATCACAGGAGGAACCGAGTGTTATGGTCGTCGCTATTTCTTGCGGCGATCCGTGTAACCTCGTCGATTGAGATGTCCCCATCCGCCGGATAGGTTGCTCACGGCCGTTCGTAGCGCAAGCCCATCCCCGCGCCGCCCACCACCCAACCGATCTTTTTGTTGAAATTCAGCGAGTAAAGGTTTTGCTTCGTTGTTGATTCCTCGCGCACCCACGACTTGCCTTGATCGTTAGTTCTCAGAATCACGCCGCTACGCCCAATCGCCCAACCTTCGTCGTCGTTCAGGAATTGCACGCTCAACAAAGTGACGTTTACATTCGTCGGCACTACCGTCCAGGTCTCGCCGCCGTCAGTCGTGCGCAGCAACGTGCCGCGCTCGCCCACTGCCCACCCGTTTTTATCGTTGCGAAAATCGACGTGATAGAGCGTCACATTCGTGCTGACGTTTTGCTTCGTCCAGCTCGCGCCTTCATCGCGCGTGAACAGAATCGTGCCGCCGTCGCCGACAATCCAACCACGTTTGTCACTGACGAAGTCGATATGAATCAACTCCAGCCGGCTCGGCGCGCGCTGGCGCCGCCAACTCGCCCCGCCGTCATCCGTGTAGACAAGAATGCTGTCGACGACACGATCTTTCTTGCTGACGGATCCGACGACCCAGCCCTTCTTCTTGCTCGAGAAGCGCACGCTGTACAACTCGACATCGGCGCCTTCGAATTCTTCGGGCGCAAAGATTCTCGACTGGCTCCAGCTCGTACCGTCGCGCGTGATGAAGATCGAATTGCCGGCGAGTAGAAACCCGGCTTCCTTGTCACGAAAATAAATGTCGTTGATGCCCGCCTTCGTGCCGACAGACTGTGGCACCCACGACTTGCCGCCGTCTTCCGTGTGACTGAGGAAACCGCCGTCGCCGCCGACCCAGCCGCGTTTGCTGTCGAGAAAGTAGACCGTGTTGAGATCCTTGCCGCCGGTGTTGATCTTGAAAGGCGTCCAGCTTCCCTGGGCTCGAGTCGCGGTGAGTAGCGCCAACAACACACCAATCACCGCAGAAAACCGCATTAGTTTTAAGGTTGTGGTACACATGACTGATTTGTTTTCAGTTTTGTACCTTAAAGAGGGGGTTTCACGCAAAGGCGCAAAGACGCAAAGAAGTCGACTTCAACCTCTTTGCGTCTTTGCGCCTTTTGCGTGAAATCCTTTTTTACGGAGCGGCGGCGTTCACGCGATAAACCCGTCCTTCAAATACAACCAGCACGCGCTCGCCCAACGAGAAGTAACTTCCCAGCTTCGGAATCTGCTTCAACAACTCGAAATATTCGTTACTCGCGAAAGTAAGCGTCGTCTCCGGAAGGTGCGAATCGGCTTTGAATTCCGAGTCAGTCCAGACGCCATTGATCAGGTAGAACGTCTTGCCTTCAACTCGTCGCACGGCATCTTTTCTAACGTCATCATCCTTCACGATGACCACTTCCTGTTGCGCGCGTGCGGTCTTGCTCATTTGGACCGCGTCCGCTCCGGTTGTCATTTTCGCCGCCGGCGCGGGCGCGTTGCCGGCTGTCAAAGTGCTCAAGCCGGCGCTAAAACCACCCGTAACTCCGTTCCGCACCGTCACCCTGCTCACGGCTCCTTCTTCCAGCGCCAGGTACGACGTGTAAGGCGTGACGATACCGTAGCGAGTTCCTAAATCGACGACCTCATCGCGCAGCTCCTTCTGCTCACCATTCGAACGAATTTGCTCCATCAACCAACCGACGCGACGCGTGGCCCAGAGTCGCGGCAGGTACTCGTTCGCATCGCTGCGCAGCGGGAAGCTCAGATTCGGGTACGTGTAACTCCGCGTCGTGCCACCCGATCTCCCTGTGAGTTTGAGTTGCACCGAGTTGAGATCGGCAGCGTTGCTGTAGCGGCCGATTAGCATCACCTGCGATCCGCGAAAGACGTCCGGCACGCTGCGCGGATAGACCAGATCCGTTTGCGCACCGCCGAGGTCGAGCTGCAGATCCGTGAGCACCGGATAGTTCACTTTCGAAAAGAAATTCGAGACTTTGACTTCGAGATCCTCTTTTGGCTCGACGTAATCTGCGACGCCGCCGTTCTCCGCGGCGAGTTTGTCGAGCAAGGTCGTGTTGACGTCGTAACCAACACCAAAGGTAAACAACCGCACGCCGGGCTTAATCGCCTTGTGAACGTTGTCGACTATCCTGTTCACGTTCGTTTCGTCCACGGTCGGCAAACCGTCGGTCATGAACACCAGCATCTTCGGCCGCTCGCGATCCGAGTCGATGAATTGATTGAGGGCCGCCAACAGCGATTGGTTGATGTTGGTGCCACCAACCGGCCGCAGCGATTTTACGAAACCCTCGCCGCGCGCGCGTCCGCGATCATCAGCAGCGATCAACCCCGCTTCCATCAGGTGTTCTTCCCCCGCGAAAGACACGATGTTGAAACGATCCTGGGGGCGCAAAATTCTCACGCCGTAAAGCAGCGCGGCGCGTGCCTTCTCCATCTTGCCTGCTTCGGCCATCGAGCCCGAAGTGTCGACGACGAAGACCACGTCCTTGGCCGAGTACTCCTGATCGGACCAATCTTCCTTCGGTGAGATCATCAGGAGGAAGTAGCCCTGTTTGCCGGCTTCGCGATGCGTCAGCAGCGTGAGACCGAAGTCTTCCTTCGAAATCGTATAGAACAACTGAAAATCCTGCGGCTCCTTGCCGCTCTCGCTTTCAAACGAGACTACCGAGCGGTTGTCGCTGGTGTGTTTGACGTCGATCGCGTGCGTCGGCGAGTAAACGTTTCGCAGCGGTTCCTTGCTCTCGACCTCAACGCGTCCGGCAACCGAGCCGATTTGAGTTAACTGGCGGCCAGTGCCTAACGGGTAGCGATAAGAAACGGTGCCGCCTTCGGCGCGAACGACCTGCGTGTAAGTAATCTCGAGTTTCTTGTCCGAATGCGCCGGGATCGGAAAGATGCTCGCCTGAAACAAGTCCTTGCCGGCGTATTCGAGCAGTCCCGGATCACGTTGACGCCGCACGATCTCGTCGTAGATGCGACGCGCTTCTTCGCGACTTCTAACTTCGCCAACGAGTCGCTTATCGCCGTCCCAAATTGCGAACTCAGCCACTGAAGCCGATTCCGGAATCGGAAACAGGTACGTTCCTTCGAGGGTGAAGTTGGTGTCGTTGCGAAATACCTGTTCGACGTGAGTCGTGGCGACCTGTGAACTGATCTTCGTATCGATCTTGATCGACTTGATCGGAAGCGCACGCGGCAGGGCGACCTGTGGCCGCTCGGGACAACGCTGGCACGGTCCGGGGACGATGATTCCCTGACCACTCGCGACCGCCGCCACCCCTGAAATTATCGAAAGCACCAACAAAAGCCGCATTATTCGGGTTTGCATTTCCATAAAAGTCTCCCAATCGAGGACGTTAATACCGCTGCTGCAAGATAGAACGGACCGGCTGAAAACTCTTGCGTCGAATTTAATACAACTCGCGCAGGCGTTTATTCACGATCGAGACGATGATGGCGACGGTCGTTACGATCAAACCGCCGACAGCCAGGGTGCGCGGCGGACCGAAACGGTTGGATATCGTGCCGGCCAGAATATTTCCAATCGGCAGCGTCCCAAGGAAGGAAAGAATGAACATGCTCATCACGCGGCCACGCATCTGATCGGTCACGAGCTTTTGCAGTAACGTGTTGATAAGCGCCACTGAAACCACGAGGGCGAATCCAACCCCGAACAGAAACATCAACGAGAACGTCAGTCGTGAAGCGAGGGCAAAGCCGCTGATGCAGAAACCGAACAGTATCGCGCCACCCAGCACAAACCAACCTTTTCGTCTGAAGTCGCCGAGATACGCGACGAGCAGAGCGCCGGTTAGTGCGCCAAAACCCGAGGTGCCCATCATCAACGCCAAACCGGTTTCGCCGAGCTTGAAAATGTCGCGCGCGTAGATCGGCACCATGCTGAAGTACGGTGCACCAAAAAGACTGTTGACGGCCGACAAGAGCAACAACGACGACACGCGCGGACGGTTGCGCACGTAGCGAAAGCCGGCAATAAGATCGCTCCAGAAGGCGCGTCGATCCTTCACTGAATGCGCGGGGGTGTTTGCGCGATACTGCGGTCGCACCTTCGCGAGCGCCACGACGACTGCGATAAACGAGAGGCCGTTGGCGTAAAAACATCCCGCCAAACCAAACACCCGAAGCGCAGCACCGGCGAGCGCTGGTCCAACGACACGCGAGAGTTGAAACTGAGTTGAGTTCATCGCGATGGCGTTCGCGAGATCTTCACGACCGACGAGGTCGTACGTCATCGCGAGGTACGAAGGGCTGGCCAAGGCCATACAGCAACCGGTAACAAACGAAAATCCGAGCACCATCCAGCGGTTCACGACGTCAGTCAAGACGAGCGTCGCAAGTCCCAGCGCCGCGATGCCGGCCGTCACCTGTGTGTAGATCAACAAACGACGTCGATCGATGAGATCGGCAAAGACGCCGCCCGCGAGTGTGAAGATGAAACCCGGCGCCGTAGCCATGAAGGCGTCGAGCCCGAGCCACAACGGCGAGTTGGTCAACTTCAAAACCAGCCAGCCCTGAGCGACAGCCTGCATCCACGTACCGACATTGGAAAGAAACGCGCCCGTCCAAAAGATCCGGTAGTTGCGATTCGAAAGCGCACGAAACATTCCACCGCGGCGTCCGGTGGGCCGTTCAGACTCGACTACAGAAGCAAGCTCGGTGGGCATTGAGTGAATAGTCTTAACACAAAGCCATCCACAGATTACACAGATAAGATACAAAACCGATCTGTAATTTTTTGTCTGTGTAATTTTATCTGTGTCATCTGTGGATGGCTTTTAACGGCGGCGCCAGGCGGAGAGCGAGCCGCCCGCGGCGCTGCGGCGCTCGGCGACGATTTCGGCGAGGATGGCGAGGGCGACTTCTTCAGGCGTGACGGCGCCGATGTCGAGACCGATGGGCGCGTGGATTTTTTTGAGCTGCTCGTCGGGAACACCGGCATCGCGCAGTCGATCGAGAACGATCGAGGTGCGCCGCTTGCTTCCGATCAAACCCACGTAGTCCGGATCGGCTCGCATGACCGCCTGCATGCACTGCTCGTCTTCGTTGTGTCCACGCGTGACGACCGCAACGGAAACGCCGCGACCATTCCCGACCGCATCACGAACCGCCGCACTCCAGTCATCGGCGACCAGCAACTCAATCTGTTTCTCGGGAAAGCGATCGCGGTTGAGAAACTCAGCGCGATCGTCCAGCAAGGTCGTCTCGTAACCGGCAAAGGCTGCCAGTTTTGCGAGCGACGCGCCGACGTGTCCGGCGCCACACACGACGAGTCGCGGCGCCGGCTGCAAGCGTTCAAACAGCAATGATGTTTGAAACGAGTCGAAATTAAACAGTCGTGTTTCTTCACGCGAGCTGAGAAAACTTGCAGCCTGCTCGACCGCAGCCGCGTCCAGCTCCGCCTCGCCGAGACTGCCGTTGGCCGCACCATTCTCCCGCACCAACAACTTCGCACCGATGTTTTGTGGACCAGTGACTCTGGTAACCAGCACCGCGATCTCGCCGCGGTCCAGTACCTGCTCAATCATTTTCATGATCGATGTAGCAGATGTTTGCGTCACTTCGAAACTTTGGCTAAGCCAAATACAGACGCGGCGCGCCGGAGTAGCCAGAGTGGTCCAATGAAGAAGTAGACAGGATTTTTGAAGAAGGCGGGTTGATTCCCCTCGATCGCATGACCAACAAACTGGAGCGTCCAGCCCAGGACAAACAACAGCAACGCCCAGCGCCAATAGAAAAAGAACAGCGGCCACGACACGGTGATCATCGGGATGCCGATGCTGTGGCAGAGCCGGTTCAACGGATGCTGATGCTTGGCTTTGTAGTTATCGACAAGATCTTCAGACATACTTTATTGCTGAGCGTTCAGCACCTCCACAAAGATATCCATTGTGCCGCCGCAAACCATTCCTTCTTCACTCGCTTCATCGGCGGTCAGTGAGAAGTGGTGCAACTGCGATTGGCCGGAACGCATAGCCGACTTCGCTTCGGCCCAAACTTCGGCTTCGATACAGCCGCCGCCGACGGTTCCCGCAACTTCTCCATTTTCGAAGAACAGCATCTTCGCGCCGCGCTGTTGCGGAGTTGAGCCGCGCGTGTGGGCCACGGTAGCGACGACAATTCGCTGGCCACGCAAGCCGGCTTCATTAATCAGGCGATAGAGCTCGCGCTGTGGAATCGTAGACATAACCTCGGAACTTTGTGCTTAGAAAATCGTGTTTGCTTTGTCACTGGAACTTTGTGAGTTGTAGTTTGTCTAAAATCTGCAGCCAAGTCCAGAACGACGCGATACACTATTAACCACGAAATTTCAGCTTGCAGCAAATTACTTTGTGATGTAGAGTCGGCGCCACGCTTCAAGGGTTTTCTGACATGATGTACCAACACGGGCAGCAACTCGGACTCACCTCCACGCACAAGTTCAATCTCGTTGCCGGCGTGATCCTGCCGGCGATTGCAGTAACTGTTGAAACTACTACGAACCTTAGTGCGCAGATGTTCTTTGATCCGATACCGACCAGTTGGCATTTATTGCTGCTGCTGATCGTGCCGCTCGCGCAGCTTCATGTTTGGTTTGCGATTCGCCGGAACGATCCAACCCGTCTTGGCCTCGCGGGTGTCGCAAACGCCGTCGCGATCGCGATCTCGCTGTTCTATTCGTTCATCTATCTGCCGGTCGTGCCATTCGCGGCGCTGGCGCTGCTTATCGTCGTTGGCTTGTTGCCACTCTCTCCTTTTTTCGCCCTCATCACCGCGCTGATCATGCGCAAACAATTGCGAAGGCTCGCGGCGACTGGTCCAAAAAAGAGTTTTCTGCTTACTACCAAAGTTCTTTTGGGCGTCCTGGGTATTATCGCCGCCGTAATCGTTGCGTTAGAACTGCCCCCGTCGATCACGCGGCACGGTTTACAGATGGCCACCTCGGGATCACCTCAACAAAGAGCTGAAGGGATTCGCTTCCTGCGCAAGTATGGCAGCAAAGACTACTTGCGCGAGAGTTGCTACAACGACCGTTACCGTCCACTTGGCGGCCTGTTTGCCATCGGGCAGTTGTTCTCGTCGGAGCATCCTCTGAAAGCAGACGAAACCCGCGACGTCTATTACCGCGTTACCGGAGAAACGTTTGACTCGTCGCCGCCGCCGCGAATTGTTAACGGTCGTGTGGTACGGCGGAACGATGTCGAGTTTGAAGAGAATGCCGACGGAACGAGGACAGGCGGCATCTTGAAGGGCCTCACGCTGACGAGTTCAAATCTCAGTGGCACTATGGATGCGGACGGCGGTGTGGGCCACCTGGATTGGACCTTCGCAATCGAGAACGCTTCTGACTACGCCAAACAGATTCGCGCCGAAATACAGTTGCCGCCGGGCGCCGTTGTGTCGAGCGTCACTCATTGGTACGGCAGCGTGGAGTGGAAAACTCAGTTTATCGGCCGGAATGCGCCAACGGCGGCGCACACGAGCTATGCGGACCTGCATCCTCTGGTGCTCGTCTCAACAGCCGGTCGCGATCGGGTTTCCCTTCGATCCTATGCGGTGAACGGGTTTCATAACACGATCAAAATCGATATTGGCATGACTGTTCCGTTGGTTGTGCAGTCCAAGGATGAGGCGCGGCTGATTCTTCCGCACTTCAACGCTCGAAATTTCCACGTGCCGCGGAATACGAAGCACTGGATTTTGATCGACTCTCCGCATGCGGTGAACTCTGATTACGGTTTAGCGATGCATTCCACCGCTCGCGCCAACAATAAAGGGTATCAACTCCTGGGAGAGTTCAGCGATTCGGAGCTCATGCGTCCGGAAACGGCGCTGCGACTCTCACGTACCGAAGGTGTCTATGCCACCTGGAGCAAGAACCCGTTTGAGATCGACGGAAATATCATCAAGCAAACGCTCGAGGCCCACACGCCTGCATATCTGCGCCGCGTCGTGCTCGTGGTAGACACCTCTGCCTCGATGGCCCAGTGGCAACCCCAGATCAGTGCGGCACTCGGCGCGCTCCCCTCCGATATGGAAGTGCAAATGGTTTTGGCTGACTCAGACTGGTCTCACGAAACCAATCGCGAGAACGTTCTGGCCGGCAACACTTATTCGGCGGCCGTACTTTTATCTCGCACCGCATTCGTCGGCGGTGCAGATAATGCCCCAGCACTCCGTAGCGCCTGGGACCTCGCCACGGCAACTCCCGGCAACAACGCGATAGTGTGGATTCATAGCCCGCAACGCGTCGCGCTCGAATCCGTGGATCCACTCATCCAACGCTGGGCAGGACGCGTCGATGGACCAGCTCTTTACTCTTTGCAGACGAGTGTCGGTTCAGACGAGATTGAAAAGAAGCTTGACGGCATTAACGCAGTCAAATCAGTAGTGCGGCTCGGTTCACTGCAATCGGACCTCGAGCATCTGTTTCGTCAATTGTCCGGGCTCACTCCCACCTATGAGTTCGTCCGTACGGAAAAGTACGTGAGTACGGGTTTGGCGGCCGAAGGTGTGCAAACCTCGGATCAGCTCGCGCAGCTTTGGGCCAACGATGAAGTGGCGCGCATTCTGGGTGCTCGCGATAATTCGTTCCGAGAAGCGGCCACGATGCTCGCGCTCCGGTATCAATTGGTGACACCTGCGAGTGGCGCAGTCATTTCGGATAATGGCATTAAGTTTGACAGCAACGATCTCGAATCACAGCGAGCCTCCACTTTCACTACCGTGGAACCGGACTTTGAGAGCCTCTTGTTCCTGGCCGTCATCTTTTTCGTCTGGCTCATCTACGTGAAAGTCAGCAAACCGACGACCGCCGCATTCACCCCGTGACACAAGTTTCTGGCGCCCTCGGTGAAGTTAAAAATCCTATGAAGACAATCCTGTGCTTACCGTTACTTCTGTTGACGTTCGCTGCGACCGTGCTTGCGCAAACTGCGCCCGACGCAGCCGAGTTAACGCAACTTCTGAACGACTTCCTCGCCGGCGCATCGCGCAACGATTCCGCCGTACACGATCGTTTTTGGGCTGACGATTTGATCTACACGCGCTCAGCCGGCCGGCGTGTAAACAAAGCCGAGGTCATGAACGACGTACGTAACGCGCCCGCGCCCAAACCGACGGATCCGAAAACTGTCTACACCGCCGAGGACATTCGCATTCAGCAGTACGGTGACACTGCGGTCGTAGCGTTTCGTTTGGTTGCGACCACTGACACCGGCGGAACAAAACAGGTTGCGAATCTGCTCAACAGCGGCACGTTCGTTAAACGAAACGGTAAGTGGCAGGTCGTGAACTGGCAGTCAACGCGAATGCCGCGCACCGAAGCCGAGAGCAAGAGTGAAGTGACGACTGCCGACGCGGCGCTTCAACAGTCAATTCTTGCTGGCGACGCCGACAAGCTCAGCGCGCTCACTGATCCATCGTTCATCTGGACACGCGGCGCCACGCAAATGACGCGTGCACAATTGATCGAGCAGTTGCGTGCCGGAAAGTTGAAGTATGAAAAACCGAATGCAGCGAAGGTGAGTATTTCGGTTTACGGCGATACAGCGGTCGTTCGCGGCGAACTACAATCCGCGACTCAGTACACTGTCACATTCATAAATCAGTTGGGCGTCTGGCGCGCAGTCGCAATGCACACCAGCACCTCACCTGATTGATTCACCAGCACCTCAGCGCATTTATTCTTTGGTGCCTTTTGTGGCTAGGGTTTGCGCGGCGGCTTGGCGGGGGTGTCAGTCGTAACCGGCTGCGCATCCATCTGCTCGCGACGTTGGTTGAGCTTCGCTCGCAGTTGATCAACCTCTGAATCCGCGTTCGCAACCGCAGTTTCCAAACGCGTCTTGCTGCTCTCGGCCAGTTTCAGTTGCGCCTGGACTCTCGTTTTCTCGGCTTCGAGCGATTTCCTGCGGGCCTCGCGCGCCTGTTCCGGACGAGTGCTTCCATAACCCGCAGTCGAGCTCTCGATATTTTCCGGCTGCAAAGCAAATTCGATCTGTTCCAACTTCGCTTCGAAATCCCCGATCTTGGTTTGCGTATCCATCAACTGCGATCGCAACTGCTCAGCCCGCTGCTCCGCACGAGTCAAACGCTCCATATCCATCTGGTAACGATCGTCGTCCTGCATCTGCGAGAGCTTGTCGTTGAGTTTGTTGACCTGGTTCGAGAGGGTCGTGATGGTCTGCTGCATCTGATCCTTCTCGCCTGTCGTGGGAGTCTCGGGTTTTTTCGGCTGCGCCGGCTGTGAGGGATCCTGGGTGGAGTCAGCCGTGCTGATGATTTTCACGTCGTCGCCGGTGCCGGTCGTGTCCATCGCGGCAGTGCTTTGCGTCGCCTCTGCCGGCGCGATTGGCGGGTTTGTAATCACAGGCTTCGGCGCCGCCGGTGTAGCGCGTCTGGAGCGGCGCTTTTTGCGGCGTGTTTGGGCATCGCCATCATGCAGACAGAAGCTGACAACCAGGCAAACTGCAATGAGGAATTTGATACAACTACGAATCCTACCAGGCATGTTCAGGCTCCTTTTTACGGCTGGCTCTTAAGATACCCCGCTATCCAGATGCCAGCAAGCTTCAGCCGGATGCTTCAAGCTTCCACGAGCGACCGCCTCGTAGTGTTCCAAAAGTTAAACCCGCCGCGCCACCATTTCATAGAGCGCATTCTTAAAGAACACTCGCTTCAGCCGGTCGCCCATGTGTCTGGCGGGCTGTTTACGCGACCTTGCCCTGGCCTCGTCGATGTTGCTCGTCGCACTCAGGATCTCGAGCGGCAGGTCGTGAAACAGGTTCGCCGCAGCGTTGAGCGTCAAATGCGTCGTGTGATCTGCAAACGGCCCAATCTCGTACGGCACACCCGCAGCTCTCCAGCCCGAATGCAGGCCGGCCGCAATTGCATACAACTGATGATGAATGTTGACCGTGAAGTAAAGCAGACCGCCCGGCACGAGAATCCGCGTCAGCTCGGCAGCAATCTGGCGCGGCGATTCGGCATGATCGACGACGTTGTCGCAGAGGACGACATCAAAACTCTGATCCGCAAACGGCAGTGACTCACCCACCGCTGCTATCGTTTGCGCGCGACCTTGCCAACGCGGAAACAAACTTCCATAACTGACGGCGAGCGGATCGATGCCGATTCGATGTTCAGCTCCAAAGTAGAAGATGAGCCCATGTGCGCCGCTGCCAACCTCAACCACGCGAGCGTCGGCTTTGATTGGCTGAAACGCCTCGAGTTTCTCGCGTACGCGCGTTGAGGATCGCAGCATCGCCGCGATGATCTCCTCTTCACGTCCGTGAACGTGCTGCGCCTTGTGCTGTTGATAGACAAGCTGGCGCTCGAGCGCTCTTCGAGCAAGTCTTCTGCGCGCCTCTCCCCACATCCTGTCTTATTCGTGTTTCTTGTTTTGCGCCTTCTGCGCCTTTTGTGGCTTAAAATTTATGTGCCTTTTGTGACTAACCCCGTTTGTGACTTTTTGTGGCTTAAAAAGGCTGAACTTTGAAGCTGATATCCGCCGCCGTGGCCGCACTCGTCAGCGCCTCAACTCGTACCAGTTGCGCGCCCGCATCCGCATACGCACGCACATTCTCCGGCGTGATCTTCCCGCCACACTCGATGACAACCGTTTTAGATAACTCTCTCGCAATCGCGGCGAGGCGGCCAAACTCCTTCGCCTCCAGCCCGTCGACGACAATCACATCCGCTCCCGCGCCGATCGCCTCGCGCAGTTCGTTTTCAGTGGAAACTTCGATCGCGACCCGGTGCAGATAACCCAACTTCTCTTTCGCAGTCTTCACCGCACCAGTAACGCCGCCAAGAATCGAAACGTGATTTGAAGTCACCAACACTCCATCGTCGAGACCGAAGCGGCTGTTGTATGCGCCGCCGAGTTCGACGGCGTAGCGCTCGAGTTGGCGCAGTCCCGGTGTGGTCGCGCGCGTGTCGGCGATCTGCGCACCCGTGCCTTCGACTGCTTTCACGTACTTGTTCGTCAGCGTGGCGATGCCGGAGAGTCGCTGCAGCAGGTTCAACGCCACCCGCTCGGCGGAGATCAGCACGTCGGCAAATCCGACCATGCGCGCAATCACCTTGCCTGCTTCGACAGGCTCGCCGTCAGAGACAAACGCTTCGAGCTGTTGTTGCGAATCGAGCGTCAGGAAAACTTCCTCGGCCGCTTCGAGGCCGGCGACGATCATGTTCTCGCCGGCTACGAAACGCGCGCGAGCACGCGTGTTACGGGCAATGATCGATTGTGTGGTGATGTCGCCGCGTCCCAGATCTTCGCGGAGGTAGAGACTGATTTGCGAGTAGAGCGCGCCTTCGTCGATCCAGTTCATTGCAGGTTCTCGACTGTCTGCTGAAGTTGTGCGGACTGTTGCGCGATGGCGGCGATGCGGTCGCGCACTTCGCTGACTCGTTCTGCCGGCGCGCGCGAGACGAAGTTTGGATTGCTGAGTTGCGCTTCGAGTTTCGCAGCTTCCGCCTGTAACTTCTCCTGCTCGCGCTGCAAACGCCGGCGCTCCTGTTCGAAGTCGATCAAACCTTCGAGCGGCACGGCGAGTTCAGCGCCGCCGCTTAAAACGGCGCGGGCCGAAGCTTTCGGTGCGTCGAGTCGATCGTTGACGGAAACTTCCGACGCACGGACGAGCCGCGCGATCTGATCGCGTGCCGATTCGAACACGCGACGAAGATTCTCATCCGGCGCGCCGACAAGAATCGGAATCCGCTCGCCGGGTTTGATATTCATTTCCGAACGAATGTTTCGGACGCGCGAGACGAGCTCGATGATGGCCTGCATCTCCGACTCGGCGGCTTCGTCGATCAACTCCGCGGCGCCTTCAGGATATGCAGTTAACATCACTGTCGGCTCCGCACCTTCGTAGGCTGCGTGCAGATGCTTCTCGCCGGGCAAACGCTGCCACAGTTCTTCGGTGATGTATGGCATGAACGGGTGCAACAATCTCAACGCCTGTTCGAGCACTGTCAGCAGCCGCGAGCGAGCCTCGGTGCGCGCGGCGCTCGGCTGTTCGGCGGTAACGTCCGATTTGGTGAGCTCGATGTACCAGTCGCAGAAGTCATCCCAGAAGAAGTGATACAGAGACTGCACCGCGCCGTGAAATTCGTAACTGTCGATGGCGGCGTTGAGCTCGCGCGCGGTCTGGTTCAGTCGCGAAATGATCCAGCGATCGTGAAGCGCCGTTGGGTGTTGAAGCGTTTGTTCGTTTACTCCCGCATCTTGCGAGTTGAGCAGGCAGAATCTCGCCGCGTTCCAGATCTTGTTCGCGAAGTTGCGATACGACTCGACCTGCTTCTCGTTCCAACGATTGTCAGTGCTGCCGACCTGCGCGAGCGTGAGACGCGTTGCGTCGACTCCGAACTTATCGAACACGTCGATCGGATCGACGCCGTTCATCTTCGTCTTCGCCATGCGTTGGCCCTGCATGTCGAGGATCGTGCCGGTGATGAACACGTCTGCGAACGGTTCTTTGCCAATGAACTTCATTCCCATCATCACCATGCGCGACACCCACAGGAAAATGATGTCGCGTGCGGTGACCAGTACCGACGTCGGATAAAAGGTTTTCAGATCGTTTGTCTCGTTGGGCCAACCAAGGGTCGAAAAGGGCCAGAGCGCGGACGAGAACCACGTGTCAAGCACGTCCGGGTCTTGCGTCAGTTCGTTCGTGCCGGCTTTTGCGCGCGCTTCTTCTTCGGAGCGAGCGACAAACACCTGGCCGTCAGGCGTGTACCAGGCTGGAATCTGGTGGCCCCACCAGAGCTGTCGCGAGATGGTCCAATCGCGGAGGTTTTCGAGCCAGTCGGTGTAGACTTTTTTGTACGTTTCGGGCGTGAATTGTGGTTTGTCTTCGCGCGCCATCAGCTCGAGCGCGAGATCGCGTAGTTGGTCCATCTTCATGAACCACTGCGTCGAGATGAGCGGCTCGATGACAGTCTTGCAGCGCTCACACTTGGAGATCGAAAATTCGTAGTCGACCACTTTTTCGAGTAGTCCGAGTGCTTCGAAATCGGCGACGACTTTCTCGCGTGCCTGGTAACGATCGAGACCGGCGAAATCGGGGCCCGCATCTTTCGTCATCTTCGCGTGCGGATCGATCACCACGACCTCCGGCAAATCGTGTCGCAGACCCGTTTCGTAGTCGTTCGGATCGTGAGCCGGCGTGATCTTCACAGCGCCTGTACCAAATTCCGGATCGACGTATTCGTCGGCGACGACGGGGATCTCGCGATTCGTGAGTGGCAGGAGAACCGTTTGGCCCACGAGGTCGCGATAGCGTTCGTCGTTTGGATTAACGGCGACGGCCGTATCGCCGAGCATCGTTTCGGGGCGCGTGGTGGCGACGGTTACACGCGCGTCGCTGTGCTTGATCGGATACTGGAGGTAATAAAGTTTTCCGGCTTGCGGCAGTTTTTCGACTTCGAGATCGGAGAGCACCGTCTGGTCCTGCGGGCACCAGTTCACGATGCGATTGCCGCGATAGATCCAACCCTCGTCATACAGACGCACGAAGACTTCGCGCACCACACGCGACAGCTCATCGTCCATCGTAAATTTCTCGCGCGACCAGTCGACCGATGCGCCTTCGCGACGCATCTGCACGGTGATCTGTCCGCCTGATTCACGTTTCCACTGCCAGACGCGCTCGACAAACTTCTCGCGCCCGAGATCGTGTCGCGACTTTCCTTCTTTCTTGAGCGCGCGCGAGACCATCAACTGCGTGGAGATGCCGGCGTGGTCCATGCCGGGCAGCCAGAGCGTGCGATACCCGCGCATGCGCTTATGCCGCGTCATCACATCCATGAGCGTGTGCTGCAGCGCATGGCCCATGTGAAGCGAGCCGGTAACGTTCGGCGGCGGGATAACGATACTGAACACCGGCGCGCCCGGATCGTGATTTATTTCGGGGGCAAAATACCCGTTCTTCTCCCACCTCTCATAGTGGTGCTGCTCAGCTTCCTTAGGGTCGTACTGTTTGGGGATCTCCATGCGTAACTCTGTGCTTTGATTGACTTGAAAACGAAAAGCCACAGTCTACGACACCGGGCGCGCAAAGTTCAAAACAGGGTAGTTCCGTTACACTTGAAAAAATTAAATGTGAAGCGCAAACTGCGGCTATGACGAACAAGAGATCTTTCCAGCACATTGGGATCCTAAGCTTAGAATTCCACGTGGACAAGTTGTCGC
>JADMIO011204627.1_pt1 | contig 59345 bp, 87 predicted proteins | sample 8958161 | NCBI WGS metagenome assembly JADMIO01 (sample SAMN16585339, study PRJNA669376) | soil metagenome | isolation source: Crop rotation soil | place: USA: Cullars Rotation, Alabama | collected 2011 | reverse complement strand
GCGACAACTTGTCCACGTGGAATTCTAAGCTTAGGATCCCAATGTGCTGGAAAGATGTCTCACACATGACTATTGAGGTTTTATGCACTCTCAGTTGTGCGAACAAAGAGCCAACATGCTATAGCCCTGTACCAAAGCCCCGGGCTTTGAGCGCCAAAGTGTCGCAGTCCAGCCCTTAACGCTTGCCTTGTACTGGAAGTCAGGCTTATGCTCTCACTTGATGCCAGCCTTCCCGGCATCGCTCTAGCAAGAGGACAACGCTATCATGCAAACGCCAATGTTCAAGTCTCTCGCCCTAACCTACCCCGCATGGGCCTACGCGCTCGCCAAAGCCCGCAGTCTGCGCCTTGCGGGCTACAAACAGGCCGCGACTTGCTGGCTTGCCATCGCATTTGTGCGTGGTCGGGCGCATCTAGGCTAGCTTGCCAATAGGTTGTAGGAGGGCTGGACCGCAACCCGAGTCCAGCCCTCTTCCTATTCGCAAGCGGACTAACTGATACATTAAACATGACTTATGATGCTTTAGGTATTAGCTTAGTCCAAGCTTTAGGATCCCCTTTTTGGCAGACGACTGCCTAGGCCAAGGGCTGGGGGGTATGGACCAAGAGCCGGAGCGAAGGGACTGGGCCGGAGACGTGCAGAGATATTTGGTAGGTTTTAGAGTGGCCATGAGGTGGGGCATAGAATAATGTGCTAGGGCCTATACTCAGCCCCCGCCCACTACTCTACCCCTTCCACCATCCCCGCCTCCCCGCCTTGACTTCGCCGCCAACCTTCTATATACAGAGTCTATGCAAACCAATGACCCACTAGCCCTACTCTTGGATGAGCCTACGGCTGGCGGCCCGGATTGCGACATTGGCGCTTCACGCGCCGCGTTGGGCCTTATTTTCCTGCGCGAACTAGGGCCGGAGGACTTGGCGGAGGCGCTTCGCGCTTCCCCTCCGGCCTTGCCGCCATCGGGCGAAGTTCTCCGTATTCGCCATACCCACCACACCATCGCGCGCCTCATGGCCACAGGGGAGAAGAACACTACAATCTCCGCGATGACCGGCTTCTCCCTCGCCCGTCTTAGCACTTTTCGGCGCGATCCCGCTTTTCAAGAGCTAGTCGCCTTCTACCAAACCAAGAAGGATGAAATCTTTGTTGACGTGCATAAGCAATTGGCCCGTGTCGGCGGGTTGGCATTGGAATTGATAGAGGATCGGTTGGAAAAGGATGGCGACTCCATACCTCTTAAAGAATTGCGTGAAGTAATGCGCGAGGTCTTCGAACGATCCGTGGCCCCCGCCAAAAGTGCGACGTCTACCAACAATGCCCCTGCCAATGTGCAAATCACTTTCGTTGAAGCCCCACAAGCCCCCCGTCTAACAGCAGCGCCGCAGGCTTCGCCTGCCCTTATAGATATAACTCCAAAAGAGACGGAAAAGCCATGAAATTTCACCTCTATGCCCTAAACGCCTTTGCCTTAACCCTTGTCGGTCTCCTGCCGTCGTGCAAGTTTACGGGCTTTTAAGCGCTTTCGCCTTATGCCTACTCCCCAAACGCCCTTACAGTGGAAGGAAGAAGCCTTGCGCCTGCGCGACGAGGTAGAAGTCCTCCGCCAACAGGTTAAGGCCCTCGGTGGACTACCAGATGTCTACCCCACACCTAAAGACTGGCACTTAAAGCCCTTATCCCGCCGCCTTCTGCATGTCCTAATGGCCCGCCCAGGGCCTGTCGTCAGCCATGACCAACTCCATATCGCCTTATACGGTGTTCGGCGCGATGGCGGAGCTAGTAGTCATAGCATTTATGAGTGCGTAGAGGACTTAAACCGAGTTCTCAAGGCATATGGCTTCTGCGTGGATAACACAAGAGGAATAGGATATAGCCTTAGCCCTCTCGCTAAAGCCTTTATCCTTGAAGTATGCGCCAACTCGTAGACCTTAAACGCGCCACCTTGTTGCCAGGACGCCCAACCTGTATCCCTGTAGGCCGTCTGCGTGGAACTAAGGCGAAGGGCATTGCCTTTGAACGGGAAGTCTATGCCGCGCTTCCGCGCAGTGCCAAGCATGGCCCATGGTACTCCTTCTTCGATGCCAACGGCCCAGGGTATTGCCAGCCCGACATAATAGTTGTTGGCAAGGAACAGATTGCCGTCTTTGAGGTCAAGCTTTCCAATATAGAAGAGGCTATTAAACAGCTATCTAACCTCTACCTTCCAGTTGTCTCCAAAGCGCATGGTAAGAAGGCTATAGGCATTATAGTTGTGCGCCATCTAACACGTGTGCCTATAGCCTTAACAGTCTGCTCCTCGGTTAAAGAGGCTGTGCAGTTTGCCCTTCGTGGAGGTGCGCAGCACCCTGTAGTCCATTGGCTTGGCCATGGCCCGCTTGTATAAGGCCCACTAGCCCATGCCCGCCAACTGCTTGGCCTACTAACCCCCTAGCGGCCTTGCCGCTACCCTCCTCCATGTCTACGCCTCCACTTCAGTCCATAATGCGCAAGTCTCGCGCCGGAAGTAAGATCGGCGGTACGAAGTATAGCCCGCCGACTACTACACAATATCCCGAAAAGCACCTTTCACGGGCGGCGGGCTATCTAACTGCTATGCATACGGCCGAACCCGGCGTTCCCGCTAAGCCCTTCAGCGTTCCCAATAAGGATGAAGCCTAATGGCCAAAAAGTCAAGCCCCTCCATCTTAGCCTCTCAGCCCTCCTTGTCGGGCAATTCCATGCACTACTCACGTACTGTGCGCCCTATCGACAACGGCTGGCTTACCAGCGAGTATGACGGCGCGAAGCACTCCGAGCGTTATACGCCAGAGCACCCCGACCAAGAGTCTAAAAGCGAGTGCGATGTGCCATCAATGTCGAAAGCCGTTGCGGAATGCAACAGGAAATAGCTCTCGCAAAGCATATTGCCTTGACGGCTTTTACTGTTAACCGTCTCAACTTGCCCGAAGAGCTTTTCCGAAACGTCTTAATCGAGTCCATTTGGCGCATACTCCACCTACACCGCTTTCAATATAAGGACTTAAAGCAAGATGCCTCATAACTATTCCCGCTGGGCCTACGGCGCTGGCTTTGTCCTATTAGGCGGGCTCATTGCATGGGCCGCCATCCCGTCAGTGCCAAGCGGTTATCAGGTTATTGTTGATGCCTATAGCACGTCGCATTACTTAAAACCTAATGCAGATGGCAGCATTAATGTCGTTGGCGGAAGTGGCTCAACTGCCACCATAAGTGGCCCGTTGGGTCGACAGGCCGATGCTGCTAGCGTCTCTACGGCTCTATCCACTGAGGATACCGGCCTTGTCGGGGCCCTCACCGAGACCGCTCCCGGTACAGATACTGCCTCGTCCGGCCTTAACGGTCGCCTACAGCGGATTGCGCAGCGCCTTACGACCTTAATAACTGGCCCCCTCCCCGTCTCGCAGTCCGGCACCTGGACCGTCCAACCCGGCAATACGGCAAACACAACGCCGTGGCTTGTCACTGAAACCCCGGCAACGAGCGGCGGCGTTTCGCATTATAGTGCAAACGTTACAACCGCGGGCTCCGGCGCTGGCGTTGGCGGCGTTGCAGTTGACGCCTCTCCTGGTCAGGTCTACGACTATCAAATCTATAACGGCAATGCCACGGTCTGCTATATCCAGTTCTTCGACCAGACACAGGCGCTTACGAACCTAGGAACTACTGTGCCGAAGCGCTCCATTGGCATTCCGGCAAATGGCGGTGCGAACTTAGCACTACCAAATGGCTGGCCCTTTGCCACTGCCATTACTATCGGCGCTACCACTACCCGCGCTGGCTCAACCGCCTGTGGCTCTGGCCTCGATATCAATATTGGTTACAAGTAATGCCCCTCCACCGTTTCGTTATAGGGCTGGCACTATTCCTTTTGCCAACTCCCGTCCTCGCCACACAGGTCTTCCTAACCAGTGGCACTACATGGACCGTCCCAGCAGACTATAGTGGTCGCCTCTCGACCGACTCCATCGAATGTCTTGGCTCTGGCGGTAGCGGTGCTGATGCCGTTATCAACACTCGTGCTAGTGGGGGCGGCGGCAGTGGCGTTTACGGCAAAATAGCACCTTCTTCCAGCAATAACATTACCTTTCCTCCCGGCTCCGTGCTAACAATCCAAATTGGCACTGGCGGTGGAACTAATGCGACGCTATTAAAGAATGCCCAAGGGACAACAATATTATCATGTGACTTTGGCCGGGGTGGCGGGGCCAATGCTACAGGCGGAGCCGGTGGCACAACAGGCGCGTCTACGTGTCCAACTACTTGCCGTGCCGGAGCCGCAGGCGGTGGTGGCGGCAATGCCACGCTTAAGGCTGGCGGTGCAGGCGCGGGAGCCCCAGGTCCAACTGGCGCGTCAGTTGCCGGAACGGGCGCGGGTGGCCAAGTCGCTGGCCCCGGTGGTAGCGGCTCTAATGGTGGCTCTTCCACTGCGGGCGCAAGTGGAAGCGGTACGACTGGGGGCAATGGCGGCGACGGAACAGGTGGCACCGGTCACGGTACAGGCGGCTCTAATGGTGTCGTCCCAACCAATGGCACAAGCGGCGGCGGCGGAGGTGGCGGGGCTAACTTTGTAGGCGACGCTACAGGCGGAAATGGTGGCTGTGATACAGCATGGGACTCCACGCATGGCGCGTGTGGTGGCGGAGGTGGCGGGGCCGGTAATGCAACAGCGGTCGGCAATGGTGGTAACGGCGGCACATATGGCGCTGGTGGGGGTGGAGCCGGTGACAATGCAACACTTGCGGGCACAGGCGGTGTTGGTGGGCAAGGTCTTATAGTGATAACTTATACCACGTCAGGTCGTAACGGCATGTCAATGGGAATGGGCTTTTAAAATGAGCGGCCTTTATACTCCCGGCATGACCTCTCTCGGCGTTCAAGAGATCACCGGAACGGAAGTCATACCTGTTGATCGCTTGGACTTGGGTGTTTGGCCCATTACAGAAAAGGTATCTATTGATACCTTGGCCGATTGGATAAACGGCCCCGTTATCAACGTTCTACGCTATGGCGCAGTCGGAAATGACTCAACAGACTGCACTGACGCCTTTCAACAGGCAATAAATCTTGCTATAGCGTCGGGAACAAAAACTATCTATGTGCCGGACGGCACGTATCGCTTTGCGCGCTCTTCACCCTCACTTGATCCGGGTGCTGGCGGCTTTGAAGTAGTCGGCCAAAGCAAGTATGGAACCATTTTACACTTTGAAGACGGTGCTAGTGCGGCAAGCCCGAAGTATTTCTTCTATAATATTACAAAGGACAACTCCACACGCGGAAGCTATCTACGTTTTCGCAACTTTACGGTCTTAAGCGATCTCCAAGACGGCGATCCTGACGGTAACGATGTGGTGTTTTACGTCACATTCTACGGTGCAGTGGAATTGATTAACTTATGTGCGCGTAATATTCATGGCATTATTAAACTCGGCTACTTCCACACAAGCGCAAAGTGCATAGACTGCGACTTTAGAACTATCAATCGTAACACCTTCCACGTCCGCTCCACGCCCGACATCGTATATGCCAACAATACAGTGGAGGGTACAGGGGACGATTGTCTAGACCTTAGCCTCGACCCCACTATAACCGTTGCTCAGGGCCTTCCCGTAAGGGAGCGCCTGGTCGTTGCCAATAACAACTTCAATAATGTTGGCGGCTCCATTCGCGTTGGCGGCTGGCGGAATGTGAATATTGTCGCTAACAATATCAATCTCTCCGGCTCCGGCATTATCATTGAAGGCGAAGTCACTGGCGGGAGCTTTAACGGCGGTGGTGATCCACAATTCAACATAAATGTTTGCAACAACAACATTACCAATCCAGTCCAGAAGAAAACAGACGATACCTTAGGCGATCCGAGCTTTGCCTCTGGCATTTTAGTCACCTTGGTTGAACCTCGGGGCGGGACTTCCACTAGTGGCTTTGCCCCTTACCAGTATAACGGCGCAACAATTGTCTCGCCGTACCCATGGCTCTCGTCCGACGTAGACAATCTCGCCAATGCAGTTGGGCCGACTAAGGGCCTCAACATTAGCGGCAATAATATTACTACGACGGTGGCATCTGGCGTTGCATACTCCTCCTACGGTTGGGGCAAATGTATGCGTTCGGGCGCTTCGCCCTCTGTCTTCTTCGACCCAACTGTTACGGAAGGTGCCCTTCGTCTAGGCTTTGGCATTTACTATCACGGCTCAGGCGGCGGCATCCAGGGCGGCCGTATTAAAGATAATCACATAGACCATACCGCCAACGCCTTATATCTTGACGCCCCTGCAAGCAACACATCGTATCGGCAACTCCTTATTGCCAACAACACCTTCGTTGACTTCTCCACTCTTGGCATTAACATCAACACTGGTGGCTTCTCCTGTGGCATAATCCTTGACGGCAATAACTTCGACGGCGATCCACTCCGCGTTAATAGCAATAGCCATATGGACGGCACCTATGCCGCTTCCGGCAATCCCATTGCGATAAGCACTAATGACAACACTGGTATAATCATCCGTCGTAACATATTCAAGAATGTTTGCCAGATGATTAAGTCGACGAACTTCTTCGGCCTAATCCTTGATGGGAATATTGGAATTGGTGGCCTTCCAGCGGCCTACAACTTTAGCACTAGCAATAAAGGCATCGGCACTCCCCTTTCCGGGCGCGGCTTCGCCTATAAGATTATCGACGCCGACCCAACAAGCGGCACTTATGAGGCCCCCAAGTTCTATATTAACAACGCCGACTACGTTCCGGTGCCCTTCCCTGGCGCGATTATGGATTTGGACTTTATCAACCAGGTCTATTTCTGGAATTTTGGTTGGCGGGATACGACAGACTTTGCCACATTCACCCTTAACGGCTCGACATTTGGATTTAACGGTCTAACGCCCACATCCACTGTGGACATAACGGTGGCTCTCTCAACAATTGGTTCTATAGTGCCATTTGGCATTGCAGCAGTCTTTTATCCTACGTCTACCCCTGGAGCTACTGCCTTTCTCGTTGACATTAGTGATAATACCATTTCCAACAGAGTCTCTCTAGCCCAAGGCACTTTTCCGACAATGCAAGTCATCAACGGCGGCGTGAGTCAGGCAAACCCTTCTGGCAGTCCATTGACAAACGGCTCAGGGCCGTATGCGTATGTCGGTCTTGCTCAAGATGCCAATTTCCGGTTCTCCCTGAATGGCGTGAGTGCCACAGCGGTCTTATCCGGCACCACACCAACAACCCTAACCACTGTCCGCATTGCCCGCCGCATAGACACCGGAACGCAGCCCCTTGGCGCGTTAGCGCGTGTTGTTCTCTTCGACGGCTCGATGCAACAAACGCAAATGAACTTAACGTCGGCGTTGCTTAGTGGATTGAGGAAAACCTGATGCCCTCATACACACGCCGACCTTCACCAACTTTTCCAGATGCTTTGGCAGACTTCACCATCGCCCTTGGCCGTGCCCTGCGTTGGCAAGAGTCCTATGGCGATAACAACTTCTATGACCGGCTACGCCGAGCCATAGCGGACGTGCGGGGCGCGTGCACCGCATTGGCAACCAGGGTCGATTTGGAAGACCCACAATCTAGAAAGGACTATTAGGATGACAGCAGTACCCGGACCCGGTCTCTTGCCTTTGGGCTATAGCAAGACCGGAAATGTGTTGGCCTTAACCGATGCGGCAACTATTACAGGGCTTGATACCTCCTTGGCCGACATTTTCACCGTTACGCTTGCAGGCAATAGGACACTCTCCTTGCCAACCAATGGCCGTATTGGTGCATGGTGCATGGTCAAAGTCGTGCAGGACGCTACGGGCAATAGGACTTTGGCCTATGCCTCTGGCTGGCTTTTCCCTGGTGGCGCTCCTACCGCATCAACGGGTGCCAATGCCATTGACTGGATCATTGCCTTCTTCGATGGCACATCGTGGAACGGCGTGATGACCAAGGCTTATGCATAAAATGGAAGAGGAGACCTAAAACCATGGCGAAACTCTCCTCTGGGGAGCGCAAGTCGCTCCCCGCTTCCACCTTCGGCCTTCCAGGTAAAAGGGCCTATCCCATGCCGGACAAGGGCCATGCGGCCAACGCGAAGGCTCGCGCCAGTCAACAGTATGCCAAGGGCAATCTTAGTGCTAGTGAGAAGGCCAAAATCGACGCCAAGGCCAATAAGAAGTTGGACAAATGACGAGGGGCTCACCACAAGAGGTTAGAATAACAGCGAATGCTATTACACTTTGGCGCAATGGAAGAAAAGATACGACTTTCCAGTTGGATTTTGGCACAAATTGTTCTATCGACTCCGCCATTGTAAATGTACTATCCCCGGATGGAAGATTGCGGGCATTTATGTTTCCCATAGCAAGGGCCAAGAGCAATAAAAGAGATGCAAGCCCACTTTCCAGCTAAACTAGCCTTTTTGTGGCAGCCGAAGCGCTACAAAGTTGCCTATGGCGGACGCGGTGCGGGCAGGTCTTGGGGCTTCGCTAGGGCTTTGCTCTTGCGTGGCGCAGCCAACCCGCACCGCGTTCTGTGCGTTCGTGAGTTTCAAAACTCAATTGGCGAGTCAGTGCACAGGGTCCTTGCCGACCAGAATACCGCTCTTGGCCTGCCCTTTGTCGTGGAAAAGGCCCGCATTTACAATCCCAACAACGGCAGTGAGTTTTATTTCGAGGGTATCAAAAATAATCCCCAAAGGATCAAGTCCTACGAGGGCATCGACATTGCATGGGCTGAGGAGGCCAACAAGATAACCAAGTCTAGTTGGGAATTTCTCGTTCCGACTATAAGGAAAGAGGAAAGCGAAATATGGGTTTCGTATAATCCGGAATTGGAGACAGACGAAACCCATAGGCGTTTCGTCATCGAGCCGGAGCGCAACGCCTCGAAGCGCTTGGTCGACGCCTATGGCCTTGAATATGGCTTTGAAACGCCAGATGAAATAGTCGTTAAGATGACATGGCAGGATAATCCATGGCTGCCGGAGGTCTTGCGCAGGGAGAAGGATAACCTTAAGGCCAAAGACCTTGACGCCTACCTTAACATTTGGGAAGGCCAATGCCGCGTGGTGCTCGACGGGGCCGTTTACAGCAAGGAAATACGTGCCCTTCAGCTTGAAAATCGCGTTTGCAATGTGCCTTACGACAGAAGTGTGGCCGTCGATACCTTTTGGGACTTAGGAAGAAGCGACTTCACTGCCATATGGTTCGTCCAGCGAGTTGCCTTTGAGTATCGCATTCTAGACTTTTACCAGAACCATATGGAAGACTTGGACCATTATATCCAACTCGTTCAACAGCGCGGCTATAGCCTTGGCACTATGTGGCTTCCCCACGATGCCAAGGCCAAAAGCCTTGGTACGAAGAAGTCGGTGGAGGAACAGATGCGAGAGAAGTTCCCAAGGGTGAGGTTGGTGCCCAAGCTCTCCCTTGTTGACGGCATCTTAGCAGCTAGGCAAGTCTTCCCCCGATGCTATTTCGACAAGGTTAAGACCTCCGAAGGTCTCCAAGCCCTTCGACACTACAAGTATGACGTTGACAATGGCCAGTTTGGCCGCTTTCCCTTGCATGACGAAAACAGCCATGCCGCTGATGCCTTCCGCTATCTCGCAGTGGCCTCGTCGGAGCCGAGCAGAGAGATTGACGGTGGAAGAATTGCCGACTATGGAAGGCAAATGGCCTTAACTGTTGCCATGCCAACAGGTGAGCCCCTTGGATGGATGCGATGAAGAAAGAGGCCTTTCCGCGCGTTGTCTATTGGGACTTGGTCGTTAGAACACTTGAGGCTTTGGTAGAAGAGTCTGGTGGGGTGCAAAAGGCTTTTGTGAGGAACTTTATCGAAAACATGGAACTGCGCGGCTATGCCCCGCCAAGAGGAGAGGGGCAATAGATGGCCACGGTAGTCCCACCCCTAACGTTCTCTCGCGGAGAGACATGGACCTTAAGCGTTGCCCTTCTCGAAGCCGATAGTGTAACGCCAGTGGACTTAACCGGGGCGGCAATGGATTGGGTTATAGCAAAGGACTTGATTAGTGATCCACTCTTAACAGCAAGTCTTGGCTCCGGTATCACTCTTATTGGCTCTCCCACCCTTGGCACTGTACTTATCCAAGTAAACCCAACTGGAAATTCTATGATTATGGCGGGAGACTACATCCATCAGGCTAGGGTTGTCAAGGCAGATAGCACGACTATTATCCCCTTCGGAGGCTCTTTAACTGTTATCAATTCCCCGTTTGCAAACTGAAATGGAGTAAAGGTTATGGCCTTTTATAGTGCAAATAACAGAATGAGCGGAACGCAACAGGCTCTAGGCACAGCGTTTAAGACGCTTGTCAATATCGTTGGCGCGACAACGTTTCGCGCGAGGCTTTGGGAGTTTAATGTTGGCGCTGATGGCGCGCCCAATGCAACGGATTGCCAGATTGTTTGGGACGTGGCCAATAAGGACGCAACAACAGCCGGAACGGCAAGCGCAACTGTCACGCCGCAAAAGGTTAATCCGGCTGATAGGGCGGCAACCCTTGTAGTTAACGGCAACTATACAGCCGAGGCCACGACTTTCACGTCGGCCTTGACCATTGCCCTTAATCAGCGTGCCTCTCAGCGCTGGGTGGCCTTCGGGCCAGATCAGGCTCTTATAATGCCAGCAACAGCAAGCTTTGGCCTTGGCATAAGGGCATTGTCTCCCACCTATGCCGCCAACGCCTTGGCCGACTTGATCTACGAGGAAGTCTAGCCCTTGCGCAATCCGGGCGGCTACTCAATAATTACTGACCCTGCCCTGAGTCGGCCGCAGGAATACGACACCTTTACGTGTAAGCACTGCCAACACGTTGTCTTTGTCAAGCCCCTTTGCGACCCTGCCGACATGGGCGGAAGGTGTACGTGCTGTAATGGCCTTATCTGTAAACAGTGTGTTGGCAAGGGCTGTTATCCGTTTGAGGAAAAGCTGCAACGGCTGGAGTCGCGCAGGACTTACACATGACCACAACGCCTAGCGCATATGGCTTTAATCCCTTGGCGACTGTTCCCGCCCGAGGAAAACAGCCTATTCCAAATGGCTTTGCGTGGAGCCCGCAGGCGACTTTCAGTCTTACTGCAACGCCAAGGACTCTTAATTGGCAGCGCTCTTGGCCCTTATCGCTTGCCGCTAGCGGGAAGATCGCAGGCTCAATTGCATGGAGCCCACAATCAACCTTTAGCCTGACGGCTACACCTAAGCAGTTCGCCTTCCATACCCCCTTCCCGCCTTTATACCAAAAGCCTCCACGTTCAAGGACGGATAACGACTTTGCTTGGAACTCTCAGGCAAGGTTTTCACTAACTGGCACGCCAACGCAATTCGGCTGGAACAGGTCTTGGGAATTAGCAAAAGTCCCGCCAACGCTAATAGGCGGAGCCATTGCGTGGGCTCCGTCTACTTCCCCGCCTATCCTCTTTGGTTGGTTCGACTTCTTCGACCTGCCTAAACAGCAAGGGCGAAGCCTTAGCCTTGGCTCTACCGTCTCCGGCCTACCACCTACCGGCCTTGGGGCCTTCGACTGGTACAAACAGTACGAAGTTGTAAGGCAGCCGACTTACAGTCTTCGCGGCAATACTGTTATACCTGCCCTCATCCCTACCAGCGTACCATCCTTTGACTGGTACAGGCCGTATGAACTTGTAAAGCCATTAGCCTATACCTTGCGGGGCGAAGTCACACCCATTATTGCCCCACCAGTAGCTCCACAGCCAACTAGTCTGGCATGGCTACAGCAATTTGGGCAAGGACTACAGGCAAAGGGCAACATTACAGGCGGAAACATTGCGTGGTTCCCCCAAGACGTTGGACCTAGCCCTTCCCTTGGTTGGTTTACTGCCTTTCCAACTCTATCTGCCAAATTGCAGGGCCTGTCTCTCAATTGGTCAAGTCCATACTTCATTCCGAGTACTGTCGACTCAGAGGCGTTGGCGCAATACAGAACGCGAGTTGTTTTGGCCGGTACTCCACAGGCAGTTGGCAAGGCTCCACCAGAGGCGGAAATCAACGCCCTAGGTATAACCTATACCATGTTGGTTGCTCTAAGACCTTCACCATATGTACTTACCACCTTTACACAAACAATGAACATTAGTGGCAAGGCACTGACCTATTCCTTTAAAGTAGTCGAGGAAAACTAACAAATGGCCCGCGAAAGTAAAGACGATATCTTTGATGAGGCCAAAAAGCGCTTCACGCGATGCAAGGAGTACTACGCAGAGGCCAATAGGCGATTTGTGGAGGACTATAAGTTTGCCAACGGGGATAGTGATAACCTGTGGCAGTGGCCGCAAAAGATATATCAAGATAGACTATCCATTGACTCGCCCAGTTTAACTATTAATAAAGTCCGCCAGCACAATTTGCAAATTGTGAATGATGCCAAGCAGAACAAACCAGGCATTGCCATTAACGCGACAGGTGGTGGAGCTACTTTTGAAGCTGCACAGGCCCTTGAGGGCATATGTCGGCACATAGAGTACCAGTCCAATGCCCAAGCCGCTTACGATTTGGCCTCCACCTATCAGGTTGTGGCCGGTGTGGGCTATTGGCGGGTGGTTACAGACTACATAGATGAAATGAGCTTTGATCAAGAGATTTTCATTAGGCCCATCAACGACCCCACTGGCGTCTTCCTCGATCCTGATGCCAAAGAGCCTGATAAGTCCGATGCCCGCTTTGGCTTCATCTTTGAGGATATTCCAAAGGACAAGTTTGAGAGGGACTATCCACAGTTTAAGGGCAAGGTGGGAACCAACACGCTTGACTCTTCCACTAACGACGGCTGGATTACAGACACTCACGTGAGGCGTTGCGAGTATTACAGGGTGGTGGAAACCGACGATTGGCTCATACAGGGTACATTAAACAATCAGCCTGTTGGGCCGGTGCTTGGCAAGGAGCTAAAGGACTCCCAAGGCATGAAGGAAGAACTCCTTGCCATGGCCGACGATCCAGAGTCGGGCGTCTTAAAGAGGCGCACCTCGCTCAAGCGGGTTGAGTATAAGTTCATTGTTGGCAACGAGATTGTCGAGCAAAACCTCTGGCTGGGCTCGACTGTGCCCATTGTGCAAGTCACCGGGGAAGAGACCTTTATTGATGGCAAGTTTGACCGCAAAGGCCATACGCGGGCCTTAAAGGACGCCCAACGCATTTACAATTACGCCTCAAGCGCCGCCGTCGAGTATGGTGCCTTACAGACTAAAGTCCCATGGCTTGGCCCCGCTCAGACCTTTCAGGGGTATGAAGATTTTTGGCGAAACGCCAACAAGCGCAATTGGCCCTACCTACCATGGAACCACTTAGACCAGAATGGGCAGCCCTTGCCGTCGCCTATAAGGGTAGAACCCCCCGTCGCCGCGCCATTCTTCGCTGCCGCAATGCAAACTGCAAGCGCGGAAATGATGATGGCAAGCGGGCAGTATGAGGCCCAGTTGGGCCAACAGGGCAATGAGCGCAGCGGCAAAGCCATAAACGAGAGGCAAAGGCAGGGGGACAATGCGACTTATCACTTTATCGACAATCTTGCCCTTGCCGTTAGGCGAACAGGCAAAATTATCCTTGACCTTATCCCTAAGGTCTACGACACTGAGCGTATAACTATGATCCTTGCCAAGGACGGAGAGACAATAGAAGTCAAGATCGACCCTCAAGCCAAGGCCGCTTTCCAGATTGAGCGCCTTGAAGACGATCAGACCGTTAAGCGTATACTCAATCCTAGTGTCGGTCGGTATGAAGTCGTGGCCGATGTTGGCCCCGGCTATGCCACACAGCGTCAACAGGCCTTCGATGCTTTCACCACTATTATAACCCAAGCGCCCAATGTGACGTCTGCCATTGCCGACTTGCTGTTCCAGGCCGCTGACTTCCCACTATCTGATGAGGCCGCAATGCGTCTTAAGCGCATGGTGCCGAAGGAGGCCCTTGGTCAAGGCCCTAGCCAGAATGAGCAAATCCTGATGCAACAAATCGAACAGATGAAAGGCGTTATGACCGAGCTACTCAATCAGGTGGCTCAGAAAGACTTGCAGCTCAAGGCGAAGGCCAATGACAGTGCAACGGATCAGTTCAAAGCCATAACGGAGAGGCTTAAGGTCATGGCCGACAACAATACCGATATGCTTAAGGTAAGGGATATGGTTAATAAGATGGTGGATGAAGTCTTAGCCGAAAAGGCGCGCTTGGAGGCGACTGATAGTCAGGGCCTTAACCCACCGACTATATCGGAGAGTCCGGGAGAATTGTCTGCCCGGATGGCCCTTAAGTATGGGAGTGCCCAGTAAATGCTTGAAGGCGATATGCAAGACACTGAGCACGCCCTTGGTGGCGGCTTTTCTGCGGGCGCTAGCGCTGGTGTTGGCGCGGGAGGCGGGCAAAATGGTCCTGCTAGCAGTGGCAACATGGGTGGCGGAGGGCCTGCCATGGGCGGGCAAGTTGCAAGTCCGGCTGGCGATACAGGTTCGGCAGCGCCTGCGGCAAGTGATCCCTATGGCGGCGACATGGGAGGGCCTGCCCCTGCCAATCCGCTAACAGGTGGAGCCCCTATGGGGCCTGCTGCCTACTCTTCCTCCTATGGCTCGCAACAGCCAATGTCACAATATGGTGACAGTCTTGGCGTTGGCGATATTGGCTCCTTGGCTCCAACAAATGCCTTCGGCACTCCCCTTGGCGGAGTCCATCCCTTTAATGCCGCCCTCGGCGATTATGCGGCGCAAAATCCGCAAATCGGTATGGATATGCCTATCGGGCAAATGTCTGTAGGCATTGGGCAATATACTGGACTCGGAATGCCTGGCGGCTTTCATGCTCCTATCGGTCCAATGCCTTCTCCGCAGCCGGGCTTGTCGTCGCCAACAGTACCCGCTGCTACCATGGGAGTTTATAGTGGGCCATACCAGGGCTATATCAATACCGCTGCCTACCACTATAACGTTGATCCCAATTTGCTTGGCGCAATAGTTCAACAGGAGAGCCACTTTAAGCCGGGGACTTTGAGTCCAGCAGGAGCCATGGGCCTTGGCCAATTGATGCCCGGAACGGCACAAGACATGGGCGTTACCAAGCCCTACGATCCCCAGCAAAGCATTATGGGCACAGCACAGTATACGAGCGCACTACTCGACCGCTACCAGAATGTGCCGAAGGCCGTTGCCGCGTACAATTGGGGCATGGGTAATGTTCCAGTCCAAGGCGATCTTAACGTTGCCGGTCTGCCACCCGAGACGCAAGACTACTTGGAGAAGGTCCATGGCTATTACGCCAATAATCTGCGATCAAGTGTTCCGGCTGCTAGTGCTGCTCGGACGGCTACTGCGCCTGCGCCTAATCCCGCTGCGCTTGTAAATGCCGCGCCGCCAACGGCAGCGTCGCCATACATGGGCTTTGCGATGATGTCCCCCGGCTATACCCAAGCGCCTGTTGCGGAGCCGGGACTTGGCAGCTACCGTCCAACCGCCCTAATGGGCTCTGGATTGAACGCTAATGCATATGGCTATGCCGGAACTGGGCCAACGGCAGCGGGTAGGCTGAAAGATCAGTCTCAAGTTGCGCAAGAGGAAAACCTTGGATCATTAGAGGAAAACCTTGGATCATTTGTGTCGCCACAGGACTACGCTGGTCTTCCAGACACCAGTCTTGGCACTTTTGCAACTGGTTATCCGTCGTCCCCTCTAGCGTTAGCGGAATATCCAGCGCCGCAACCGGGGCTGTCTTCGCGTACTGTGCCTACATCCGCTCAGGCACTCGTGCAAAAGGACCAGTCCCGCATTTCACCCGAAGAGGCAGCGGCCACGCCTTATGAACCCGCCGTCGCCGTTGGGCCTATCGGTGGAACGCCAGTTGCACCTGTCGGCCCCGGTGCCAGCATTGCTGCTTCCAGCCTCAAAAATGCACCGCCCGATAGCACCACCCCATCGCCTTCATCTCTTGACGAGACAGTGGCAACACCCTACGATACAGCTAATAGGCTGCTAGGAACTGAGCCTCCCGTCCAAGGCCCACCAGCGCCGACGACGACAACGGCGCAAGCCATACCAGAGCCAACGCCAACAGTACCAGGCTGGGATATTGGCGGTACGGCCTGGAACGCCCTGCCGAAGTCGGTGCAGAATAAGTTAACGCAGATTAAGGCCGGGGTACAAACCGCAATGGCCCATCCACAATTGACGCAGGCGCTGGCCGGTGCGGTTGGCACTGGACGGCCGTTTTCCAGCCCCGGCCAGACAGAGAGGCAGGTCCAGACAAAGCCTTGGTTCAAACCAGTGACGGTTAAGGGGAAGAGCAACAAACTGTCTGGCAATACCAACATGGCTAGTAGCAATAACGTTAATGGTATTGACTATGTGGCGGTGAGGGGCCGCAATGGGAAGATCATATATGTTCCAAGGAGTATGCTGGCATGAAAGATGTAGAGCCAATTCGCATGGGCAAAAAGAGGGAAGGGCATTGCCATAAGCTGGTGGCGGAAACGGCAAAGCAGATGGCGGGAGCCGTCTACGAGGAAATGGCCCGAAAGAATAATGAATGGTATAGTCAAAACCCTGACATGCGCGCCTATGTAGACAGATCGTGGGGCTTCTTTGTGGAAGACGCAAGGCGAGTGCTTGCCAACATGTTAGGGCAACGTACTATTAGCGAAAGCGAAAAGGAAAACATTTACGAGGCCCTAATCCTCGACAAAAGTCTGGTCCGTGGCCGAGGATCAAGACTGCAAATTCGCGGCCTTAATTAAAGGATAAAGTCATGGCAAATGAAGAAGTGCAACAGCCAACGGCGGAGACACCCGCGCCAACTGAAAGCGCACCAGCGGGGGCGGTGGAGGGCCAAGTGCCTTCGGAGACGCCAGCGCTGGAAGCTCCACCGGAGCCCATAAAGCAGAAACCTTGGTACGTTCAACGTATTGACCGCCTGACGGCGGAAAAATATGAGAGCGCGGCAAGGATACAGGAATTGGAGAGACAGTTGGCCCTACACGGCAGTGGGAGTCAACAGGTACAGTGGGAACAGGCGCAAAGCGCGCAGCAGCCGACGACGGACGAGGAAGTCAACCGCCGCGCTGCCCTCATGGCGCAGCATATTGCGCAACAGCAAGCCTTTGACAAACAGTGTAACGCCATATACGATGCCGGTATGGCGGCGCATCAGGACTTCGACGGAACGCTTGCAGTATTGCGCAATGCCACTGGTGGGCTCCCTACCATGCTAATTGAAGCTGCCATGCAGACAACCAACCCGCATGAAGTCCTATATGCGCTTGGGAAAGACCCTAACAAGGCGATGGAAGTTGCCTCCCTAAGTCCTGTGGCGGCAGCGGCCCGCATTGCGCGTATGGGGGCGGAATTGGTAGCGAAAGGCTCGCAAGTCAAGGCGGTTAGCAAGGCCACTCCTCCTATCGCCCCCAAAGTTGGCGGCGTTGGCACTACAGGTGGGATCGACTTAGCTGATAAGAGTATAGACATAAACACTTGGATGGAAGAGCGGAATAAGACCGCAAGGAGAAAGTAACTATGCCACTCAAAAAGGGATCAAGTAGGAAGACAGTGAGCCAGAATATTAAAACGGAAATGGCAGCGGGGAAGCCCCAAAAGCAGGCTGTTGCTATTGCGTTGAGCACGGCTAGGAAGAGTAAGGGGAAGTGAGGCGAGGCCCATAGCGTAGTGGGCCGTGGCCTACTTAAAGCCTCAGCCCACCTACATACTACCCCGCCTTTCCACTCAATCCTCCCCTGCAAGCGAGTGGAGTCGAGTACATAAGGAGCATGCGAGTCTCCTGAGCATTTCCTCCCCCGATTGTGGCTCCTCGATTCCACTTCGCTTGAGTGCCTGACTTAAGCGGCAAAGCCGCTTCGGCATTTTCCCTGACTGCCACAGTCCTTTCAGGTTTCACCACTGGGCAATGGCCCGGAACCTAAACCTAATGAAAGGACCCTAGCCAGATGGCTAATTCACTTTTAACAATCGACATGATTACCCGCGAGGCAGTGCGTTTGTGGAAAAACACAAATGCCTTCATCCGCGCCATCGACCACCAGTACGATAGTCAGTTTGCAATCACAGGCGCAAAGATCGGTGACACGCTGCGCATCAGGCTGCCGAATGATTACGTTCCCCGCCGTGGTGCCGTTGTTTCAATTCAAGACACAGCGGAAACGAAAACTTCCCTCACCCTTGCCTACCAGGATGGTGTGGACGTCTCCTTCACCTCTGTTGATAGAACTTTGAAGCTGGATGACTATAGTGAGCGCGTCCTTGCTCCTATGATCAACGTCCTTGCCGGTTCTGTTGCTTCGACTGTTATGTCGGGTGTAGAGGCTGGCATTTGCAACATTAATGGCAATCTTGATGGCTCCGGCAATGTGCTATCGCCAACCATGCAGACTTGGCTCGAAGCCCGCGCAGTGTTAGCGCTTAACTCGACACCAAGCGCTCGCATTAAGGCCATTCTTGATCCTGTTACTATGGCTCGTACGGTTGTCTCCTTGGCCGGATTGCTTAATCCACAGAACAAGGTTGGCGACCAGTACAGCCGTGCAGCGGTCTCCCCCGGCTCCCTCGGCATTGAGGAGTGGTTCGAGGATCAAACAGTCCTCAAACACACTACGGCCAACTATAGTGGTACAAAGACCGTCAATGGTGCAGGCCAGGTGGGAACCACGATCACTGTCAACGCGATAACTGGTGGCCTGAACACTGGCGATATTATCACTTTCGCCTCTGTCAACGCGGTTAATCGTATTACCAAGGTCTCAACCGGATCGCTTCGCCAATTTGTCGTCACGGCGGATGTAGCTAGCGGTGGAACATCGGTTTCCATTTATCCGGCCATCGTGCCCCCGAGTGGCAGCAATCCCGTTGCGTATCAGACCGTTACCGCCTCACCGGCCAACAGTGCGACGATTAGCGTCTATACCTTGGCGGCAGCTGTGTATCGCAAGAACTTCCTCTTTACTCCGGAGGCTGTTACCCTTGTGACTGCCGACTTGTGGATGCCAGAAAGTGGCGTTATTGAAGCGGCACGCGAAAGCTATGACGGTGTGTCGATGCGTATGATTTCCGATTACCTTTTTGGTACCGATCAGGCAGCAACGCGGCTGGATGTGCTTTATGGCTATTTGTGGGTCCGCCCGGAGTGGGCCTGCATTGTGCCTGACGTAGTGTAAAGCGCGCAGGGACCTAGAGAGTCCTTGTCGGAACAGTATGTCAGGAACGTAGGTCCTCGCTTGGCGGTAGGGGTTAGCCATGAGCCCCTACCGCCTTCCTCATGGCATCGTGGTAAAGGACTTAAACTATGCAACTAACGCCCGCCCAACAGCAAAGGCCCTACAAAGGAGTCTTCGAGCACATGGCATTTCCACCTTACAGGTTTGAGGAATATCCCAAACAGATCACGGTTAATGGCAAGGACATTATCGTGCAGAGTCAGCGCGAAGAGCTTGCCCTTATCGCTACCACGCCGGAGGCGATGGAGAAAGACCCGGTAGTGGTGGAGAAGAACAAGCTGGCATCTATGCTGAGCGACGAACTTATGGTAAGGCAAAAGTTGGAACTCGAATTGGCAGAACTAAGAGCCAAGGTCGTGGCTATGGAAAAGCCCCTAGAGACAGTATCTGTAACTATTCCAGAGGCTAAGGTGAGTCCAGCGCCAGCAACAGCGACAACGGTAGAGGTCAAACCGGCTACGCCTGTGACTCCTACTCCCGTCCCGCCCAAGCCGGACGCCAAGGTGAGAGTATAGGCCGTTGACCACACCGCTGGCCATTGTCTCTTTGGCCCTAAAGGACATTGGTGCTCTTGGCCTTGGGCAAACACCTAGCGCTGAAGACACCAATGATGCTTTCACTAAACTTAATTGGATGGTGGCCCAGTGGGCGCGCCAGCGCCTTATGGTGTGGCACACAGTAGACTTGAGCCTGGTATCGACAGGTGCACAGTCTTACACTATTGGCCCAAGCGGAACCATTAATGTCTCGCAACGCCCTGACAAGATCGAGGCCGCTTTCTTGCGTCAAACCAATGTCAATCCGCAACAGCCCATCGACTATCCGCTAGTTATTGTGCCCTCTCGGGTAGACTATGATAGGATAACGCTTAAGAACCTTGCGTCCTTTCCGCGTTATCTCTTCTACGATACCGCCTATCCCCTCGGCGTTCTCTATCCGTGGCCCATTCCACAGGCGTCGATTTATGAGGTCCACATAACAGTCAAGGACATATTGGCACGCTTTACGAGCCTAACGCAAACTATATCCTTGCCGCCAGAGTACGAGCAGGCACTTGAGCAGAACCTTGCCGTCATGCTGTGTCCGGGATATAGTCGCCCATGCCCGCCTGAGCTTGCCCTTATGGCCCGCGAGGCACGAAATGTTGTCATGAATGCCAATGTCCAACTCGCCACAATGACCATGCCAACCGGCTTGGTGCCCTATGGCGGAAACTATAACTTCTATTCCGATACGGGGATATTGTCTCCGTAGGCGCTTTGTGCCGCGCAGTGCTTGCAGTTCATAACTTCTAACAAAGGACAAACATCCAATGGCTGTTATCTCTTATACCCCCTTCCTGCCGGGGCCAAGGCTTATAAATGGCACGGACCTTAACACCCAGTTCAATTATCCGAAGTTGGCGAGTGAGACGTCGATTACCGCCTTTGCTGGTGGCGGTAAGGCAAGCGCCTATCAGCTAACCGCTATGCTCAACCGGGTAACGACTGTTGCTACGGCGGCGGATAGCGTAAAGTTGCCGGCGGCAATGCCCGGGCTTGATGTTGTTCTTATCAACGCCGGTGCCAATGCCATGCAAGTCTTTGGGCAGGGTTCGGACACCATTAATGGTGTGGCAACTGGTACTGGCGTTAGCCATGGCGCTGGCATCACGGCGGGTTATCGCTGCTTTACCGCTGGTGCATGGATCGCCTCCGGTGTCGGTACGTCCAGTGGCTCCTCAACAGTCTTCGCCAATACTGGCCTTCAAATCCTCGACACTGGTGGGGATAACACCACTACCATTAAGCAGAATAGTGATGAGGCCGCAAATAGGACCCTAAATATTCCGGCCCTTGGCGGCAATGACACCATTATGACCCTTGCCGTTGCGCAGACTGTCACGGCGGCCAAGACCTTTAGCGTGATGCCCATAATTCCAACAGCGACCGTAGCGGCTACTGGAAGCACACAGACGGACGCCGCGCCTATCACTACGGGCTTTACGCTTGTTAGTGCGGCCGATGGCACGAAAGGCGTCAAACTGCCAACGGCGGTTGCAGGATTGCAGTGCATTATAAAGAACAACGTGGCGGCAACCTTGAAGGTTTGGCCCTTCTCCGGCGACGCTATCAATGCCATCGCCGCTGACTCTTCCATGAGCTTAGCCAACTTGGTGTCTGCCGTCTTTACCGCCTACGACGCAACAACTTGGTACACCACTCCGCTGTTGCCTTCATAATAGTATGGCAATTGTTCCCTTAACTCTTGGCTCCTACAAAGCCCGCAGCGTTGTGGCTAATGCCCAGCGCTGCGTCAATTTGTTTGCTGAAAGTAATCCGCCGGACTCGCCCTTTCCGTTTAGCTTCTACCCCCGCCCAGGTCTGTTGAAAGTGGGCGAGGCCCCCTTGCCAGGTAATCGTGGGGCCTACGTGGCGAAGACTGGCGAGCTTTACGCCGTCTTCGACAACATGCTCTACACTGTTGACGCTGGCGGCCTGACTTTTGAAGTGGGAGAAGTGGCGGGTGGGCAGGCACCCGTCTACTTTACCGACAACGGCTTCACTATGGTAGTCAGTACTGGCGAGCCCCGCATTGGCTATTATGTTAACCTAACGACTCATGACTTCCGCCAAATTGGAACCTCACTTGACAGCATAACAGCCGTTAACAAGGGCATGGACTATACCTCGGCCCCAACCGTTACAATTAGTGCGCCGACGGGCTCAAGCGGTGTGCAGGCCACTGCCGAAGCCGTATGGGACGCCGCCAGCGGGGAGATACAGACTTACACCCTTACCAACAAAGGGCGAGGCTATTTAGTCCCGCCCACAGTCACTGTTAGCGGCGGCGGTGGGACCGGGGCTTCTGCCGTTGCCGCTATTGATGGCGAAAACTGGTATGGTTCAAACGGTATGGGCTATTTGGATACCTTTCTAGTCTTTTCCAAGCCGAGGAGTCAGGCGTTCTACACTTCCCTGTCTAACACAACCGACATGGACCCACTGTACATCGCCTCCAAGACTGGCGCGCCGGACAATTTGCAAACATTAGCCGTTGTCCATCGAGAGATTTGGCTCATAGGGCAAAAGACGACAGAGGTTTGGTTTAACGCGGGAAGTCCCAACTTTCCCTTTGCGGAAGTCTCTGGCATATTCATTCAACACGGAACGTGTGCGCCGCATAGCGTTCAAACCCATGGTCTTGTGCTCTTTTGGCTCATGCAGGACAAAGACGGCCGGGGCGTGGTAGTCTTATTGGCCAATTATGAGGCCAAGAGGATAAGCACATATGCTATAGAGACGGAGATTGCCAAGTACAGTCGTATTGATGACGCTATTGGCATGATCTACTTGCAAGAAGGCCATGTCTTCTACGTACTCACTTTTCCCACTGCCGATAGGACTTGGGCTTTCGACTTGATGGAGGGCCAGTGGAGTGAGTGGACATGGACTGACTCCGATGGACAAGAGCACAGGCATAGGGCCAACGCTATAGTCTTTGCCTATGGCAAGCACTGGGTCTTTGATTGGCAAAACGGTAACATCTATCACATGGACCTTAATGTCTATGACGATGCCTTTCAGCCGATAGTCTACCGTCGTGGCTTTCCCCACCTTTACAATGAGAGCAAACGTGTCAGCTATCCAAGCTTTACCGCCGAAATGGAAGTCGGGTCTATCCCTAACGGCATATACATTCGGGATCAATTCGAGTTCAATGGAGACTTTAGCAACGACTATAATATCTATGACGCCGCGCAGGACATACTATATGATGTTGAGCCGAACGTCTACCTGCGATGGAGCGACACGCGAGGGCGGTCTTGGGGAAACCCAATGCCGCAAAGCCTTGGCGGAACAGGGGAGTATGTAACGAGCATAAATTGGAACCGACTTGGTATGGCCCGAGATAGAGTGTTTGAAGTCTTCTGGTCCATTCCAACTAAGACGGCCCTAATGGGCGCTTCCGTCAACGTTATGCCGTTAGGGAGTTAAACGTGACCGTCGAAACTCCCCGCAATGAGCACCAACTATATCCCCCGTTCAATACTGCCGTTGTTGCCAACAATGGAATGCTTGCGCAGTCATGGCAAAAGTTCATCCTTGGCCTTTGGCAAAGGGTTGGCGGTGGCCAAGATGCAACGAGCATAACTAATCCGTCTGGCTCCATGCTCGCGTGGGCGGGGAGTTCGGCCGTGCCAAATGGCTGGCTCCTATGTGATGGGCGGGAGGTGGCAAGGGCCGACTTTCCAGACCTCTTCACCGCCATTGGCGAACGTTGGGGCTCCGGTGACGGGACTACCACCTTTAATCTTCCAGACTTAGTCGATAAGTTCCCCCGTGGTGGCACTGTTGGCGGCGCTAATGGTGGCGGGCAGGTCACACTGGATATTTCCAATATCCCCGCCCACACGCATGACGTTAGCGATCCCGGCCACACACATACAGTTACCGACCCAGGCCATAACCATACTGCGCCTAAGGTGGACAACTTCCTCACTGTCGGGGCCGCTCAAGGCAGTGCGACACAGGATGTAACCGGAACCTCGACAACAGGCATTACTATTGACCCCGCCATGACTGGCATTACTATTGACCAGACCGGCGCGGGAACCCCGTTTGACGTACTACCGCCCTATGTCGTAGTCCCTTGGATTATAAAGACATGATTAATGGCGTTACATTTCAATTGGAAAGTTGGCCTAGCTTTTGGCGGGACGGCAAGGCATTGCGCGATGAGCACGCTAAGGATAAGGGCGAGGCTATGCCGGACGTTAATGAATTGCAATACGCGACGGCATGGCTGGAAGGACATTTGCAAATCTTAACGGCCCGCGACGGCCTCAAGCTAGTCGGCTACTTCCTATCCGCCTTGTATGTCGATCCTCACCATTCGACGGAGATTATTGGCAAGGAGGATGCCTATTTCCTTTTGCCGGAATATAGGAAAGGCTTAACCGGGTATAAGATGCTAAAGGAAGCCTTGGGCTATATGGCGGCCGCAGGCGTCAAGCGCGTCTTCGTTGAAGGCCAAGAAGACAAGGCCAAAATCTTCAAGCGGTTAGGACTAGAGCCTAGCACGATAGTCTATACAAAGGAACTCTCGCAATGAGTGGTAGTGGCGGTTTAGGTTCTCTCTTTGGCGGTGGCGGACTAGGTTCTCTGCTTGGCGGAGCCTTAGGCGGCCTAGGCTCTCTCTTCGGCGCTAAAATCCAAAGTAATGCTGCTAGCGACGCCAATAAAGTCCAACTTGCTATGTATGCCCGCACAAGGCAGGACCTTGAGGCGTATAGGCAGCTTGGCCAAAAAGGAATGAACCGTCTAACGGCGAGCATTGGGGATTTGACAAGGCCATTCCAGCCGACAATGGAGCAGTTGGCGCAAACACCCGGCTACCAGTTCACCTTGAACCAGGGCCTTGAGGCCACGCAAAATGCTTTTGCCGCGCAGGGTCTTGCGTCGAGCGGCGCTGCCATGAAGGGCGCGGAGCAATACGCCTCCGGCTTGGCCTCTACCACATACCAGCAGCAGTTGCAGGACTACTTGGCGCAGAATATGCAAAAATACAACATGCTCATGGGCATGACGCAAATCGGTGCAGGGGCGGCAGCTGGAACGGCGCAAGCCGGTCAAGCGGCTGGTGCACAGGTCGGGGCCAATATGATTGGCGCTGGCAATGCATGGGCTAGTGGCCTTAGCGGCTTTGGCAATGCCTTAAGTGGCGGCATTAACAATGCCATGGGTTGGAATTACGCCAACACTATGATGAACAGAATGTATCCGGTGGCGTAAGATGGCTGACGGTCTCCCAGTAGTGCCAATGGCGAGCGTTAATGTGCCGCGCTTCGACACTGTCGGGGCAGGGGCGCAGCAGTATGTTAATGCCGATGCCGTGAGCCGCTTGGCACCGCAAGCGCCACAGCCGATGAATCCCCTTCAAGCTATGCAAATGGGGGAAGTCGCCGCTCAAACGCGCAACGCGCAAAACCAGAATATGCTTTTCCAAAAAGAAATGCAGGCCAAACAGGTCTTCGGCCAAATCATTCAAAAGTTCTATGATCCGCAGACCAAGACTTTTGACTTTAGCGGGGCGGTGCAGGCGGCAGCGACTAATCCGGTAACGGGGCCTTTTGCCGCCGACTTGATCCAAGCGTATGCCCAAACGGGAAACATTCAGGCGGAGGCGGAACTCAAAAAGCTTAGCGCCAAACAGCAAATGCTGGGCTCTATATCTAACGTCTTGGCTCCTAGATTGGCCGAAGGTAATAGTGTTACCAAAGATGAGATGTTCCAAGACGTCTATAGCCTTCGCGCTCAGGGCATAATTGATGCCCAAGAGGGCCTTGCCATTATGACGCAAATCCAAGGTCTCGACAAGGGCGAGGATCGGGCGAGGTTCATTAAGAACATCTACACTCAAACGCATAGCGTGGACGATGCCACCAAGATGGTCCTTGGGGAATTTGTGGAAGTCAATGGTTTGCCATATAGGCGCAACGTTATGACGGGACAACTGGTGCCGCTTGGGCATATTGTGACGTCGGCAGATCAGGCTCAAAGGGAAGGTGCGCCAATTGGAACACCAATGCTCAACGCGCCCGGGCAAGTGCCAACGCCCACACCGGACACGACTGGGCAGGAAATTGGCGGCGTGCCAAACGCGCAAAATCCACCCAAGCAACTAGGCGGGCAGGCAACAGTCCCACCCCCGCAGGGCAACGGGCCTGTTCCTCTTGGCCTAGCGCCTCAGCAGGCCCAAGTCCAAGAGGCTGGTGGTAAAGATTTTGCCGACTATCGTAAAACCCTCAACGATCAAGCAAGCGCGGCCAATAGGAATTTGCAAGACATTAATATGGCAGAACAGACGCTTGACCAGTTCCGCAGCGGCGGCGGCGCTAAGATGTGGGGTTCAATAGCGCAAATCGGGCAGGCATTTGGTGTTAGGCAGGACCTACTTGATAGTCTCGTTGGTGGTGGCCTTAATGCCCAACAGGTCTACTCCAAGCTCATGTTCGACGTTGGCGTTAATCAGTTGAGGCAAAACTTCGCCGGCTCCGGGCAGATTAAAATTCTCGAATATATGCAACAGATGGAGAACTTGCCTAATATTGAGATGGACCCGAGAGCAGCAAAGGAATTGTTTGAATACTTGCGGACAAGATCGAACCTTACCATTGCCGAACAGAGGAACGCCGAAGCGCAGTATCATGAATACCAACGCGGTCGTATCCAGTTGGAAGATATCAAGCCGGAATGGGATCGCCGAGTTAACAAGTCGGGTTTCGTTATGAACGGGGATGACCCGGGGCTCTTGGCCTTAGCAAAGAAGGCGTTCCATCCGCCTCCAGGCGTCGCTCTACCGCCGTTGCCTAAGACGCAAGAGCAAGCACCACAGGCGCAAGAGGGAGGGCAACAGTAGATGGCCGAAAGGATGTCGCCTGGGGATATAACGCAATCCCTCATAGATGAGGCGCTTGGTGGGGGAAAAACTAGCTATGATCCTAATACCCCTAGCGGAGCAGCGACGGATGCCCTTATTCGGGAAGCCTTGCCGCCTATGCAAAGGCAAGACTGGAACGCACCAGCCAATCCGCCCATGGCGGGAGGAGGAGTGGTCCAGCCCCAAGGTGGAGGCCTGCAAGATCAAATCATGCAAGGCCTTACCCTTGGCTATGAGCCACAGATAGCAGCGGGTCTACAAGCCGTTAGGCGGTACTTTACTGGCGAGCCCGGCAGTTATAGCCAAGATGTTGCAGGCAATCAGGCTGGTTTGGATCAATATAGAGCGGAAAACCCTTGGACCGCCACAGGTGGTCAAATTGCTGGTTCCCTAGTTGGTACCATGGTTCCATTGGGAGTAGCGACACGCGGTTTGGCGGCAGGCGGCAGGGCAATAGCGGAAGTCGCGCCGAAAGTGGCCGAAGGTTTTAACGCTTTAACACAGGGCTCTAAGTTTGGTCGGGCGGTTTCGGCAGTGGCGGCCAATACCGCTGAAGGCGCTGGGGCGGCGGCGCTGCAAAATCACCTAACCGGAAATGACCTATCCACCGATATGACGATTGGCGGGCTCATTGGCGGTGTTGCGGGCACGGCCCTTAAGTATGCAGTCCCGGCAGTCACAAGTCTTGCGGCTAAAGTCTCTCCCGAAACGGCCAAGAAGGTGGCCTACTTGCAGAGCATTGGTGTTGCGCCGAAGGCACATCAGGTGGTAGAAGGAACCGACAGTGGAGGCAAACAAATCCAGCAGACGGCGAAGCAGCTTGGCGTTACTGGGGATCAGGCCCAGCTTGAAGGCTTGACCAAAAAGACAACTGATCTTATTGGCCTTGATGCAAAGACCTTAGAGGCTGCCGGAGAGCCGCAGGGTGTTATCACGGATAGGACCTTACCATTAGTCCAACAGAACTTTGCCAATAAATTCGACACCTTCCGGGCCAAAGTGGACAATGCTTTCGATCAACAAACGGGTATGGAAATTAATAGCATTAGACAGCGCGCCCAAAGTGCTGGCCTAGACAGGAAGCAGTTGGGAGAAGTCAACGATGTTATACAGCGCATAAATCAAAGAATACAGGCTAACGGCGGGAAGTTGTCTGGCCAGCAGTTTATGGACATAACAGGAGACGGTGGTCTTCTGGACTTAAGGCTTCTTGGGAGCGATAGTGGAGCGCTGAGGAGAATTGGCGGGCAAATTAAAGACGTTCTCAATAATAGCTTGGATCGTGCGGCTACAATTCCAAATAATGGCCTTACACCGGAAGAGGTTGCCGCCTTCCGGCAGACTAAGATGCAGTACCGCAACTACGTGCGCCTTGCAGGTTTGCAGGACGGTAAGCCAAGTTCCAGTAGCGTCTTGGGCGACGCATTGAAGTCTGGTGGCTACGTTTCGCCAAGCAAATTAGCGCAGCATGTTACTGATAATGGAGAGCTTGGGCAATTGGCACAGGCGGCGACCATACTCAAAGATGCCAAGGCAACACCGACCGGCGGGACCGCTCCGCCAAGGGTAAACCTTATTCCCACCCTTTGGAATAAGGCCAAGGAATACTCCACCAGCCTTGGCCTTGGCGCTGGTACTGTTGGCGGCATGTCGTATATGACACAAGGAGCAGACAACCTTGCCCCGTTGGTCCTTGGCGGGGTCGGTGCAGCCGCAGGCGGCTTGGCAAGGATTATTGGCAATCACTTTACGCGAGCGGCTTTAGAAAGTCCAGAAATGGTCAATCGTCTCCTCGTTGGGGGCCGTGGCGGCGTGGTTCCCATTTCCCGTCAGGCTATAGTACCTGGGATGGTAACGTTACATAACCAGCTTATAGGCAAATAGGCAAGGTAAGGGTAAGGGCAAATGAGCTTCATTCTTCCCCAAGGAGAGACGCAGTTCTTCGATGCTAATGGAGTGCCCTTGGCCCTAGGTTGGGTGACTTTCTATATCCCCTCCACTACCACCTTCAAGGCCACGTATCAGGACCAAGGGCAAACAATCCTTAATACTAACCCGATCCACCTTGACGGCGAGGGGCGGGCAGTCATTTGGGGAACCGGAACGTATCGGCAGATAGTACAGGACTCTCTCCTTAATACCTTGTGGGATCGCGTAGTGTCGTCTAGCGACACCCCACAGGCTATTGCGTGGGGCTCTGTCGGAGGCGGCACGCCTAATGCCCAAATCGTAACCGTCAGCGGCTTCACGGTAGTCGACGGGGGGACTTTGGAATACATACCGGGGGCGACGAATACCGGGCCAACAACCATAGCGGTCAATCTAGCTGCGCCCCTTCCCGTCTATGTGAATAGTGCTCTCGGCCCCGTTACCTTAACGGGCAGCGAATTAACGCAGGGCAACATTGTTAGGCTAGTTTACGTTACTACTCTTGGAGGCTATGTAATTGTCAACACCGGAGGTAATAGCTTCAACAGCTTGACGGAAAATACTGCCATCCTCCCTAGTGACTATGCGCCGTTCTTCTCCGTGGCCGACGGGCAAAACGAGAAGATACTGGTGTCTAATTGGTTGAAGGTAATAACTTCTCTTGTTGAGCGCACTGATCCGGTCCTTGCGGACTTGCTATTCATCTACAATAACACTGATAGCCGGATGGATAAAATCACACCGGATGACTTCCTCAAGGTTATTAATGTTCTGGATGAAGAGACAAATCCGCAAAGCGATGATCTGTTGGCCCTTTACAGTCATGCGGATGATGTTGCTAAAAAGGTCCAACTCTCCAAGGCAACGGGCATTTTCCGTTACATTATAACCAAGGATGCCGCCAACGGGGATGATAGTCTAGCCATTACCGACTTGGATAACTTCAAAGTTATACGCATAACCTTGTTATCTGTCGAGCCCACGCAGGACGATGATACGTTGGAGATGCAAATCTCGACGGATAATGGTGCGCATTGGATCGACACCGACTATATCAATCCCGATAGTGGCAAGGATGACTCATTCTGGATGAATGATGGCGACGGCGGGGCTAGTAACGCGGCGAAGGACAACGGGATAAACGGGGAGGTGGGCCTCTTCGGCACCTCGTCGGGCTTCTATACCACCATAAGTGGCCTAACATCTTGGAAACTCCCCTCCGACAAGGTGGCAAACTATGTGGTAACAGGTGTTAACAAGACCAATGACCCTATTAATGCGGTTAAGTTCTTCTGGACGGGCGACAAGTTTAAGCGCGGCCACTTTTACGTGGAAGGGGTTGTATAATGTCTAAGACCATTGCCCAGATGCAGGCGGAGTTTACGGCCGCGCTTCCGACAAATGGTGTGGGGGCTATAACAGCCGCCGTGCTTCGCACTGCGATTAATAACTTTATTGCCGAAGTCTTCCAGGGGCAGGGCCTCTACGAAGGGGATATTAACCTTAACGGGCATGGCTTTACAAACGTCGGAAGTCCGACAACTGCCCGACCGGGGGCCACACTAGGCTATGGGCCAACTTTCAAGACCAAAGCCGAAGCCCAAGCCTCAGGGATAGACAACACGACTGTCAAATGGCTTAACCTCGCGGGCTATACAACTGTGGGCGACGACGGTGCTGGTGCGGTATACAAATACGTCGCCTCTATGCCGTCCCATCAGGGCCGATTGCAAACCCTTGACGGTAGTTGGTTTGAATTGGTTCCTGTCTATGGCTTTGTCACCCCTGGAATGTTTGGCGCGGCTGGCGATGCCTCACAGACGGGGACGGGAACCGATGACGCGACAGCCGTTACCGATTGGTGGAACTATCTCGTCTACCAGACAACCATTAAAGGCCCCGCTATTGGGAAGTTGACGAGACGCTACGCTATCAACTCTCTCGTCTCCTTGTCCATGTCGGCTGGCGACTCAGGCGGCCAGTATCGTATTTTTGCAGATAGGCCTTACAGTGGAGGTTTTGTAATCACCAATTCGGGCGGTGGGCTCAAGATAACATCTAATAACCCAAAGCAGAGCCTAGAGATATTCTTTACTTCTATGGAGCCGGGGATTGGCGCGAGTACAGGCACTGCCTATGGCTATTGGCTTGTAGGTCCCGCCTCTGGCTCACAGTCTCGCAATGCCCTGCGCATGATCGGCAACGTCTTCATCCCGCTCGACTCCTCGCAGACTTTTTGGTTTGTCAACCCACTCGTAACAACTGGTTGGAAGCGGCCCCGCTACATGCTCAACGTCGTTGACATGAGCGATGATGTGCCGCTAGTCCTTAATGGAAGGGGCAATGCTGCACTAGATATTAGCGAGTGCTATCAGCCGGAAATCTTCTGGAACAGGTTGGGCGGTTCCTATACCTATGGCATCTACGAACAGAACACCTCCTCAACGGAGGGCTTTTTCTGTTGGTACAACAAGATTGTTAGCCCCCTTCATAGTATTTACCTTAAACGAACCGACAATAGAGAGCCCGGTTGCCAGATTATAGGCAATCACCTTAATGCTCCATATAGAACCATTTACCTCGATGGCGTTGACTCTGGTGAGATTGCTGGGAATTTAATGTTTCAAGGTACAACTGCCACATGGGCCTTTACATATTCCATGGACGGTGCAGGCCTCGTGACTGTTACTAGTAATTTCGATCACCTACTGGCCACTGGCAACCAAGTCCGCGCCCAAATCTCTACCGGAACGGCAGTGACAGGAACGTATACTATTACCGTTACTGACTCGAAGCACTTCACCTATAACCAGGGCGCTGCGGCGGCAACGAGCGGCGTCTTAACCCTTGGGTGGAGTGATAGAGCGTCGTTCGACATTGGCCTTATTAATGCAGAGAACATTGACATTCACGATAACCAATATAAGTCGTCTGATAATAGAGGCCGCAGACATGTGCTCTTTGACACCGCACTGGCGTCAGCGGGTTTGCCCGTCAGCAGAAGCAATCAAGTCCATAACGATCAATTAATTGCGCAAACGTCTGTCGAGCCTTTTATCCTAGCCGCAACGGCGACGGATAATGTAATCAAACTGCCTATGATAACGCCAACGACCAATGGCGCGAGTTATATTTTCAGCCTTGTGAGCGATGCAGGGGTTAACACCCAACTGACTAGAGATTTGTGGCGGCAAATGATAACGACGCCAGTTGGCAATGTGGGCGGTGGAACTGATGATTTGCAGACATATACCATTCCCGCTTACACCCTATACCAAGGGCTTAGGGCTATTAAGGTCAAGGCTAGTGGTATAACGGCTAATAACGGAACGGCCAAGACGGTAACGCTAAATCTTGGCGGCTCCACAATCGCCACACTGGCCCTGACAACTGCCGTGGCGGGTAATTGGGACATTGAGGCTGTAGTCTTTGCCACTGGCGCGGCCACGCAAAGGTATTGGAGTCGTGTTGATGATGGCAACGCCAACACTCCAGCAATCGCAAACGGCACATTGGCGTTAGATGCTACAACGGCCCTTACTATCAAATGCACTGGCACTGCTGGGGCCGACGATGATATCAAGCAAACAACATTCTTGGTGGAAATACTATAGGCCTGTAGGGTAAAGCGTATGCCGCCGATGGTAACAAATGAGACCCTTGCTGCTATCTTGCAGCGGGTCGAGGCAAGCCTTACAGCGGATGTAAGGCGCGTTGAGCAGAGCCTTGACGCCCTCCACGGCAAGGTGGAAAGGCTCGATGACGACGTGCGAAGTAATTATGTGCAGCGGCCCGAGCTTAAGAACTACGTGACGGTTGAGCGCTACATATGGGTCGAGCGCGTGGTTATAGGATTGGTTAGTATCATCCTTGTTGGCGCGCTCACTCTTGTTGGCAATGCAATTTTGACGAGCCTAAAATAATGCGTAGGATGGAACTTATAGCAGAGACAGTGTTCTTCATCTTCGTTGCATCAATATTCATGTCGGCCATGATAATCTATGAACTATACCATGTAGCCCCGCCCACGTTGGACATTGTCCATCGCCTTGTAACGCCAGTTGTGAAGCCCGGTGGGGACCTGATAATTAAGAATGACTTTGATAGGGAAATCGACTGCGCATCTTGGTGGCATAGGTATATCTTCGACTCCAATCAGGCCCAGGTGCAAGGCTTTTCGGAGTATAGGCCGGTCGACGCTGCACACACCTACATGCGCTCTATTCGCATTCCACCAACAGTGTCGCCGGGGACTTATACCTACGAGGCAACTGTCTTTTGGCATTGTAATTGGGTTCAGGCCATTACGCCGAAGGAAGTTCATTTGCCAACTATCACATTCAAGGTGGAGAAGTAAAACAATGTGGAGAGTGAGAATAATTGTTGGGACTATTATAGTGGCGATGGGCCAAGTACAGGCACATGATATCTTCACTGGGCTGGAAGACCCTGTTACGCATCTTGGCTGTTGCAATGGGCCGGACTCTGTTACCCCCGACTGCCAACGGGTGCCGCCTGAAATGATGAAGGCAGGCGTTATTACGGAAGTACCTAATGGCTATCAGGTAGTGCTCACGCTAGAGCAAGCCCAATACTTTAACAAAATGGCGACTATGCCAGTGAATGAGTTTGTACCTTGGGAGCGTGTTGGCCCGGGTCTAGCAACCGGCTTTGCCCTTTGCATCTACAATAATGCCGTCCGCTGTATGATAGGACCAAGTAACACATAAAGGTATAAAGGAAAATGACACGGCAACAAAAACATTTAACACGTTGGATGGCAGCATTAAGCCTTTGGGCCTTTGTCCTCATTGCCATTGCATGGCCCGTCCTTGCGCAATCGACGTGCGCACCATATGATGCCCTTGTAGCACAATTGGGCTCTCCACAATGGTCGGAGACCTTATGGTTTGAGTTCCGCACTGGAGGGGACAGCAATATCCTTTGCCAAACCTTCAAGAGCGTAAGGGGAACAATGACGGCAATTTGTATGCCAAAACCCGGCATCGCGTGTATTGCTATGGTTGGAACGGACTTGGCACCCGCGTTAGCGATGCCAACAAAGAAGGAGCCGACGCCATGAAGAGTGGTGGTGGGCCGGGGGCCAGAAGGAAGTATTTAGACTCGAAGGAAAAGAGCGAGGTCGTTCACGTCTTGCGTATGGGCTGTACGCCTTATGCCGCCACGCAAATGTTTAACGGGATATCGCTAAGTACAGTCTACAACATTGCCCGCTGTAATGGCATCAAACTCCCGCGAGGGGGGAACAAGAAGGGCAAAACCTATAAGGCATTAAATGCAAATTACGTTGGAAGGTTTTAAGTTCATGGCCAAGTGTGAGGCTTTTGTAGAAGTGGCATACTTGGATGATACCATGGGTAGCGACCACTATAGCCTTGGCTTTGGCTTCCCAGGAGTTAAGGGGGAGACTATAACCTTGGAGGCGGCGTGGATAAGACTTAAGGCTAATGTGGAAGAGCGGGAGCCGAAGGTGGCAGCAGCGTTGACGAAAGCGGTTAGCCCGCAAGTCTTCGACGCTCTTATGAGCCTTTATTATCAGGCGGGGAGCGAGGCGTTAGCGGGTGTTGCGACTTGGTACAATAAGGGTGACTTGGAAAATGGAGCCCTTGAGTTCCGCAAGTGGAACTTCGGGAGGAATAAGTTGCCAACTGTGGGCCATACCATACGGCGTGGCCTTGAGGCCCTTATAGCGGCTGCTGGCTACTATGACAATAAGTCCTATTGGTACTTCTATGGTGATCCGCATGATATACAGACTAAGAGAGAACTAAGGACATTTCCGGATGATTTGGCCGTTCAATTGGGGGCATAGCCCTAAGAAAGGAAGAATTAGGATGTTGATACAGCGTTTACAGGAAATACTATCGCTTATCGCATTGGTCACGCGCTTGCGGGCGGAGGTGGACGCGCTGAGGAAAGAGCGTGATGATGCACAGGCCCTCGCCGACCAGGCAAAAGCAGCGCTCGAAGCCGCTACGTCGGGCTTTAGTGCGAGCGGCAATCCATGAAGTGCCCGTTCGCCAAATGGGTTCCGGTTAAGTATAATGGTGGGGCTTACACTTCCGGCCCATTTAGAATAGTTCTACACACGACAGAAGGTAGTAGCGCTGCTGGCGCGCTTGCGATTTTCGCACAGGAGTATGCAGCACACTTCGTGATAGACGAAAAGACTGTCTACCAATTGCTAGATACTGGCGTAGCCGGTTGTGCGATGCGCAACTCGCCGCAATGGCCGGAAACTAATCGTCTGTCAGCTATCCAGATTGAAATGGTTGGCTTTGCTGGGCAGGCGAAGAGCAAGGCCACTTTGCGAAACACGAAGGCGGTATGCAGATGGATTGAAAAAGTCCACGGTGTACAACGACAGTGGCCGAATGGCTTTTGCGTTCCGGCCGTTAATGGCCACGATCCCGGCCAGCATAATAGGAACGCCTTGGTCTGGTCCCAGCATGGGGGCTACTACGGGCATGAGCATGTGCCGGAGAACATCCATTGGGACCCAGCCTTAACGAAGAGTGAAACGGACTTCTTAATGAAGTAGGAGAACAATACCATGATTGGAGAACTTATTAGCCTTTTAATTGTCGTGCTTGTCCTTGGCGTCGTGCTTTGGCTCTTGATGTGGGCCATTGACATGCTGCCAATGGAAGGACCCTTTAAGCAGGTGGCGAAAGTAATCGTGGTGGTTATCGCCGTCCTGGTTCTTATAATGGCCCTGTTAAACTTTTTGCCAGTTGGCCACCACTTTCTAGGATGTTAAAGGAGAAAGACCTATGACTATGACTAAAGAACAGGCCGAAGTCTTTGCCGGGATCATTATTCCGGAGATTAAGGCCAATGCAAAGAAGATATCGTCGGACTTGACCGATGAGCAGAGGGCGGCGGCACCAGCGCAGGCGCTTGCGGCTCTAGACGTCCTGTCTGGCATTGAGGGCACATTCTGCCATGTAGCGCCAATTGTCATCCATGTTATTGACTCTCTTGGCTGGTTGACACAAATCTTCCTTGGTGCTGCATACGCTATATTGCAGTCCTTCAAGGCCATTCTCACGCAGATTATGGCTGTGCTCTGTGTACCGGCCCCGGCCCCGGCACCAGCGGCATGACACTAGGCTTCATTCTTGAGGCGTTGGGGGCATGGCGCAAGCTGTGCTCCCTATTTCCTAAAGGGACAAAAATCATGAACACCAATGCGGTTCACAATGTAATAAATATTGCTGGCGGCCTGGTAGCCATCTTCGGCACTGTCCTAACCCAAATCGGTTGCACGACTATGCCTAATGGGGCTTACGACTGTTCGGCATCGCCAGTGTCGCCTTCATGGCTGCCGTACGTCACCGCCTTCGGCATTTTTGTCGCCGGATCGAAGATAATTATTAACCTGACTCGCGATGGCTTTGCCGGGATGTGGAAACAACAGCCTCCGGTTTCTGATGATGTTAAAACCATTGTGGTGGCAACAGACAAAGGCTCAAACGTGTCACAGGTCAATGTCACCCTCCCGCAAGAGCCGGGGAAGAAAGGATAAAGGCTTATGGTTATGCTTGAAAACGTATTGGGCTTTTTCAATCAGGGCGGGGTGCCAACTGTTACCATTGTTAACAAGGCTACTATGCCTCTCGGGGTTGATCTTGATGCCCTTATCGCTGCGCTCGGGATTTTTGTGGAAAGAGACTTCGGCCCAGTTTGGGAGACAAAGGCCAACCTCGTTAAGGCAAACGACGTCTCGCCTAATACATGGAACTTCGTCTTCTTTGACGATGCCGATGCGGCAAACGCATTGGGCTATCACGATTTGACGAAAAATGACCTTCCACTCTCCAAGGTGTTTGTGAGGAATACTCTAGAGGCCGGGGAAAAGGTTAGCACAACGGCGAGTCACGAGTTGGCAGAAATGCTTGCTGATCCCGCTATCAATATATGGGCAAAAGCCACAAATGGGGTGATGTATGCTTATGAGACAAGCGATGCAGTGGAGGAGACCAGCTACGAGATTAATGGCATTGCCATGTCCAATTTTGTCCATCCCGCCTACTTTGAAAGCTTCCGCCGTGCCGGATCGGTTAAGTTTGACCACCTCGGCCTTATTTCTAAGCCGCTTGAAATCCTGAAAGGCGGTTACATGCTTATCGACAGGCGTGGGGTGGAGAGCCAAGTCTTTAAGGATAGTGGTATTGTGACATTTGTGCCACAGGACGATAGCGGGCAGATTGTAGCGGCCTTTGCGGACGAGGAAAAGGCGATTAGGTTTATGCAGGAGGATAGGCGGCAGCATAGGTCGAGCTATCGCTTGGTTAGTGGGCAGGGGAGCTAGGTAAGCCCTTGCCCATTACTATAGCGGACTCCCGGCCTGCCATTCCACCTTCGGCCTTGCATGATAGTAGTTGTCTGGCAACTTCTCCACCGCTCGACACGCTATGGCAAGGCCAAAGATGTTTTGTATTTGCCCGCTCGGTATCCGCTCCGCGAGGTATTGGTAGATTTGGCTCTCATGAACAGGGCGTTTCGTCTTTTTCTCAAGCACATCCACGTAGAACCACAATTCCAACATTGCGGCGTTGTCGGACTTGCCAGCCATGGCCCGGAAGATGTCGGGCATACGGGCTTCCACATCGAGAAGCCAATTCCGGGCCCGGTCAAGGTCGCCAGCCTGCAAGGTGCCATCGCACCCCCGTGAGACGGCAGCAATTATGCTAAGCTTTAGCCACATGAAGTTACGGCGTTCGCGATAAGCTTGCAGTCTTATATGTTCCGGCGCCGGTGCATAGTTCTTATCGCACCAATCTCGATATAGCTCAATGGCCTCATCTGTCACTTGCAATTCGCCCGATAGATCAAGGACTTTACTGAGCCCAACTAAGAGTTTTGCCCTTTTGGCAGGGTCGGGTTTTTTGCTTTTGTCCCAAATGTCAACCTTGACAGGATTAGAAGCGTAGACCATAATAACTCTCGCCATAAAGCCCTGCCCCCAGGCGATATCGGGAATGAGGGATGACATAAAGTTGGGCTGGGTTCCGGTTAGGATATTAAGTATTGGGTTTACCAAGGTAGTATTCTTAACCGTGCGCCTTGTTTCTCTATACCAGGGTTCGTTGTCCCATAAGGCGGTTAAGACGGAGATTAGTTCCTTGTCATACTCGGCAAGGAAGGTACCAATTTCCGGCAGGGCGAGACTTATAGCGTTATACTCTAGCGGCATTTGCCCCCCATTACCGTCACTCACCATGCGAACTATTTTGGCACTTTCCAAGTCGTCCAAAAGGCTTGCCTTTGTAGCGCTATCCGCGCCCAAATGCACTACGCTGGCGTCGGTTAAGCCTTTCGCCCTAAACCATAAGTCCTTGACAGGGGACAGGGCAACACTTTTGCCAATTGCACTAGGTGTTACCAACATGATATAAAGGTTTGGATATACCGGGTTAACGTTGTTGACAACATAAACACGCCTCTCCAACGCACCGGCCAAACAGGAAATGCCACACCACAGCCTGCATATTTCCGGTGTGGGCCTGCCATCGGTGAAGTCCATATAGCTTTCGAGCCAGTCCAAGGTCTTCCGCCTCTTAGATATTGCATTCTGACTCCTTGCGTGGCGCAGTGCGCCGAAAGGGTAGAGGGCAAAGCCCTCTACTAATGCCTACCGTCTCCCGTTACCGCCTTGAGCAAGCAGTCTGGACAGAAGTCGCCTCTTGATGATGGGCTCTCGTCTAACGCGACAACCCAGCCATTTGCTATGGCTACCTTTCGAGCGTGGGAGGTCCACTTAATCCATGAGACTTCCGTCTTAAGTTCTACCGGACACTGGTGATAGTCGCATTGGACCACTTGCTCTTTGCCTATGATCTTAACTGTCATGTTAAAATCCTATCGAAAATCGTCTCTCGTTTCCTATTGTCTATCATTCCAGGTTTCCATTTCTTAAGTCCGTTGGGATTTTTCTTTTGATCGTAGTTGGCCCAATTGAAGCCAATCTTGGCCTCGCCGGGAACGGTGAAGCGGCGATTTTTATGATATAAGGGGATATTACCTATAAGGTCAAGGGCCTTCGGGACAACGACTTCCCTCTTCTCCGGCCTATATTGGAAGTACACCGCGTCGTGTACTTGGGCTGTCAGGTAGCCCAACTTGTTGTCCAGGAGCCATTTCCACAACCGATAAAGGCCGAGATTTAACCTCACAGCGGTTGAGCTTTGTGGTCTAAAGGCGATGGCCTCGCGGAGCGTAGCGTCATCGCTCGCCCGCCCGAAGAAGTGCCGTGTCATGCCCCATGCGTTTTCCAGTTTCTGGTACCGCTGTAGCTGTTCCGCGATCCAGTGGTGCCACTTCGGTATGGCGGGATAGGCTTTGAAGAAAGCCCGTTGGAAGTCTTCCATGAGGCGGACAGGCACTTTCAAGTGCCTTGCCATGGTAAAGGGTGTACCATAGTATGTAGTCCCATGCCCGCCGCGCTTGCCCATGTCGCGATAGGTGAAGTCGCGATAGAAGAGTTGGTCGGCGATCTTACGGTCTTCCTTTGGGTTGCCAGTCCACGGCAAATTGGTCCACACTAGCTTGCATGTTGATGTATGTAAATCTCCACCCTCGCAAGCATCCAAGTAGCGCCAATCATCGAAGAGAACCCCGCAGTCCCAACCTACTTCGCGGCTTTCGGCCTGCTCAAGGTCAATGCCGCAAAGTTCCATGCCCTCATCGGCAATGAAAATGTGCCTTAGCTTTGGACTGATATTTTGAAGATTTGTCCCTGTCCCCTCAACACTACTGGATGAACTCCATCGAAAGGTCTCCGTCGAGGCGATGTTATAGGCCGTTCGCATTCGTCCATCATAGTCGACTTCGGTCTCAAGAACGCTTAGGGCTTTCGACCTATCGCGGATCGCGAGAATGGTATTGATAAAGGGTTGGGCGTGGAAGTATATGGATAGCTTCTCTAGGGTCTCCCTATTCATGGAGACCTTAGTCTCGCCCTTCACTCTTGTAGTGACTGGCGGTAAGTGCATTGGGCCGTAGAAGAACTTCTTCAACTGATCTGTGGAGCGCGGGTTTAGGGGCTTGTCCCAAACGACACAAGAGAGTTCGTTGAGCATACTTTGAAGGTCGGCAATCTCTTCCCTTAAGGTCTTAATGCCTTGTTGGCGGGCATAGTCGTCTACCTGAAAGCCTCGAAGCATCATCTCTAGGGCGGGAGCCTGTAGGGCGCGCTCAAAGGCATAAGTCGACGTGTCATTACCCATCTGCTTGGCCAAGACGTGGAAGACCTCCAAGGTCACACAACTGTCAAGGCCATTGTAAACCTGCTGTGAACCGTCGCCGCGTTCAAGTGTATGGGTAGCTACGAGAGGCATAAGGTTATGGCTTTAGTTCTAACTCTTTTATGTGAGCCAGAACAGGGGTACACATAGCGGCCTTTTTAGGCAAACACTTCCGACTTCGCGTTATATTGTTTGGCAATAGCAAGGAAGTCTTTGGGTGGGTGGCGTAGCCAGCGGAAGACTATTGGGTTGAAGGCATTTTGGTGGGCCTTAATGGCAAGGATCATGCCAGGACTAAGGCCCAAGTCCATATAGAAGACCGCGCCTTGGGCAACGTGAAGCCAGTCATATCCGGCCTCGATACCTAATAGGCGCTCGTTGGGGCTGGCATCGTCAAGGACTTGGGTGTAGAGCAGATGGCTTGCCAAGGGCGACTCGCCACAGGAGAGGCTATGCTTTAGAGCCTCTCGTGCATAGGCAAGGTTCTTCTCCACGTCTCCCGCGTAGGGGCTTTCCAGTATAACACGTTTCATTCTAGTCGTTCCTTGCATGGAGATATTCACAATTGGTGGGATTGCCACGCACACATAATCGCCTGCCATTCAGACACCTCTGGCAATTATGGAGAATGAATAGGCCGAAGCGGGAAGGGTCTGGCTCGCGCGGATCAACGGTTTGTTGCTTTCTTTCCAAGGTACACTCCCACTTTTCAAGCATTTTATTGGCTAAGTTTTGGCGCACTTCAGAGTTAGGCATAATGGTAAAGTAATCCGACTCACAAATAGCCCGCTTAATTTGATCTATAACAGTGTATAGCCCTTCTATGCCTTTGACCTTAACGGTTAACTTTACTCTTTCAATCATCCCTCTTCAACTCCTCTTCCTTTTTCCTTTTCCGCATAAGTTTCCAGCTTGACTCATCGGTGTAGACGCTACCGAGAAAGCCTAGCGACTTTTGCATTTCCGGGTAGAGACTATGGTGTTGGAGCATAGTGTCATGGCCACAATTCCTAGGACTGAAGCCGTAGCGCAGGATATAGCTCAAGTCGAATAGGCCATTTTGGAAGACCTTTTGGGCTGGTAGGCGCAATATTTTATCCATCCACTTAAGGGCCTCAACTTCCTCCTCAGCCGTCGGCCAATAATTAAGGCCCGACTTCTGGAAGTCGATAAAGGGCACTACAAGGGCGTTGGAGGGGCTAGAAGCAAAGCCGATCATTTCGATTTGACCCTTAAAGGTCTCAATATCCACCGCCAAATGCGTTGCATTGGCATTCGCACTAAACCAGTGCTCTATATCCTTAAGGGTTGGATCGACTAATATCCACCTTTCCGGTCTTCGTACCTCTGGAAATTCCACTTCCCGCTTTAGCTTATATAAATCGGTTAAGACTATGGGCCTCATGCTCCATTGGTGGAGCACGGCGGAAGGGTGAAAGGTGGGCAGGACTTTGAAGGAGAAGTCCTTATTCCTGTCAGGCAGGATGAAGTTGGGGGTTGTAACGGTGCCGCGTATGGAGGAAATCTTTGTGCTTGACAGTAAGGCCCAAGCCGCTGTATTTCCCATGGGCACGACGACACGTGGGGCTACAGTCTTTAGCTCCTCCGCCAAACGCTCAATCTCGGGGAAGTGCTCTAATAATACATACTTTCCCATCTTTAAATGCGGATAGGGATAGTCTTTGCCCACAGTCTTCCTATTTCCGCAGAGTACGTCTATGTCATTAAACTGGTTGGGCCGGAGGGCGAAGACGTTGGTCAAGAATATCTCACTTCTCTCTAGGCCGACGTCTTTGAGCATGCGCGTTAGCTCTTGGCCTGCGCTGCCGATGAAGGGTCTGCCAACTTTCTCCTCTTCTGCCCCCCACGCCTCGCCCACAATCACTATGCGGGCATTTTGTGGGCCTGACGAGTGGGCGAATGGCGGAGCGCAGGGCACTTAGGGCTTTGCCCCTTTCTTGTTTCTCTCCGCTTCAAGCTTTGCCGCTTGCGCTTGAGCCCTTGCAGCTTGGATGGCCGCCGCCGACTGCATTGTCGAGCCCACAATCGGACCCATAAGCCAAGCTATTATTCCGCCAAATATAATACCTAGGATGTCCATTAAGCTTTGTCCTTTTGCCCTTCGAGGATATCCACTATCAGTGTTGCATAGCCCGCTATGTCTTTCCAACTGTCAATGTAGTTTGGATCGCCAAAGATTATGCGAGATATCTTAGTGCATATCATATCAAGACTCTCATGCATTTGCGGTGTAATTTCCATATTTTTGGAGCTTGTAATACCAGAAAGGACCACATCCTTTAACTCGCGTGCAAATGCAGCTTGTTTACTGTAATTCCCATAGGTCTTTTCCCTCTCATCAAGAACTGGCATGGAGTGTCTTGGCAAAGCCCGCGCGGTTGTTGCCGTTAGATAATGTCTAGCACAATATCCAGTGGCTTTATTTGCCTGCTCCCAGCACTTTGTTCTATCGGGGTATTCATATTTACATGTGGGGACGCTCATAGTCATGCTAACTTCCGTAAAAGTCTAAAGCGGGAAAGGGCGGTTTTGGCGTTCTCGTAGTAGTCGGGATCAAGCTCAAGGCCAAGTACTTGGCGGGCCCCAAGGCTTTCCGCAGCGCGCAAGGCGCTACCGCCCCCACAAGTGGGGTCGAGGAGGGTAGTGGTTTCGTCCACTACCATGGCAAGCAAATGCCTTAGGACCGGTTCTGGCTTGGTCGCTGGATGCCACATCTTGTCTACTGGTGCGGAGTAGCCATTAGACGATAGTTTAAGGAGCTTAGCGTCGTTCCTGTTGGCGATGAAGGCCGTTTCGTAAATGCGCCTTGGCTCATAGCCCCCTGCTGGGAGTAGGCCTGAATTGTCAGACTTGAGCCACACATATGGGTAACGCCCAAACTCGAGAGAGGGCGCGTGTTGTTGGAAGTAGGCCAAGGTAGTAGAATAGTGTTTCATGCCAAACCAAAAAACTAAATGGCCCCTATAGGCTAGGAGCTTGTCCAAGTTAGAGCATAGGCCTTCTACCAAGTCCCAATAAACGCTTTCCGTATCGCGATAGGTTTTCGCCCGTTCGTTGAAGGGCACATGGTAGTTGGTGTTTTTGTTTTGCTCGACGCCGAAAGGGAAATCACAATGGATTAAGGAAAAAGGCGGGCCGCTATAGGTCTTAACCCATTGGAGGAAGTCAACGTTCAAGACGGAGTCATTAGGTGGGGGTGGGCTTTCAGCCTTGCTCTCTGCCTCGCCCTTGTCCTTGGCCTCTATACTTCCATGGACTCCGCTGCCCTCAGCCAAGATGTCCGCCATGGCATTAGCGCGTTGGCGCTCGTCGCGACGAGCGAGGATGGTCTCCGCGCCTATGATGGAAGCCTGCCCGGAGATTTGCGGATCGCTTAAGACCTTGGCCACTCGCAGGTTGGCCTTCAAACGGGACAAGTTGAGCCCGATTGTTTCGGCGGTTTTCTCTTGTGTCCAGCCCGCGCCTTTGACGCGAACAAACGTTTCGTGCATATCGGCAATGGCTTTGCAATTGTCCTGCCATGGCAGGTTCTTCCTTCTAAAGTTCTCCTCCCATTCAATGATCTTCCTCTCTACCTCGTCCAAGTCCTCAAAGAAGCGTGCGGGGATAAGGTCAAGGCCAATAGTCTTGGCCGCTTCCAGCCGACGTTCTCCGGCTATGAGGGTGAAGTCATGGGTTATGATTATGGGCACTAACACTCCTCTAAGCCTTATACTCTCAAGCAAGTCCGTAACGTCGAGGCCGCCGTCTTTGGCCCTTGTCCGTTGCCTTTCAAGTGGAATGGCTATGGAGGTAATGGGAACATTACACACTATTGGCGCGATTGTGGTGTTGGGCATTTTAAGTCCTTTGTCTTCCATTGGCGGCGGATGCGGGCGACAAGGCAAAAGGAAATGCCAAACCGTCTTCCGACTTCCCGGCAACTACCAACCGTGTTTAAGACTTCATGAATAAGCTCTTCTGTCACCTTTGTCTGTGGGTGGCGGTGCTTCGCACGGGCCTGATGCCTTATTAGGCGCCAAATGGTCTTTTGCGAAACGCCCCAGCCCTTGGCGAGCGAGCGGGTGGACTCGGTGCTCTTGCTTATAATGCTGCACGCTTGCCGGGAGAGTATATGCCATCTGGCAGGAGGGTTTAGCCCCCTGCCAGTGCTTTTCGTTAAAGGCATTTAGGCTGCCATCTTCCCTGTTATGTCTGCAATATCATTGAAGACCCGCCCGTCATCGGCCGTTCTTGTCTTTGTCGTAAACATGACGGGCGTGTTGGGCAGGTCTGTCGCCTGATCGTTAATGGCTCTACCCTGCCACTTGATATTGCAAGAGGTTAAGAAGTCCGTCCAGCGGTAAAGCGCATCGGGTGTGAAGTAGAAGTCCCGGTTAAGTCTCTTCGTTGTAACGTCTATGCCTTGGGCCTCAACTGTTGGCCTTACGTCGTCGCCCGCGCTCGTTACGTTAATGTCGAGTCTTATGTTGGGTGTTTTCTTATTCCTTGACTCGCCGAACTTGAAAGACGTAATGACGCCAAAGTAAGTGCCATCCGGCAACGGTTGGGGGCGCTTGACATTGGTATCGTCAAGCGGCTGATTTAAGAGGGATGCGAGTGAATGTTCCATTCTAGTCTAACTCCTTGCGGGCGCTGCCCGCAGTACAAAACAAGAAGCTCAAGGAATATACTGTATTGTACTTCCCGCCTCCTGTTATAGGCTTGGTGCGTGAAACGCACCAATTGTCGTTGGCTGGTGGCCATGACGTTGCATGGTTTGAGAAGAGCCATTCGAGTAAGGCGAAGCCCATTAGGTGCTTCCCTTTATGTCGTTGAAATACTCGGCAAGGCCCCATTCCAAGTCATACTCTGGTTTAACGCGGAGGGGAGCGCTGGACATGGTAGACACTATGCTCTCCCCCACCATTTGGCTTTGGGTGCAGATTTTGCGCCTAGTCCCAGCACCGACACCGCTTACGCGGACTACGGCCATGTTGGGAAAGTATTGGGGGATTTTAGGGGAAAGGGCACGGCCGATGGCGGAGGGGTAGCCGAGGATGGGGCCGGTAGGGGGAGTACCGTCGGCCTCCGCAACTGGCTTGGTGCCAAGCTCGTTGACGGAAGTGATATGGCTTATAAGGACCACATTACACCTAATGCTATCAGCTTTCAGCAACTCCAAAAGGCCCCGGATTTTCTCTTGAGCATTGCCTATATCCCGCCGCCATTCATTCGACGTTCTCTCCTTCCCAAGGGCTCCATTTATGCTAAGGTGATAGTATTGCGCCGCACTCGCGAGCATGGACAGGGAGTCGATAACTAGCACCACGTCTGGCCCCCATGACGTTATAGGGCCGAAGTCATCATTTCCATCTTTCCAATTCATCAAAAGGTTTGTCGCCTTGGACCAGACGGAGGCCCTGACGGGAATTATAGTGTTCGGGTTTTTCGGATTGATGGCGGCGCTGGTGGTGCGCATTTCGTCTGTTATAGTGACGAAATGCACGTTCTTGTGGCAGTCGGGGGACTTCTTGCGATATACGGATGTGGGATCAAGTAAATAGTTGCGTAAGATGTCGAGCTTGTTGTCTAGGTCCATGACACGAAGCTTGTAGCCCGCAGCCGCAAGCGAGGCACAAGCGCCGGTCTTGCCCGACGTGCTATCTCCTATGAGCAAAAGCTTTACCACGCTTGGCGTTTTGTATTCCTCAAGGGATGGCATTTGGCTGTTTTCCTTCGGGTTGGATAATGTTTATGTTATTTCGGTTTACTGGTGTCAATGCTGTTGAGTAGAAGACATACTTCTGGCCGCAAGGCCTTTGAAGAACTCTCTGCGAGTCAGCATTAAATATCCCCCCTATTAATTGTTGGGTCCCATTGCCTTATGGCAAAGGTCGCTTCTAGCCATTGCTCTCGGACTAGAGGGCTCTTGGAGCATATAGCCCTAAAGGCGCAACCGCCATAGTTCCCACATGACTTCCTATTCATGGGCCAATATTGTCTCGCCACATAGGTTTCGTTTTGATGGAGCCACCAGCGGACGTCATGATGCCACTCCTCAAGTGCGCCAACGGGGAAGGATAATTCCTTCCTCTCGAAGCGGCTAAAGGTGACGGCCACTTGCGCGGCGTCCACAATGAGGCCCGCTATGGGCTCTGGCAATATCACCTTGCCAGCAAACATGTAGCCGGAAAACTGGTTGTGGGGGTTGAAGTCGTCGAAGTATCTTTCACTTAAGGTGGTTTTGGTGGACTTAATGTCAAGGATATAAGCGTTATCGTTAAAGACTCCCACCTTGTCTATGTGGCCCGCAAGGGTATAGGGTTCCCCTGTTACCGACTTGATATTTAGGTCCACCTTAAAACTTAACTCTATGGCGGGTTTGCCATTAGCAAGGATCAAAGTCTCAACGGGGTCCTTTTGACCAAACTGGTCAAGGTACCAGACTGCTGTTCTTAAGAGGGTCCACCTATTCTTCTCCGGCATATCGCTTTGCCATGGCCGACCGCGAACGCGGTCCCAAGTGGCACACAGGAGATAACTGACGGTATCATCTAGGGCCGTATCGTGATCCCTACCCTTTACCCTAGAATGTTCGTAGACCTCACGTGCCTTGTGCAATAAAAGGCCGAAGGTCAAATGGATCGACTCGCGAAGGGGGGCATAGCCGTAGACTATGGAGTAGAGGTACTTCCTGGGGCATTCCATCAAGGTTCCTAGGGAAGTGCTATCCCATACCACTTGAAGCATTGGGCTGGTGGCAGAGAAGCTGGCATTGTCCTTGTAGTTGAAGGCGTTTGGCATGGACTTTTACCAGAACTTTATAACGTAATGAATGAAAGCGTATATCCCAAAGAACAAACCGCCTATCCAGATGGACATTAATAGCCATAGGGAAATTAGCATAGTTACTATTTGCCAGTCGCCTTTGTTCATAGAATGTCGTCCAGACTGAGAGTTTCACCTATCTCCTTTTCCTTTGGAGCTTTAGCGGGGCCTTTCCGCTTGCCGTCAAGCATGTCCTGCTCGAACTTTAAACGCATTCGGCGCAACTCTGCCACAAGTAAAGTCCTATCACTTCGGGCGAGCTTTAAGGGGTCGGAGTTCATCAATAGGGCCAAGCTATCGGGGCTGGCTTCTGCCAAGGCATTGTTTGACGGCATTGAGGCTATACCTTATAGATTTCTCTTAAAGTGGGAAGATAATGACTATCTAATACAGTCCACTCTATGGACCTTAGTTTGGCCTTGGAACTGCGCCAACCGTTCTCGTGTTCGACCACTTCACCCCACATGGAGATAGTGCCAACGGCTATGCAACTGCCAGGACTTAAAACGTCGAATAATGATGTCTGCTCCTTGTAGGCATGTATGCCGTAGCCGTTGGCTACGGTGAAGGAGCCCTTTTCTTCGACTACTTCCTCTGGCTTCCACCATTGGTCTCCATAAACGGACCTTATATAAAATGTTCCGCTTAAAGCGTCTATTATCCAATAGCGCCAGCCTATCACCTCACCGGCTCTAACTCCTTCATGGGGGACTTTTCGAGAGGCTTCGGCTCTGGCTGTGAAGGCGTCGGTAATTCCGTTGGGTCCGATGCTGGTAGTTGATCCGGTGCTAAAGGGACTGAGAGGAAGCGGCGTATTGGTTGTCCTATTTCCATGGATATTGGCTCCTTGCCAAGGGGGTTGTGTGACTTGTTGTGCTGATGAATAGGGCGACTGTTGCGCCAGCAATTCTGCATAGCGTCGTTGCATCTCCGCCTCATTGGGCGAACCTGAGCCAAATAAATAGCCTAGTGCGCCTAGTGCATCCACTATTGACATATTGGCCTCCTTCCCTAGTCGATATCCAACTCTGGTGACTTAATGCCATGCCTCTTGCGCGCCACCTCTTCGGTGTAGGTCAGCCAGCGATTTACAATGGTGCAGACCGCAGAGCTAAAACTGACTCCTTTCGGCACATAGATTTGCTTTATCTTGGCCACGTCGGAGGGGAAGAGCAAAACGTGGTAGCGTTCTTTCTGTTCGTCGGTGGAGGCCATTAGGATAAGTCCTCAAGGGTTAAGGGTGTGGGTGTAGGGTTTGGGCCTGTTACGTGGGGCGGGTCGACTGGTGGATGGTAGTCGGGAGGAAGCCAAATGTACTTCCCGCCGAGGGCGTCGAGCGCTGAGCGCCCCGGCAGGGGATCGCCGCAGAAGCGTTGGGTGAAGGTCCGTGTGTCGCGCGGAATGGTAGCGGCAAGCCTTTCGGCGTCGGCATCAGTTTTTTCCCGAACGTAGAAACTAATAGGCTCCCTATAGAGGTGGATCGTTGTTGCTGGCGACTGTAGAGCTTCCGATATCGGATTTTTCTGGATGTGTAGCATTTGACTTTAGTCCCTCTAAGTTTTGCCTAACGTCTTTCCTCAAAAGTAGGAGTTCAATTCCGAAGTCGAGGCTATGTTTTAGCCTTGGCTCTATGTTTTGGAAGTCGGCATTGTCCTTGATGAAGCGCTCTATGGCACTGAGCGCCACGTGGGCGTTTGGTGCGGCAACGCTTATGCCATAGGGCGATACCTTGGCTCTTGTGAGCATCACCTCTAGCTCGTAGTCCAAGTCCGACTTGAAGCCTTTTGTCATTTGGTGGACCAGTTAAGTGGGCGGGCGGTAAGGGCGCGACCCCTATATGCTCGCGAGGCTCCGGCTCCGGGGCAGGACCGCAATCTGTTGAGCCAACCAATGGGCTCGCTAGGTGCTGCTTCACAACCGCCCAATAAACTAAGCGAGGAGGGAACGCCCTGGTACGGGGGCGCAAGGCTGTCCCCTCCTCCGCGCCGGGGCCAAACGCCAATAAAGACCCGACGCAAAAAGGTAAAGGTGGAAGGGTGTCGTACTCTCATAACTTTCATTCTTCCTGAAAGCGAATAAAGGTTGTCTCTTCCACTTGCAATTTGTATAAACGCTGTTGGGCTATAAGTAAGTCGGCGCGAAGCGCCACTCGTTGGTCAAGGGATGGAAGGGCTTGCATTGCTTGCTGTCTAAGCTCTCCCACTATGTCTTCAGCCTCTATAAGGTCGCGGGCTATTTCTAAGGCGGTTCTCATGCTTTAAGGTTTCCTAACCTATAGACCTAAGTCCAAAGCCTCCATAGCTACGTCTTGTAACGCCGTAACACGCCGCTTGGCTTCAAGCAAGATGTGTGGGTTGCGCTCTAATACCTCTGCGATCTTGGCGTCCATCTCGGAAATGGACAACGGACTTCCACCTTTAGCGCGAAGCTTCTCCTTTATCTTGGCCCTTGCTATTGTGCGAGCTTCGGTCAAAATGGGATCGGCTGGCGTTGGTGCCCTATCGGCATATTTACCTTCAAAGGTATAGCGTTGCGCGATGGAGGCGAACTTGCTTCGCATTTCATCCTCTGTCGCCTTATGCCGTCGCATGGCCCGCAAGTGCGGGGCGAAGTTATTGGCGATGGCTTTGCATTTGGCGCGATGCAAGACCTCTGCCTCATCGGCGGTGCAGACATGGCCCTCGACGTAGTCGCTGGTTACTATTAGGTCTGGAAGGCGGTTGACTGTTATCTTGGAGGTGGGCATTTAAGGCTTCCTTGTTCTGCCTTCCTCTCCGGATATGATGTCCTGAGAACCGTACTGGAACTTCTTGCCGCAACATTGGCACCGGCAAGTTTCGTTGGTCATATTGAGGCTGCCAATATTGTCTAACTCGTAACCAGTGAATACATGCCCGTTGCAATTGGGGCATCTTACCATGAGTTTCATTTCGGCTCTTCCTTCGGGATGGTGGCGCGGATGGCGTCTGCAATGCTATGCGCAGCCACGTTCGGCATCAGCAGTAAAAAGCTCGTTATCATCCGCTCCCTCCCACGAGTATAAAGCGCCGTAAGAGTGTTCCCACATTGAACGTTCGGGGGTGAGATATTTGTTCATTGCTCGCGCCTAAGACCGTGGATGCAAGCCCAAGCATCATGATCATGGAAACATTTATGGTCCTGCATCAGGTGGATCACAGCCAAATCCACCATGCTTTAAGATTTGAAATAACCTGATCTGGTGTCATCCTGAGAAGAATGGTCAAAAGCTCACAAGCGAGAAACCCGTAGAGGAACCATACGAAGCGCATCATCACTTCTCTCCCTTAGAGGCGCGGCGGTAGTATTCTGTTCGCCAACGCCACTCATCGCCACAAAACACTCCTCCACCCCGCGTTTCCTCAACCTTGGTAATAGTGTCGGGGGCGGTCATTTCAGTCCCCTGCATCGCATCTCTCGCTCTCTAGCGCCGAACTGGCGGAGCCCCGCCCCAGCGCGCTATTAAGCGGACGCTCATCCTCAGCCGTTGCCGGGGAGGACGTCAAAGGTGGCGGGGCTCCATGAAGTTCAGTAATGCGATCTGCAATAGGCTCAAGCACGATGACGGCAGAGACTTGGATGCCGCCAGCGTGTTTGCAATTAATGTGCCGCAGCAGCCATTCCCATGTCTTGTATTTGCGTCGGCATTTGCCGCACAGAATTATCACTTTTCACCCTCCCTCAAAGTCACATAAACCTCAGTCTCCTGCGCATCGCTTAAGGCTTCGACCATGCGGGCAAAACTGTCGCGCTCTTCAACAGTGTCGAACGTCTCGGTGTAGCTTGAGCCGTTGAAAGTGGTTACGGTGAGGGAGTAGGCCATTCAATCGCTATGGGGTATGGTGGGAGTATGGCATGGGTGGAGGGGGTTGTCAAGTGGGTTATAGAGCTAGCTCGGCCATTGCCCACTATTCAACCCCCAACCCTCTCAACGTCGCCGCCGTCATTTTCGTAAAAGACTACAACGATAAACATCATAAGTCCTCCAAGTCTAGAGTTTCAGCTGGGGCATTTCGGGGAACGACGCAGCCGAGATAGCCAAATGCGCTCCGCATACAGCCTTCGGGGTCGTCGCGATATTCACAGAGGAGGGGCAATAGGGCGTTGGCGGTGACGGTTGTGCAGAACCAGCGGCCAACACTGGGTTCGGTTAGGAGAAGGATTGCAACGTCCCAAGTGCCATCGGTGTTAGGTGCAAGGCATAGATGGGGAATGGGCCCTATTGGGCCGTTGGGGCCAAAGTATTGCGGTTTACCGTTAGGCCCCTTGGGCCTTGTTGGATCGAAGATATTCATTTGTCTTGAGTAAATGCGCTACGGAGACCGCTGGCAAGTCTGGCACAACACTCACGCATTAAGGGAAGGGGCTTAGCCCCTTCGTCTCGCAAGGTATTTAGCCTTTCCAATAAGACCCCAAGCCACAGAGCACCATTCGTTGACTGCGGTTCGTTGCGAATGGAATTGACGAGTTCAATGCAGCGCGCTAGGCTTTTTTCTTGGCTAGGGGTGAGGGTCATGCTCTTACCTTTTCCTTTTCCTTCATGGATAGTCTCCGTAGAGCGCGGCGGGATTGCCGCTAAGGGTAAAGCCGAAGCGGGCAGGGGCAGGGCTATTGTCGAGCGCGGGCGCGAGGATGGCGGCACTGGGCGCAGCGATGTAGCCTAAATGCCATGCCGAACGCGATAGAAAGCCCTCTAGCGTCTCGCCGTATGCTTGTAGCCTGTTGGCTAACTCTATGTGGGCGCTAGGTGGCAAGCTTTCACTCTCAAGCCAGATGCCTATGGCGTTGGCGTCGACGGGATTATCCGGCTCTGGCCGCAGTTCTAAAGCGGTGCCTATGGGCAGGGAGTCGATAATGGCCCTTGCAGGCGGGCGAAAGTTTGCGCCCTTTATCTCAAAGATTTTCATCTTAGTTCTTTCAGCGATGGCTTATACAGCGTAAGTCAAAGCCCTTAATGCCTGCGTTGTACATTGCGGCGAGAGTTAAGGTCTTAGCTATAAAACATGCTTGGCGGCTTGGCTCTTGGACTAATTCCGTAATGCCGCCGCCGTTGGGCAAGGTGTAGGAGAGGGCGAGCATAAAGGCGAGAGTCTTCATGTGTTAGCCTCCCCCTTCCCTTTTGGCCTTGTCCCGCAATATCCTTGCCACATTGGCAATTATCAGGTCGGTGACAGCGGCAATGGTGTCTATTATGGCATCCTCCCTTACACTATTGGCGATACAGGCGCTGATGGCAGTGGCGAAGGCGGCAATTGCTAGGGCCATATTGCGATTGCTGGCGATTTCGGCGTAATCGAGGAGTTCGCCCGTTAGGCGCATCAAGTCGTCGTTGTGGACCTTCTCCGCCTTTGCCTCACAGGCTTTCATAAATTCTTCGCTAGGCATTTTACAAGTCCTCCATGGTTAAGTCTTCCGCTTTCGGCGTAGGCGCTGGCATGGCCTTGGTGGCCTTGAGCATTTCAAGGAGTTGGGCTGTTGTTGGACTGGCGAGGGTTCCGATCTTCAATTCGTGGTCGAGTGTTGTGTTAGCGCGGGCTTGGAGAATGGTTATGGCAGTTGCGAGGCCCTTATCGGTAAGGGGAAACTCTAGCGTTCTTGCTAGTTGGCCGTCGGCTAAGGCCGGAATGCCTAGATAGAAGCGATCCACTGAGGCCCATAAGTAGGCCGCGTGACGCGGTATGGGATAGTCACCAAAGGCGCTCATTCTGCCCTCGCGATGGCCCAATTAAGAAAACGGTGAACGGCGCGAAAGCCGCTGCGATCGTTGAACTGCGAGAGACTCACATATGCTATGTCATTTCTTGTTGCATAGACTCGGAACAAACTCCACAGTTCTTCTGTTGCTTCATACTCAGTTGCCTTCCAGAAACTCCCAAGTAGGCAGAACTTTACAGCTTGCGGACTGCAATAAGAGACTGCTTGGTCCTTGCTGTCCTTTGCGTAGGCTTTTGTGCACCAGTTTTCTTTTTTGGCGATTAGACGCTTAATGGCAATCAACTCGTTCTTTGTCATGGTTGGCTCTCCACATGTGGTATTTGGCAAACGCGAAGCCTGCAAACACCATCAACATTGACCCATAAGACTGTCTTGGCTGCATTCCACTCGACTTCTACGGCCTTGGGGGCCGTTATGTCAATCTGGGGCCCTATTACAGGGTCAACATTATAGCTAATGATGGGCTTCATAGTGCTTACCTCTATACACTAGGGCGGTTGGGCGATAGATCAGGCAAAACACCAGCCAGCGCAACGGCCCAACGGGCGCATTGTCGAGGGTGGCAAAGTAGAAGCGGATGGCGTTTGTCATTGGGATTTAGTCCTTCTGGGTAGCAGCAAGAAAGCGGGACATAAGCGCATGTCCATGCAAAACTGGTCCACTTCAAGAGTACCGTAGTTGAAGTCTATCATTGTTAATAGGAACTCCCTAACTGTGGGGCGCAATGTAGCAAACGCTTTTGCAGCGTTCTCGAGAGTAACGTGTCGTATTAAGTCATCGGCTTCAACACATTTTGCTCTATCCCAATCGGTTGGGTCTTTAGAGCGTGTCTTGAGCCATTCTAAATATTCATTCTTGTCCATAGGGTAATGCCTATTCCTGTTGCGGGTTAAGTTCTTTGAGGCGGCGTTCTAGCCATGAGGCGTTGAACTTTTCCGTTACGTGCAAGGGTGGAATGTAGAGGATTGATGTGCCAAAGATTGTCTCTAGGCGGGTCTTGGCGGTGGAGCAATGGAAAGCGCAATTGCGGAAAGGCCAGCCGCCATCGAAGCCCGCAGCGCAGAGCCAGTTGTAGCCAAGCCCGCGCGCCACGGCGCTAGAGCCAAGAATAGCCCCGGCATGGGCTAGAGATAGGGGCAGGGTCTCAAGGGGCCAGTAGAGGCTTATAGAGGCGCTGCGGCCTATGTTAGTGCTGAGGGCCACGCCTACATAACAGGTAACGGGCCGTTGAGCAGTAAGAATGCGAACAAGGGCCAAGATTGCTGTTGCCCGTTGGCGGATTACGGTTTGGCCTACGCCTTGACTTGTAGTTAGATCAATCACAACGGTTAGCGGACTCATATCACTTGTCGATCTTTGCCGTCGCCGCATGGCGAGGGGATAGCCCGCGAGCATGGCCGGGACGTCCGGCATAGCGCCCGTTACGTCGTTGACGACTTTCCATGAGGAGCTTTCTATAACTTCAAGGGAGAGGGCAATAGCTTCGTCAACATACTTCATGTCGCCTTGGAGGAGATAGGCGTCGACTTCAGTGCTTGAAATGTTGGAGTACCATGCCCCACCGAAGGGGGCGGTTACTGCGGGGCGGTTAGGCAAGAGCCAATAGCGGTCCTCGCCCGGAAGGCGGCAATCCACGTCGCCGGCGCACAGAACGCGTGTTGGTGCGGGGAAGCCTTTGTGATAGGTGGAGGCGCGGGAATGCATTGTCATGCTTCCCCTATTTGGCGGCGCTGATCGGGCGTTAGGTTGGCGAGGTAAGTGCACTCGGCGGCTTCGCGCATGGAAAAGCCGTTGGCGATAAGGGCGGCACCCGCGTAAGTATCACGCGGGCTGATGATAACCTTAAGGCCGTTGGCCTTGGCGGAAGCGCGAGCGCGCAAGACCTTATCGCACCAGCTATCATTCTTTGCAATGTGGCGCTCAAGCCTTTCGTCGTATTGCCAGTCGATCTTGAAGGGGAAGCGGTTAAGAAAGGCAGCATCGAGGCGGGCGCGGCCAACGTAATCGGCGGTGCCCCCAAGGCCCCATGTGTTGGCGGTGCAGATGCAAACAAAATCCGCGTGGCGCTTAACAGCTACTGGTGAGTCCGGAAACGTACCGTGGCCATTGGCCAGTGCAGCGTTGAGGGCAAGTAAGGCGGCGTTATCACTGGCGTCGACCTCATCGAAGAGGTAAGCGCCGCCGTTCTCATAGGCCTGCCGGAAAGGCGTTGAGTGGTAGCGGCCGTTGCCATCGACAAAGCCCACTAGCTCATGGGGCATGGAAACTGCGCCGTTGAAATAGAAGTCCAAGCTATTGCACTGTGCTGCCTCGCGGGTGCCAAAGGTCTTACCGCTGCCCGCAGGGCCAGTTATGTAGATGCCCGGCACCGTGCCGTCGTGTTGGCGCGTTTTCATCATGCGGACAAGGGTGGAGAACGCAGTGTGTTCGAGGGGCTTGTTGTCGTCGGTGGGCGAAGCCTCTTGGATAGCCTCAAGCCCCTTGGGGGGCACCAGCTTTTCATCAATCAAGTCGCTAATGCTCAGATCGCGCGCTTCCGTGTCGCTGTCGCTCGCCTTTTGCGCTTGCTCGAAGCCGCGAGCGCCGTAGCGGGTCCATAGTTTGTTGATGAGCCATTCTTGCTTAACGGTGTAAGGCGGTTCCCACGCCAAGAGGCTTAAGACTATGCGCTTGTCGTCGGCGCTGGCGTAAGGGAGAGCGGCGTTAAGTTTGTCCCGTAGGCTGATGGCGTGTGCTAATTCGTTTGGCATTTGGCGTTTGGCCCGTTGGCGGTAGGCGGGAAGGGAGCTAGCGCTTTGCCTTCCCGCCTTATGCCATTGGCCCTCCTGTATGGTGCGAGTTGGTTGGACGCACACGGCGCACCAATAATAGAAGTATAGGGCGAAGGGGGAGGGTAGGCTAGTAACTTGGGGTTGTTATTGGTATCAAAGGATGCGGCTAGATGCCGCAGGGGATGCGCCAATATGTCACACCTTGCGCCATGTAGCAAGGGCCTCACTTGGCGTCGAGTATGGAAGTGGCTTGGACGCTTTCCTCCTTTTGGCGAGCGCCCGCTTTTGCGGTGCTTGCTAATTCCCATGCCACTAGTACCTTTGACCATGGCGTTCCCCTTCATGTGAAAAGCAAATGCCAAGTTATCAAACTGAAGAGAACATAGTAGAAAACCGCCATGCCACATGCGAGGATTAGCCATTCAAATACGGTATCAAGGTTGATAATAATGAGGAAAACAATAAGGGCTGTGAGGAAGAGGGCCATTTGGGTTTAGTCCAAATCGTTAGGTGTTAGGTTATTGCCTTGGTGTTTGCGAGCGTAGCGAGCACGGCGGCGGCGAGCAGCGGGAATACGTAAGCCTAGCTCGGCGCGCAGGGCGATAAGCGGCGTGGCGTCGATTTCGCTAGCTGTTGTTGCTATTGTGTAGAGGGTCCGCGCGATGGCTTGGGCTTGGCCTATGTCTTGCGCCTGTTCCATATCGCTACAGGCGGCGATTACTGATTTGCGGACGCTGGTAAGGGTCTCGCGATAGCTTTCCGCGAGACCCAATAGGCTGTCGAGTTGGGCGAGGGTTAGTGGCATCGGTCTTTGAACTTGTACTTTCCACTTGGGCTTTTGTAAACGATATCGGGATCAACACAGAGCACAGGCTTTGAGGGTTTCAAAAGCCTTACTATCTCGCGAAATGCGCCGCAAGCTTTCTGCAGATCGGGAAATTCGGTTAGGGAGACACATTCCCCGGCGTGGTAGATGCCGATGGCATATTGCGCGCTGTTGTTGAGGCCAAACTTTACGAGAATGCCGTGAGTTTTGGCGAAGGTGATTTGTTCTTGGGTGGCGGGCATGGCGTTTTCCCTTTGGGCCTGTTTGCACTCATAGTATATAGGCGATGGGCGGGGCTTTTGCAAGGGGGCTGTGAGCGGGCCTAGGGGAAGGCCGTAGAGGCTCTTCTATATGGGAGGGCCTTGAGCCCTCTCCGGGCAAAGAGAAAGGGCCCCGCTAAGGGCCCTAGGCTGTTTGGGCTATGGGCTTGAAGGGCTAGGCAAAAATATCCTCCTCTTCCTGCGCCCCCTCACTGCCAAGCCTTTCCTGCGCGGCCTTTGCCTGCGCCACGCGTGTCGCTACTTCGTTGTCGATCCATTCCTTGTCAGGCCCGTTTGCTACGCGCTCGGCGAGCGCTTGGTAGTCGGCCTTGATCTTGGCCTTCTCCGTCTTGTCTTTGCCGGTTGCGGGGTTCGGCACCTTGACAGGCTTGCCGCGCTTGGCGCTTGCGGCCTTGGCCTTGGTTTCAAGCAAGGCGTGGATCACTTCGGCGCGGATTTTATCCTCAAGGCTCTTGCGGGGCTGGCGAGCGCCAGCCTTTTCGGCCTTGTCGTAATAGGTGCCATCCCACAAACGGTTAAGGCGGTTTTCTTGCCATGCGCTTACGGCACCGGCAATTTCCTCTTCACTCTTGCCAGCGGCAACAAGCCTCTTCTGGAGGGTGGACTTACCATTATCCAAGATGTTGCCAAGCTTTTGCACAAGGGCATTTGCCACGATGGGCGCGGGCAGATCAGCCAACGGCCTTCCGTGGAATTCGCCTGATAATTCGATTGATGCCATGATACTTTGATCCTTCATCCTTTTGGCGGGAGCGGGATTGCTCCACAAGCCAGCGATATATGTATACTATCCTTAAAGGATAGTCAATTGGTGGAAGGGGAAATATTTTACCCCTAAAAAAGCGAAAGGGCGCTAACGGGAGCGCCCTTGGCTGTTGGCGTTCTCCCTTTATACGATGGACCAAACTTCTGACGGTGTGCCATGCTGGCAATTGTAGAGGGTGCAATTGCCATGGTCATTTGCAACGACAATTGGCCCGCTGTAATCTTTCGAGATAGCAGAAAGGTCGTTGACAATAAATCCACCATCGTTGTGGAGCATATCCTTCCAATCGTCATAAAGCCAGAAGCCGAAATCTGCGCCATCGCCGGGATGGCTGCCGAAGTAGCCATAGTCGGGAGCGTATTCGTTCAGGGCGTCGGCCAGATCGCAGAGTATTTCCTGTGCCTCTTCGCTGTCGTAATCCTCTATTGCGCGGGCTTCCTCTACTAGGGTCATGTTGCCGGGATGGCCGTTGACGCAACGTTCTAGTTCCTCGGCGAAGGCCGGGATTAAGTCCTCCGCGCGGAGGGTGCCAGAAGAGATGGAGCCGAAGGATGGCTTGTATATCTTGAACATGGCGTTTTCCTTTCGAGGCTGGTTGATCTTGTTCAAAGCGCGTCGATTAGATCGCGCATGGTGTAGCAATCGTCTTTTGAGATTGTCGGCTGATTAAGATAGCTGTCTAGGCGCTGCACTAAAGCTTTGAGGCGAGCTAGTTCAGCGTAGGTATATAGTCCAGCCTCTTGCAGGCCGGTTGCAGCTAGGTCCAGCGAGGTAATGGCGTTCTGGCCTATTGGATCACAGGCACACGCTAGCGCTTCGTCTTTTGTCATAGTTGAGAGTGTCCAAGCGTTTGACATGAGAAGGGTTCCTCGGCAGTTTGGGCTTACTTGTTAGCTAGTTCTAGCCATTTCTCGTGCATTAGGCGCGGTGAGCGGTGAGGCTCACCAATGATAAGCGCCATAACGCATCCGTGCGATTTGTTGAGCGCAATATGGCTTATCTCGTAAATGCCTGTTAAGTGCTTCGAGGCATATGGTGCAGCAAGGTACTCTTTTGTAAGACGTACCTTGTCTCCGGCTTTGAATTTTTGCATTTGGGTTTGTCCTTTCATATACCGTATTGGGCTGGAAGATAAGGATTGCGTGGCCAAGGGAAATAATCGCGGCTTACTACGCTCTTGGCGTAGCGTAGGGCTTGTGCTCGTGTGCTGCGCCCGTCGTCACCGTAGAAGGTAGCAACGTGAACGCGCGAGGCGTCACTAGCGTAGGACACAATGACCGCGTAGCTTGCGCCGCGTGTGAATACACCACGGCCTTTCCTTAATTCCGTTTTGAATATTGGCGTTGGCATTTTGGCGTTCTCCCAGTGGCTTACACGCTTTATAATATAGCGCGGATAGCGGAGGCGCGCAAGGGGATTGTAGAGGGCGAAAGCACTGGGCTTTAGATGAGGGTAATAGCAAGTTGGGTTTTTGGGCGCAGGTTGGTGGCCAAGAGGCGGGTTGCAATTGGAGGTTAGAGGGCTGGTAAGGGCTTGATCTTGTTGGTTAATAGTAAGTATATATATATAGTAGGGTAAAAGGGTATGGCAGAACACATTTTTAGCCTCCGTTTGTAATGATTTAAAATGTCAATTTTGATGTCTCACACATGACTATTGAGGTTTTATGCACTCTCAGTTGTGCGAACAAAGAGCCAACATGCTATAGCCCTGTACCAAAGCCCCGGGCTTTGAGCGCCAAAGTGTCGCAGTCCAGCCCTTAACGCTTGCCTTGTACTGGAAGTCAGGCTTATGCTCTCACTTGATGCCAGCCTTCCCGGCATCGCTCTAGCAAGAGGACAACGCTATCATGCAAACGCCAATGTTCAAGTCTCTCGCCCTAACCTACCCCGCATGGGCCTACGCGCTCGCCAAAGCCCGCAGTCTGCGCCTTGCGGGCTACAAACAGGCCGCGACTTGCTGGCTTGCCATCGCATTTGTGCGTGGTCGGGCGCATCTAGGCTAGCTTGCCAATAGGTTGTAGGAGGGCTGGACCGCAACCCGAGTCCAGCCCTCTTCCTATTCGCAAGCGGACTAACTGATACATTAAACATGACTTATGATGCTTTAGGTATTAGCTTAGTCCAAGCTTTAGGATCCCCTTTTTGGCAGACGACTGCCTAGGCCAAGGGCTGGGGGGTATGGACCAAGAGCCGGAGCGAAGGGACTGGGCCGGCTTTCCAGCACAGTGGGATCCGAAGCTTGGAATTCACGTGACTTGAAGTCGCGGC
>JADMIO010787544.1_pt1 | contig 59353 bp, 58 predicted proteins | sample 8958161 | NCBI WGS metagenome assembly JADMIO01 (sample SAMN16585339, study PRJNA669376) | soil metagenome | isolation source: Crop rotation soil | place: USA: Cullars Rotation, Alabama | collected 2011 | reverse complement strand
CTTTCCCGGCAGTGGCCGGCGGCTTGGCTTCGGCCTCGCTCGTCGCCACCGCCTGCGCCGCGCCGCTCGCGGCCGGCGCAACCGCCGTATCTGCCGCAGACTGCGGCGCCACCGCCGGGCGCGACTTGACCGTGGATTCGGACGTAGTGTCACTCGAGCTGCCGTAAAACTCGAACGCCACCAGCGCGGCCACGATCACCAGCGCGCCGAGCGCGTATTTTTGCCACCGGAACTCACGCCCGCTCGGGAACGGAATATCGGCGGGGGACGCCGCCTCGGGCTCCGCTGGCGGCGGCGCCGGCAGCCGCTGCTCCGCTTGCGCGACCAGCGGCTCGGGATCGAGCTTGACCAGCCGCGCGTAGTTGCGGATGAAGCCGCGCACGAACACCGCGCCCGGCAGCCGCTGGAATTCGCCGGCCTCCATTGCCTCGACCTGAGCCGGGGAGAGCTTAAGCTGATGAGCGACGTCGGCGACCGACAGGTTACAGCTTTGCCGCGCCGCGGCGAGTTGCAGGCCCGAATTCGCAGCGCTCCCTGACGTCGAGATGGAAGCGGCTTCGCTCACTCGTACTGACCTGCCAGCAGCGCACGCGCTTCGCGCGAATCGGGGAAATTCTTGCGCAACTGAAATCCGAGGCTCGCCTCCGCGTTACGGTCGCCCAGCTTGCGCTCCACGCGCAGCGCGAGCCACAGCATTTCGGCGGTCGGCGTCGCATTGCGCTGCAGCTGAGACAGGTAGGCCTTGGCCTCGGGGTTGTCGTTGCGCTTGTACGCCATGTCGGCGAGGTTGAACAGGGCCTGCGGTTGTCCCGGCCGCGCCTTGAGCGCCCGTTGAAAGTAATCCGTGGCTGCCGCGATATCGCCCGCCTGCCGTGAGCAGATGCCGGCGTTCACCCACGACCGGTCGGGTGACGTGTAGAGCGGGTTGCGCAGCGCCGCAAGAAAGTATTTGAGCGATTCCTGCTCGCGCTTGCGCTGGCACAGGAACCAGCCGTAGTTGTTGTTCGAATCGGAATCGAGCGGACTCAGGCGCAAAGCGCGCTGGAAATTGGTCTCGGCGGTCGGATCGTCGCGCAGCTCCATATAAATGAGGCCGAGCACGTTGTAGGCAGCCGTATAGTTGGGATCGGCTTTCAGCGCTTCGTTCGCTTCATCGATCGCAACCCCGTAGCTGCCGAGCTCGTAATAGCCCGACGCGAGCTCCGTATGGACGCGAGCGCGCGTCGCGACGTCGGAGGGAGTGGGCTTTATAGAGGTCTCGGGTATCACCTTGCCGGTCGAGCTCGTGGTCGTGGTGGTGCATCCCGCGGACGCCAGGATCAATGCGGCTGCGATCAGCGCTTTCATCGCGTGCTTCATGCGGTCGCTATCGCCAGCCGGCGCTCGCGACGCCGCGTTTTGTCGGCCACCTGCCCCGCAAGCTGCCCGCACGCCGCATCGATATCGTCGCCGCGCGTCTTGCGCACCGTCGCAGTCAGTCCGGCCTGCATCAGCACATCGCGAAAGCGCGCGATCGCGTCTGCGCCGGAGCGCCGATAACCCGAGTTTGGAAAAGGATTGAACGGAATCAGGTTGAGCTTGCACGGCACCGATTGCACGAGATTCACCAGCTGGCGCGCCTGAGCAACGCTGTCGTTGACCCCGTCGAGCATCACGTATTCGAAAGTGACGAAGTCTCGCGGCGCTTTTTCGATGTAGCGCACACATGCCGCCAGGAGCTGGGCGAGCGGGTATTTGCGGTTGATCGGCACCAGCTCGTCGCGCAGCCGGTCGTCGGGCGCGTGCAGCGATACCGCGAGCGCCACCGGGCACGCGTCGCGCAGGCGGTCGAGCGCCGGCACCAGGCCCGACGTCGACAGCGTCACGCGGCGGCGCGACAGGCCGTAGGCATCGTCGTCGAGCATGAGCTGCATCGCCGCCACGACGTTGTCGAAATTCGCGAGCGGCTCGCCCATGCCCATCATCACCACGTTCGTGATCCGCCGCTCTCGGACTGCAGCCGACGCCGGAGCGTCCGGGCCGGCCTGCGAACTGTGCAGCGCGTTCGACGCCAGCCACAACTGGCCGATGATCTCTGCGACCGACAGATTGCGGTTGAATCCCTGCCGCCCGGTCGAGCAGAACGTGCACTCGAGCGCGCACCCGGCCTGCGACGAGATGCACAGCGTGCCGCGATTGCGCTCGGGTATGAACACCGATTCGATGGCGTTGCCGGTGCCGACGTCGAGCAGCCACTTGCGCGTGCCGTCGGCAGCGGTGGTATCGCGCACGACGCGCGGCGCACGGATTTCCGCCAGCTCCCCGAGCCGGCCGCGCAGGCTCTTCGGAATATCGGTCATGACCTCGAAATCGCCGGCGCCGTTGTGGTGGATCCAGCGTTCGAGCTGCCGCGCGCGGAACGGCTTCTCGCCGATTTCCGCGCAGAACCGCACGAACCCGTTTTTCTGAAATTCGAGCAGGTTAACGGTCATAGCCGCGAAACTAGCGTGAGTGGATGTTGAGCGCAGGGAAAAAGTAGGCGATTTCAGCCTGGGCGGTAGCCTCGCCATCGGACCCGTGAACGGCGTTGGCGTCTATGCTTTGAGCAAAGTCGGCGCGTATCGTTCCTTTTTCGGCCTTCTTCGGATCGGTGGCGCCCATCAGATCGCGATTTTTCTGAATCGCGTTCTCGCCTTCGAGCACCTGCACCATCACCGGACCGGAGATCATGAATTCGACCAGGTCTTTGAAAAACGGCCGGGCGCGATGCACCGCGTAAAAACCCTCCGCATCGCGACGCGACATATACATCATGCGGGCCGCGATAATCTTGAGCCCGCCGTTCTCGAAGCGGGAATAAATCTGCCCGATCACGTTTTTCGCTACCGCGTCGGGCTTGATGATCGAAAGTGTGCGTTCTACCGCCATGCAGATCCCTTTACTGTCTAAAGTGACTGATGTGTCTGAATGTTAAGAATAACTTGCAAGAATAACACGATAAGGCTTTGAAATAAAGCCACTTCACCGGCCCGGCCCCGTACCCACGGCCGGCGGCACTCCGTCCCAGGACGGTTCGACGCCGAGTTCCTGGTCTGCGGCGAGGTACCCGGGGTCGATCCCGATGCCGGGCACGTAGACCAGCGTGGCGCCGCTATACAGCAACGGCAGTCTATCCCGCACCCAGGGCGGTACCCGGGCCTCCTGCAGCAGGTTTTTAAGGCTGCGGCGCGGCCGCCGGAGATCGGGCTGAAAACGCTCGCCGCCCTGCCGCAACCGCACCGAAACCGGGCCTGCCGTCAGACGCGCGAGGCTGATTCCGGCGCCGCGCCGCCGGGTCATCCGCAGCGTGCCGCCGAGTTCATCCAGCACAAGGCTGCTTTCGCCATGCCACAAGCACGAGTAGGCGCATGGCGGCCGATCGACCTCCGCGACGAGCCGCAGCTCGTCCCCGAAGCGCAGCAGGCGGTGATTGCCCAGGTCGAGCGCGGTTCGCGTTCCGCGCTTGCCATGACGGACCTGGCGTACGTATTCGTCCAGCCGCGCGGCGTTCGGCATGACCACGCCGTGCAAAGCCAGGAAATGACGCAGCGCATTCTTCGCGCGCGCCTCGCTCAGCCGCTGGAGCCCGCCGATCGCGATGCCGGTGCCGGTGAGCGGCGCATCGGCCGCCCCGAGCTCGTCGAGCAGGTGCGCTGCTTCGGCCAGATTCCGGCTCGACCGCGCCAGGGTCGCGCGATACGACGGGTAACGCTGCGCGATCACCGGCAGCACCTCGTGGCGCACGAAATTCCGGTCGAAACCGGTGTCGGCGTTGCTGTCGTCCTCGATCCAGCGCAGCCTGCGGCGCCGGGCATAGCTCTCGATCTCGCTGCGCGGAATTTCGAGGAGGGGGCGGAGAATGCGAGAGCCGAGAGGTGAGAGGTGAGAGGCGACGAAATCTCCTTGCTCCCTTCCCCGTTCTCCCTTCTCCTTTCCCCTCTCTCCTGTCTCCTCTCCTCGCACTTCCGGCATCGCGCTCAGGCCCTTCGCGCCCGCACCGCGCAGCAATTGCAGCAGCAGCGTTTCGGCCTGATCGTCCAGGTTGTGCGCGAGCACGACGAAATCGGCGGCTTGCGCCGCATATGCCCGATAGCGCGCGCTGCGCGCGGCAGCTTCCAGGCTGTTGCCGCGCCGCAGGCTCACGCGCTCGACGGTGAGCGGAATCGCATGCGCCGCGCAGGCCTGCGCGCAGAACTCTGCCCAGCGCGCGGAGCTGGGGCTGATAGCGTGATCGACGTGCAGCGCCGAGAGCTCGAACCCGAGCCTGGCGGACAGGCGCCGCAGGAGGTCGAGCAGCACGCTCGAGTCGACTCCGCCGCTGTAGCCCAGCGTCAGCCGGTCGCCGCGCCGCACGTGACGTTCGAGCACGGCACCGACGTGCTTGAGCAGCGGACTACTTGGCGGCGACTTCCTTGTACTTGCCATAGCTCATCAGACGCTCGAAACGCTTCTCGAGCAGCGCTTCGACCGGCTGATTCTGCAGCGCGCGCCAGGTGTCCTGCAGCGCCTTCTTGAGGTTCTGCATCATCGCGTCATGGTCGCGATGAGCGCCGCCAGGCGGCTCGTTGACGATCTTGTCGATCAGTCCGAGCGTCTTGAGACGGGTCGCGGTGATGCCCAGGGTTTCGGCAGCTTCCTCCGCATGCGACGCGCTCTTCCACAGGATCGACGCGCAGCCCTCCGGCGATATCACCGAGTAGGTTGCGTATTGCAGCATCAGCAACGCGTCGCCGACCGCGATCGCGAGCGCGCCGCCGGAGCCGCCTTCGCCGATCACGGTGCAGATGATAGGCACGCGCAGCTCGGCCATCACGTACAGATTGCGGCCGATGGCTTCGGACTGGCCGCGCTCCTCGGCCCCCACGCCCGGATAGGCGCCTGGCGTATCGATGAAAGTGAACACCGGCGCGCCGAACTTCTCCGCGAGGCGCATCAGCCGCAGCGCTTTGCGATAGCCCTCGGGCTTGGGCATGCCGAAGTTGCGATAGATCTTGTCCTTGGTGTCGCGTCCCTTCTGGTGGCCGATCACCATCGCCGGCTGGTCGTTGAAGCGCGCCATTCCGCCGATGATCGCCGCGTCGTCGGCGTAGGCCCGGTCGCCGTGCAGCTCCTCGAAGCCGGTAAACAGATTCTGGATGTAGTCGAGCGTGTAGGGTCGCTGCGGGTGCCGCGCCACCTGCGCGATCTGCCACGCCGTGAGCTTGCCGTAGATCTCCTTCGTCAGCGCCTGGCTTTTCTTCTGCAGCCGCGTGATTTCCGCGGAGATGTCGAGCGCCGAATCGTCCTGCACATAGCGCAGTTCGTCGATTTTGGCTTCGAGGCCCGCGATCGGCTGCTCGAATTCGAGAAAAGTGGTCTTCATGGGTCGGCTGACCGCACCAATGATACCGCAACTCGCATAGGGCTCATCCGATGCAGGCGCGGGACGGCTTCAGAACAGATGCACCGCGGTCGGCGCAAAAAAGCCGATCGCGCTGAAGGCGATGCCGACGACGCCCAGCGCGGCCGCTCCCCACGCCAGCGCGCCGATGCCGGTGATGATCGTCGCCGACGCCAGCACGATCCCGATCTGCACCGCGGCCGAAGCGATCTCATAATGGTGATAGGCCGCAAGCGCGTCGTCGCGTTTTTTTTCGGCCTGCTTCGCACGCGCCGCGAGCTCTTTCCGGCCTTCACCGGTTTCGGGCTCGGTGTCGTAGCGCTCGGCGGTCTTGCGCCAGGCGGTCACGCGCTGCCCGACGGCCTCGCGCGCGTTGGGCTCCGTTACCTGCTGCAGCTCGAGCTCGGCGTTTTCGGCGGCGGTGCGCACCACGGTCATGCGCACCGTTTTCGCCTGAAAGAATGCCCAAAGATTCGATGCCTCGACGTTTTGCGTGAGAGCCTGCGTCTGTGCGCCGTTGCCCAGCGTTTCGGAAAACGCAAGCACCAGCGCGAGCACCGCGATCAGCAGCGCGATCCTCTTGTTTTCCGGCCCGCCGTGTTCGTGACCATGACCCGCAGCCGACATAGCGCCTCCCTGAACGGTCAATCAGCGTGATTCTTGTTCTAACGTCCCGACAGCGGTCGCGCGGGCGCCGTCAGTACCATGCGATGTCCGAACCGCGCGGATCGCTCGCCGCGACGGCTTCGCCGCTGCCCTTCGCTTTATACACCGCCTGCATGTTGCCCCATTTACGGGTCCCCGGCTGAAGCTTGTGTCCTTTCGCTTCGAGCGCGGCACGCCACCCCGCGGAGAATGCGTCGGGCTCGATCTCGATGCGGTCCGGCCAGTATTGATGATGGTAGCGCGGCGCCGACACGATGCGCTTCAGGTCGACTTCGCGCTGATCGACATAATCGAGGATGCCGAGCAGCACCATGCTGACGATGCGCGAACCGCCCGGCGCACCGAGGACGAGCACACCTTTGGCATCCTCGACAAAAGCCGGGGTCATGCTCGACAGGGGCCGCTTGCGCGGCGCTATCGCGTTGGCATCGGCGCCGCGCAGCCGGTACGCGTTCGGCACGTCCGGCAGCACGGAGAAGTCGTCCATTTCATTGTTGAGCAGCACGCCGGTGTCGCCGGCCACTATGCCCGAGCCGAACAGGAAATTGATACTGAGCGTCGCGCCTACGCGGTTGCCCTCCGCGTCGATCACCGAGTAGTGCGTGGTATTGCCGCTTTCAGCCGGGACCGCGGCTTCGGCCGCGATGAGATCGCTCGGCGTGGCCGCGGCTGGATCGATGCTCGCGGCGCGGCTGCGCCCGTACGCCTTGGCGGTCAGCCTCGCGACTGGCACCGGCACGAAGTCGCCGTCGCCGAGATAGCGCGCCCGGTCCTGGAATCCGCGCCGCAGCGCTTCGGCGACGAGATGAGCCTGGGCAGGCGAGCGTGGATCGGCCGCGGGAAAGGTTTCCAGAATATTGAGCGCCTCCGCGAGGATGATGCCGCCTGCCGACGGCAGCGCCGCTGCCACGACGGTGGCGCCGCGATAGCTCGCCTTCACCGGCGCGCGCTCAACCGCCTCGTAGCTCGCCAGATCGTCCGCCTGCCATACACCGCCAGCGCCATTCACTGCCGCCAGGAGCGCCTGCGCTACGCGGCCGCGATAGAACGCGTCGCGGCCATCGCGCGCGAGCAGCTCGAGCGTGACGGCGAGTTGCGGCTGGCGCAGCAGGAACCCGGGCTGCGGAGCCTGTTCGCCATCGAGGAAGCTGCGCGCGGCTTCAGTGCGCGCGGCGAGAAAGCGCTCGCGCAGCTTGGCCACACGCGCGTAGCGCGGATCGACTTTGAACCCGTCGCGGGCGAGCGCTATAGCGGGAGCGAGCGAGCGCGCGAGCGGCAGCCGCCCATACTTGCGCGCGAGCAGCACGAGGCCGGCGGGCACTCCGGGTATCCCCACTGCCGTGCCGCCCTGCACCGTGGCGCCCGCGATCGGCTTGCCCGCGGCATCGACGTACTGCGACTGCGCTGCACGAGCCGGCGCGGTCTCGCGCGCGTCGATCATCACCTGGCGGCCATCGGATGCCTGGTGCAGCAGCCAGAAGCCGCCGCCGCCCAGGCCCGAGGAATACGGCTCGACCACCGCCAGCGCGGCAGCGACCGCTACCGCCGCGTCGAACGCATTGCCGCCATCGCGCAGCATGCGGTAGCCGGCTTCGGTGGCCAACGGGTGCGCCGACGCGATCGCTGCGCCGGGCGGCGCGTCCGCCGCCAGCACGCGCGCGGCCGCGCAGCAGAGCACGAGCAGCACGATGTGCATACGTGACAGAACGCGCAGGCGCGCACGCTGCCAATTCCACATCGGCGCGGAAAGCTGCGTCAAATCCGCAGACCCGCCAGGCAGCGTGCGACGCGTTCGCAGTTGCACATTTGCTTCCCTGGTTTCCAGTTTCGATTTTCCGATCAGTGCGGCGCTTCGCGGTAGCGCCCCAGCGCGGGCCGCAAACCCACGCAGGATGCAACGCGCAGCGGGCGCGAACGCGCGAGGCGCCAGGTTCACCGCGGCTTCACGAACTTGAGCGTCATGCGGTCGCTCTCGCCGATCGTCAGAAACCTGTTGCGGTCCTCGTCGCCTCCGCGCAGCGTCGGAGGCAGCGACCAAACGCCCCGCGGGTGATCCCTGGTGTCGCGCGGGTTCGCGTTGACCTCGGAGCGCGCGGCCAGCTTGAAACCGGTTCTTTCCGCCAGCGCGATCACGTAGTCTTCCGTCATGTAGCCGGTGCGCTTCATCTCCGCCAGCGGCGTGCCGGGACGCGCGCGATGCTCGACCACGCCGAGGATCCCGCCCGGCTTGAGAGCGTCGAAGAACGCCCTGAAATTCGCTTCGTCGTTCCCCTGTTCGGTCCAGTTGTGCACGTTGCGAAACGTCAACACCAGATCCGCCGAGCTTGCGGGCGCAATATCGGTGTGAGCCGGGGCGTTGAGCGACGTCACCGTCACCCGGTCGTAGACGTCCGGCATTTGCGCGAGCTTTGCCAGGTATGCGGCGCGCGCGGTACGGTAATAGGATGGCGCGTCGGCGTCGAGGTGGAAATGGGCCGCGTAATATTTTCCCCGCTGGCGCAGGACTGGCGCGAGGATCTCCGTGTACCAGCCGCCGCCGGGCGTAATTTCCACGACGTGCATCTGCGGCTGCAGGCCGAAGAACAACAGGTTTCCTTTGGATGGCGATAGACGTCGCGCGCCCGGTTCGCGGCCGAACGCTGGCTGCCGGCGAGCGCCTGGTCGATCAGCTGCCCGGCCGTTTCCTGCGCGGTGGCAACGCCGCAGAAAAGCACTGCGGCGCACGCCATCGGCATCCACTGCTGTTCTCATGTCGACAGACCGGTCCTGTTCACGCGGCGTTCGCAGCCGCTGCGCGCGGCATCCTTACGCATGCGCGATCGACCGCGATCGCGGGCTCGCGCAAGCATTGCGGAAACGCCGCACGAGCGCGTCGCCGCAGCGGCTCCGATTATACTAGAGGCTCATGCGCCGCTGTCGCGCGCCGGCGCGAACCGGTCACGCAACAACGGCCAATTCGAGGAGATCAGCGATGAAAGCATTGACGGCTTCTGTGGTGGCGGCTCTGCTCGTCACCGCCGCGGCAGACGCCCCGGCCCAAGCCTATCCGAGTAAACCGATTCGACTCGTGGTCGGCTTTACACCGGGCGGTGGAGTCGACATCAACGCGCGGCTGCTTGGCCCCAAGCTCACCGAGTATCTTGGCCAGCAGGTGATCGTCGACAACCGTCCGGGGGCCGGCACCAACATTGCCAACGAGTTCGTGGCGAAGTCGCCGCCTGACGGCTACACGTTGCTGATCAACACGGCAGCTATCGCGATCAACATGGCGCTCTACAAGAAGGTTCCGTTCGACACGCTGCGCGACTTCGTCCCGATCTCGGTTTTCTCGCAAAGCCCCAACATCCTCGTCGTTCACTCGTCGGTGCCGGCGAAAAACGTGAAGGAGCTGATCGCGCTCGCGAAGGCCAAGCCAGGCTCGCTCAATTTTTCTTCCGCGGGCAGCGGCACGACGCAGCACCTCGCCGGTGAGCTCTTCAAGCTCCGATCGGGCGTCAACATCGTGCACGTGCCGTACAAAGGCAGCGCGCCTTCGCTTACGGCGCTGATCGGCGGTGAGGTGAGCCTGACTTTCGCCAACATCCCCGCCATCTATCAGCACGTCAAATCGGGCCGGCTGCGCCCGCTCGCTTCGGCTGGACCCAAGCGCTCCGAGCTGATGCCCGAAGTGCCGACGATGGCCGAGGCGGGAGTGAAAGGGGTCGAGGTCGTCGTCTGGTATGGCGTGCTCGCGCCTGCGGCGACGCCGAAAGAGATCGTCAATACCCTCGCAAGCCTGGTGAAGAAGGCGGCGTTTGCGCCTGACATCAAGCAAAAGCTCATCGACCAGGGAGCCGAGCCAGTCGGCAGCACGCCCGAGGAATTCGCCAAACTGCTGCGCGAAGAGGTGACCAAGTGGGCGGAGGTCGTGAAAGCATCGGGCGCCAAAGCCGATTGAAGCGCGCCGCCGGCAGCGGCGCAGCGCTCGGGCTTGCGGCCTGGCAGTGGGCGTGGCTGCTCGTCGCTGCGATTTCGCTGCCCTACGTCGCCTACCAGGGCTATCAGTCCGTGCAGGAAAGCGCGCGTGTGGCGCGCGTGCAGCTGATCGAGCGCTACAGCCTTTGGGAAACCGATCCACGATACGCGGGCACCCCGCAGGCGTGGACGCGCTTTGCGGCGCGGCTGCTCAATGAGCGCCAGCTGCTGCAGAAAGTGCGCGAAAAGCATGGCGCGCTTGCCGATCAGATCGAGCAGGACTACGAGTTCGACACCTCGCTCACGCAGGCAGGCATCATCGCCCGATATTTCGCCGCATGGGGCGCGCCGCTGGCGTTGCTCTACGGCGTGGGCTGGCTACTCGCGCGCCGCTCCTGAATTCAATCGGTGCGTGCAACGCGCAGGCGCGCATCCTCCTTCATGATCCACGCGCCCGTCCCGAGCAGCAACGAATCCATCCAGAATGCCGGGGCGAGACCGAATGCGGCTCCTATCGTGCCGAACGCGATGGGCACCATCACTTCGGTGAATTTGGTCACCGCCTGGCGCATGCCCATGGCTTCGCCCGCGCGCCCTTCCGGGGCGCGGTTGTAAGTGATGATGAGCGACAACGGGCTGCAGCAGCCGAGACCGAGGCCCAGCACAAATGACATCGCCATCAGCAGATAGACGTTGGTGATGAAAGGAAACACCACGCAGGTCGCCGCGGCTAGGGTCAGCGACCCGCACAGCACTGCTTCCTCGCTGGTCTTTCTCGCCAGCATCGGCATGAAGCTGCGCATCAGCAGCATGGCGGCCGCGAACGTACCCATGATGATGCCGATCATCGACGCCGACAGTCCGATCGAATGACCGTAGATCGGCAGGTAGAAGTTGAAGAGCTCGAGACCGGTTTCGATGAGGCCGGCGGTGATCAGCACGCGGCGCAGCGGCTCGTTCCTGACCAGGTCCATCGCGCGGTGCTGCTCGTGGCGGGGCGCGGCGGCACCCGCGGGCAGCCCGCGCGCGAACAGCAGAAACACTATCGGCGCCACAGGCAGCAGGCCCAGCACCAGATAGGTGGTTCGGTGACCGCTCAAGTCGATCGAAAAACCGGTGATCGTCGGTCCGAGCAGCGCGGTGAGCCCGACGCCGAGGCTGTAGGCGCTGAAATTTCGAGTGCGCTCGTGCCCTTCGCCGAGCGCGCCGATCAGGTGCTGCGCGGAGACCGTGTAGAAAATGTAAAACGTCCCGATCGTCGCGGCAGATGCATATAGAGCCGGAAGCCGGGGCATCAAATACGGCAGCAGCAGGCCGCAGGCGAGACCGAGCGAACCGATCAGCATCGGCCAGCGTGCACCGAGTCGGTCCGCGATGCGACCGGCATAGAAAGCGAGGAACAACGGAAACAGCGAGTACAGCGAAAACAGCAGACCGACGTTCAGCGGGTTCGCGCCGAGCTCCAACGCGTACAGGGACGCCAGCACCTTGCTGCCTCTGAACGCGATGTGGTTGAGCACCGTCGTCGCGACGATGGCGTAGAAAATCATGAAAACCTTACGAACGCACCGACCGGCGGCGGCACGGCAAGCGCGATTGTAAACCATGGGCAATGGGTTCAAGCCCTTCCCACTGTCAGATCGAGCCACTTCGGGACAAGACACATCGCTCGACCTTCCAAGGCCTATTTGCCGGGACCGCGAAGCGTTCCAAGCATATCTCCCCTTATTGCTTTGTTGCCGGAATGAGCACGTAATAATAAGGCGCGCCCGTCAGTGTAGTTTTCTCTATGTCATTTAGAGGCCGGTTACATATCGTCTGGCCGCTCCCCAAAAATCGGACCCACAATCCCTCTATCCATCCTGGATAACGATTGAAGCTGGTTTCACGGCCAATCACTTCTTCAGTTTTGGAATCGACAATGATCGTCTCTCGTTTTTCGAGTTTCAGTCCGATAGCAACCTCTCGCTTCGGGTTAGCGAATTTGTAGACATACCTAGCCATGGGGCGATCCAAAATTGTTACTCTTATCCCGCCGGGCACGCGTTCCAGATGCCGGACTTTTCCGTTACTGAATAGAGATTCCGTAAATCGGTAGCCAGCGCGATCGAAATCCCGGATTGGGCCTGGATCAGTGATTACGAATTCCTCGGCGTAAGCGAGCGACTCGCGAGTTGTGGCGTCAACGAATCCCTCTACTTCCACCTTGCGATTGATATGTACGCCCGCATCCTCGCAAAGATTCGAAAAGCGCCACGCAATCCACAACTCGTCGGCGTATGGAAGGATTAGAAACGCAAGCGCTAATACCGCAATCGGCGCCCGCCTCCAAGGCTTCGCTTCACATGCCTGCCAAAGTGGGCGCAGCACGAACTTATAGCCCACTATCCAGAACACACTGGCAATCGCCAGACCGATCGGAGTTATCTGCAGCGCCTCAAGATAGCTCATGGCTGCGCCATTGCGCATGGTGAATACATAGATGGTCTGGCGCTCGTGTCGAGGTTATACAGCGGAACGTAGTCCAGCCGAAAATGACGGCGGAGCGGTATGTTTGCTCTTGATGGCTCAAAGCGAATCAAGCCCCGCCGCTTGCGATTTCAAGCGCGATCTACCCCGCGAAGTCCCCTGACCGCGATCGCACGCGATCAGGAGCGCGACGGTGCGGCGGCGCGAGCGAAGATATCTTTGAGCGCGTCCCGCTCCTGTGTGTAGACGAGGGCGACCATCAGCAGCACCCTCGCCTTGATGCAGCCTAGGTAACCTGCCGAGATGGCGCCCTTCTCCACCATGGTGCGGAACGAACCCTCGTGGCCCTTGGCGAAATAAGGCGTGCCCGCGAATATGCGAACGCCGAGCACCACGGGAATGTTCGCGGCGAGCGCATCGCATATTGCATAGTAGGACGGCAGGTTGGCGTTGCCTGCGCCGATGCCTTCGACCACGATGCCATCCACTTTGGCATCGATGCACGCGCGCAGCAGAAGATCGTTGCATCCCTGAGTCACCGTGACGAGCTGAACGTTTTCTTTCATGTCGTCGACGTCAATGTGCACGCGCCGCTCCGGCCGGCTGAAGTAAATGACGCCGTCTTTCGATACCGCGCCTATCGCCCCGCCGTCACGTGACGCGTACGCGTTCACCCGGTTCGCGTGAATCTTGATCGCCTCCCGCGCGGCGTGAATCTCGCCGTTGAAGCAGACCAGCACCCCGCGGCCGCGGGATTCGCGGTGCGCCGCAACGATCGTGCTATACAGGATGTTGCGCGGACCGTCGGCATCCTTCTCCACCAGATTTCTCATGGCTCCCGTCACTACGACGGGTTTTTCCGTCCCCAGAGTCAGGTCGAGAAAATAGGCGGTCTCTTCCAGCGTGGCAGTTCCGTGCGTCACGACGATGCCGGCGGTGGCTTCCTCCGCAAGCAGCTTGCGCAGCAATCTGCCGAGCCCGACTATGGTCGGCGTGTCGATGATGTCGCTCGTCACGTTTGAATGCTGTATGCCGCGAATCTCCGCGATCCCGGCCAGCTCCGGCGCGCTTGCCGCAAGGTCTTCGACCGAAGCCGGAGCGACGATCTTGCCGTCGCTGGGCACGTATCTCGACGCGATGGTGCCGCCCGTGGCGACGACGTAAACGACCGGCAATGCCATAGATCACCTCAGATAAAGCGACAGCAGCAAAGACATGCGACGACTTTCAATCGACCCGGACACCGGCCTCTTTGACTACTTTTGCCCACTTGCTTATCTCGGACTTCAGATAAGCGCCGAATTGCTCGGGCGTGCTCGGAAATGGAATCATCCCGTTCTGCGCCAGGAGCTCTATTACGTCCGGCAGCTGCAAGATACGCAGAACTTCGGCGTTGAGCTTGGCGACTATCTCTTTCGGGGTATGGGCCGGAGCCATCAGGCCATACCAGTTATCGACCTCGAATCCCGGCACCCCGGCTTCAGCGACGGTGGGTAAAGCGGGCAGCGTAGGCCAGCGCTTGGCGCCGGCGACGGCAAGCATTCTCAGTTTTCCCGCTTTGATCTGAGGCGCCACGTTCTGATAAACGGCGAATATCATTTCGATCTCGCCGCTCAAGACGGCGATCGCAGCGGGCGCGCCGCCCTTGTACGGAACGTGAATGATGTCGACCCCGGTCATGCTCTTCAGCATTTCGCCCGCAAGATGATCGGTGTTGCCATGCGCGCTCGATCCGTACCTGAGTTGCCCAGGCCTCGACTTCGCCAGCGCGATCAGCTCTTTTACCGATTGCGTGGGCACCGACGGATGCACGACGAGCACGTTCAATGCGGAGATCAGCAGAGTGACGGGATCGAAATCCCGCAGCGTGTCATAAGGCAACTTGCTGTAGAGGCTCGGATTCACCGCCAGCGGACCGATGGAGCTCGGTATCAGCGTGTAGCCATCGGGCTGAGCTTTCGCCGCGATCTGCAAACCGATGATGCCCCCGGCGCCGGGCCGACTGTCGACGATCACCTGCTGGCCCCAGCGTTCCGTGAGCTTCTGCGCGATGGTGCGTGAGACGAAATCCATCCCCGCCCCGGTTGGATGCGGCATCAGAAAGCGGATCGGCTTGTTCGGATAGCTTTGCGCGAATGCAGCGCTCGAAATGACGACAATGCATGCGGCCGCGGACAAAACGCATGGATGACGGAGGAACTTCATCTGCGACACCTCTGGAAAAACGGCTAATCACCGTTGCACTCAAACCGACGACCTTCGCGGCCGTGAAGTCGAAGGAACCACCAACAGCAGGTTTGCGTGCTTGTGAACATGCTTGATCGAGAAGGCAAGCGCGATTGTAAACCATGGGCAGTGGGTTCAAGACGTTACCCCTGGTCCTGTCGAGCTTCACGTGAGCAAGCCACATCGCTCGGCCTTCCCAGGTTCCTGCTTCCGAGGCCTTGCCAAAGTGCTCCAGGGCGCCTGATGTACGGCTACGTGATCATCCTAATCGAATCACGTCATCGACAACCAGTATCTTCGGCAATTGATGCGCGATGAAGATCATTCCGATTTTGCCACGCAACTGATTTACCGCTTTGGCGGAATGCTCGGCGGTCAACTCACGATCAACGCCCCCACCTAGTCAAGGTATGCAAGTCCTGGTCTTTTACAATTCGAACCGTATCGCGTAAGACTGTGAATGCAATTGCTGTAAATAATGAGTAGAAGGTAGCCCAGAGCAATGACCAAGGAATCCACAACCCCACTCCGCCATTCGCCACGTCAGCTCCTTTGTACACACTGAACACTTTGACGTCTCCGCGACCGATGTCCTGGACCTGAAACCCGAAGGTGAATGTCACCCATCCGAGGCCCAACCAAATCAACAGCGTTGCGCACGACCAAAATACTCGACTACTCTTTGACCGCGGCAGCTCAGAAGCCGAGTAGTCCACGGCGGGCGCCTCCACGAACTCTTTGTGGCTGGCCGGCTTGGTGGTCGTCAAAGGCGTGATGATGAAATACTTCGCATTGAGCTTCTCGTTGGAATGCAGCCACCAGTACCAGAACATCGTCTTCGGAACGACACTCCATATCGTTAACGCGAAGAAAAGGTTGAGCGCTTCCGGGTGGGGCGCAATGCGGTCGAAGTTGTGTACCACTGGCGCAATACTGGCTACCAATCGCATGAATAGTGCCGATAGCGAATTGATAGGCAACCAATTTGCGCGAACGCCGTAGGCCAATAACAACTCGAAGAGAAGCACCGCACACAGCGTTGTCCACCAAAACACGCGAGTTCTTGCCGGCTTAGCTACCGGCTCCCCAATCGTCGGCATGCCTATTTCCGCGCCCATCCGCTCATCAAATTTCTACCCCATCGAAAATATTCCACCAAAATGCAATACGCGATTGCGAGAAATATTGCCGAGAAAGTCATCATGTAAACGGACCACGCGGTCCATAGCTTCCAACCACCCTGCGCAGCATCAGCCTCCATTGGACCTGGAAGTGGATTTCTCCCAAAAATGACCCAAGGGCCCAATATGCCCAAAGTAGCAGCCAAAATAAGCATAAAGACTGACTGGAAGACTCTCCGACGCATCGAAATGGCACTCATCCGTCTTTCCACAGGGATTTCTCTTTCAGCCAGCCCCGCATCTTTTACAAAATCAAGCGCAGACTTTGGCACCGAGCACGTCAAAGGAGAGATTACGAAGTAACGATAGACTCCGAACTTGTCCGACCGAAGCCATCCCACAAAAAACATAACCTTCGGAACTATCAACAATGCCGATATCGCAAGAAAAAAACTGATGACCTCCGGGGATTTGGCCGTGTTGTCGAACCGATGAATGACTGGCGATAGGCCGGCAATCGCATCGACATAAGTACGCGCAGCTACGGAATTACTGAGAATGTCGTGGGGAATAACTGACAATAAGCAGAGCTCGAAGACGAGGTAGCCCGCATACCATATCAACGGGCGCCGCGAGACTTGCGACGTAAATCCAAGCCAAGACACGGACCAAGGCTTCCGTTGTTCTTCAATCATCAACACAATCATCCGAATTGAACAAGTGGCCTAAAACCCTAGCGCTGCAGTTGTCAGCTGCACCAATTCTGCCGTCGGCACGTCGGCGGCATTTGCCATTCTATTTCGAGTGGCGGAATCTAATCGAGGAAAGTGTCATTCCTGTTTCGCCAAGAAGTCGTCTAGCAGCACATGCGCCGCCCGATCGAACTCCTCCCATCGTGCTATTTCAGTATTTCTGAAAATGTATTTCAAATGCCAATCGCGATATCGAGTGTCGGCACTGCATCCACCAATCGGGTTCAGTTCAAGCGGCGTGCATCGAAAATGCACCTGGACGGCCTTTGAATTTATCGGGGTCAAAAAGACATGTTCGTTGATTCGACAAAGCCGTGGATCATTGATGGGCCGATTGTTGTCCGACTGTTCACATACTTCCTTAACGTAGTGTTCTAGGCCGTATGCATCGCTTTTCCGAGTCTTATAAAACTGCAAAACATGTTCGTAGCGGTTCCTTTCGTATTCCGCTATCAGCTTTACGTCTATCAGGGAAAGAAAAAGGCCGTTTTTGAATAACCGCAAAGAATCTTCATATTCCTTGGTTCCAACTATACCCACTGGGGCAATGTTGACTTGCCCCGGCATTAGGTCCGGAAGCGCGGTTTGGATTTCGATAGAGTGATGTGCCCCGCCCGACCAAGTGCGCCTATCGGTTAGATACGCTTTCGGAACGGTTAACTTAATTGTTGATCCACTTCGCTTATCCTTCAGCGTCAGTGAAACCGGGTCCATGCTGGCGGTTCGGCCAAATCGAAGTGCCCCGTATGTAACACTGTCCAGAACCCGTGCACCCGGAAAATCTCCGTTGCTCGCGAAGTAAACCAGCACCAACAATCCCGCAACTACTACACCCAGGACAGCAAAGTCCTTTAGTTTTTTTGGTCGTCGATTCGTAAGCTCCCCCGTTTCGTAGACAGTTCTAAGCTGGAGTTTCCGCCGCGAGCGACGTTGGCCCCGTTTTGAGACAGTTCAGACGTTGAGAAAGTCGCCTTCCTCGCTCCGCATTTGCTGACCGTACTGCGCAAATTCGCTCGGGGTCAGGTTCCGTAGCGAACTGTGAGGCCGGCGGTCATTGTAGTCGCAACGCCAAGCCTCGATTTGCTTCTGTGCGTCGTTGATCGATATGAACTGGGTGACGTTCAAGCACTCATCACGCAGCCGCCCGTTAAATGACTCTATGTACGCGTTCTCGTTTGGTTTTCCGGGGCGGATGAAGTCGAGCTTAACGCCTCGTTGCCATGCCCAATCCTCCAGCGCTTTGGACATGAACTCAGTGCCGTGATCGATCGTGATTGAAATGGGTACACCGAGGCGATCGGCGACTCGATCCAATGCTGCAGAGACGCTGTGGCCCGAGTGCGCAAAGGCGGCCTCTAGCAAAGGACTCTGACGACTATACTGATCCACCACCGTCAGTATTCGGAACGCGCGTCCATCAAACAGCGCATCGTGTACGAAATCCATGCTCCAACGCTCGTGGCTGCGAGTTGCGAGCGGCGCCGGCCCGCGATGCAGGCACATATGCTTTCGGCGCCTGACGCGCATGCGAAGCTGCAGGCCCTGCAACCGATAGAGTCGGCGCACCCGTTTGCGGTTTACGAGCCATCCTTCACGGCGCAACATCACCGTAATGCGCTCAAAACCAAATCGCGGTCTAACATGAGCAATATCGCGAATACGCAGCGCCAGTGCGCTTTGGTCACGCGCTGTGCTCTTGCGATACCACGCCGCTCGCGTGAACTGCGCAAGCGCGCAGGAACGCACGGTGCTCACATGAAATGTCTCCCGAATCCAAGAGACGAGCTCTCGCCGCCGCGCCGGCTTTAAACCTTTTTTTTGATGACCTCCGACAGGATGTGCTTGTCCAAGGTCAGATCCGCCACCAGGCGCTTCAGCCGTGCATTCTCGTCGCGCAGCTGGCGCACTTCGCGCAGCTCGCTCACCCCGAGCTTGCCATACTTCTTCTTCCAGATATAAAACGTGGCCTCCGATACGCCCAACTGCCGGCATACGTCCGATACTGGGGTGCCTGCGTCGGCCTGGCGCAAAGCGTAGGCAATCTGCTCCTCCGAAAACCGTGACTTCTTCATCGTCCCATCCTTCCCTCAAGGATCGATGAAGGCAGATTACCTCTACTTATGAACTGCCGTGGATTTCAGGGCCAACGTCGGATTCATCTCGTCTGCCAGACTAAGATAGATATTTTGTCGGAGTGGTCATAGGTCGCTCTATTAGTCTTTGAGGGGCGTCAATGCCAGGTTGTAAATAGATCCGTACTTGGCCAAGGGGCCTTGCCCGGGCACAGGGCAAAGCATTGTCGGCGCGGAAACATGAACGAAATACCAAGGTGCCTCGCGCGCAAAGCGAGTCTCACGCGCAAGGATTTCACCTGAGAAGGAGTCACTAACAACGCGTTCAATCTTGTCAACCTTGAAACCAATGGGGGTACGGTTGTGCGGATGCGTATACCAATACCGCGCCGTAGGACGTTCGAGTACTACCGCTCTCCAATGGCCATCAGTCTTTTCCAATCTGACGAATTTCTCCAGCCCCCGCATCTCTAGAAAGCGGTAACCTGAATCGTCGAATGACTTAATAGCCTGAGGCGAGGGCACACCTGCATGTGTTGTTCGTGTGTCGTCGTAAAACCCTTCGACCTGCACTTTCTTATATACGAACGTTCCAGCGTCCTTACAGGCCTGCCCGAAATTCCAGGCAATCCACAGCTCCTCCGAAATTGGCAGAACCAGAAAGAGCAATCCAATCCCGACGAGCCACGAGGAACTCCACTTCGCGCCACGCATGTAACGGGCGATCCCCCAGAACGCCAGCAGTAGCAGCCCATAGGCAATCCCTAAGGGAATCCAGTTGAAGGCACTCCAATAGTAAAAACCCATGTTTATGCCCGTCCCGTTATCGCAGAACTTGATTTATGAGACAGGCTGAAACCCGACCGGGCGCTCGGATCATTTCGTTTCGAGAACCGCCCGAGCGCGGGCCCGCCAGGTCTACGGCCACACCGCCGTGAATTTCATTGACGAGCGAAATACCGCTCAGGACATCGTCCCCGCAACCTCGTTCTAGGTACTTTGTCCCGGCGCGGCCGGCGACAATGTCAACGCCAATCCGCCAAACGCTCTCCCGGCTGTGCATGTTGCTCCGCCACATTTGTCTTCGCCGTCTATCCCGAAAACTACCAAGTCGCCGTTTTTATGCCATCACTGTCAAATGGCGGCACCACCGTCCAGCAGGGCATAACTTGCTTCAGCAATTTGAACTGCTTCCTATAGAAGCTTGGACGCAATCATTATTTCTTCCCTAGATGTTGAAATGCAGAGCTGAGCACGTTAAATCTTTTGCGGTCGACCGTATGACCGTCGCGCTCACACGAGTTGCGGTACATCCAAAACTTGATGTCACGTAATTCTCGCGCACCTTCCAGCCTTCCACTAGCTTGGCCCGTGGAAAAATCGACAAAGGTTGCGATTAATTGATTCGTCTTGGTATCGGTTAACCGGATCTCAGATTTTCTTAGCCGCAATGCGATCTCTTGGTGGCTGATCTGCCAGCGAATACGCCGATTAAGATCGTAGTAGTAGCCGTCCGGCGTAGAGATTTGTGACGAACGGTTATCTCCAACCAAAGTATTTGCGACGCCCGGATTGTCGAGCTCCCATTGATCCAGCGTCTTGTTCACGCTGAGTCCGCCATAGTTTTTGCAGTAATGTGAATGAAGCCATATGGTGGGCAACCAATCCCAAAAGACGGGCAAGACAACAAGAAACCAAAGCGCCGCCGCAACCCAGCGTTTGGATCGCGGCCAGCCTCGACCTTTGGCCCGTCGGTAGCCGAAGATGGGAACTGCGACGAGGAACGCAATATAAGTGACGACAAGAATGAAAATCATCAATTCGATTCCACTGCTTCCGCTTGTCGAACGCTCTCCCAATCGGGCGACAATAGTTCTTCCACTGTTCTGCCTCGCGTGAGCATTTTGATAATGTTTGTCGTGTCCGCAGGCCTGAACATTGCGTTGCCCCACTCTGTTTCCAGGAAGTTGTCAGTCCACTTCCCCGATTGGGATACGTTTTCGGAGCAAGGCGCACGCAGCCTTCCCGCGCTCTGCGGTTAAGACGCACGTAGTGGATAGAAGTGAACTTTTTGCGAGCTGCGCTCGACCTCAATCCTCACCTTTCGGACGCTCGACCTGAATGGAGGTAGTCTGGCCGCCGGCCGACGCCGTCAAAGCGCAGATCTTGTACACGCCGAAACCCAGAATCGCAGCTCCGAGGAAGCTTGCGCGCGCTCTCAAACAATATCGTTGGTGCAGTGACCAAGCGTGACGATGTTTCAACTCATGATTCCCTCATGACCTTGTGTTTTGTGGGTAATCCTTATCGCTTGTTTGACGGCCTCAATGCGGAGCCTGGTAGGTGCTCTCGCGGTGGTCCCTTACCGGGATCCGGACAGATGGTCTGACCACTTCCCAAGAACCGAATCCACAAGCCCTCCACCCAGCCGGGATAGCGATTAAAGCTAGTTTCACGAGCGATAACCTCGCCGGTTTGTGAATCTACGACGATGGTTTCGCGCTTTTCGAGTTTCAGTCCGATAGGGACCTCTTGCCTTGGGTCGGCGTATTTATAGACATACCGTGATACCGGGCGCTCCAGGACTGTTATTTGCAGTCCAGATTCCACTCGCTCCAAATGAAAAACCTTTCCGCTGTAGAGCATGGACTCCCTAAACCGGTAGCCCGCCCGATCGAAGTCTTTGATTGCCTGTGGATCGACTATTAGCTGCTCATTGACATGGCCGGCAGAACGACTTGTATCTTCAAGAAAGCCGTCCACGTCAACCTTGCGAGTAACGTGCACGCCAGCCTCTTTGCACAATTCCGAGAAGCGCCAAGCAATCCAGACTTCATCTACCCAAGGTAAAGCAAGAGCTGCTACGGCGAGACCTCCAATGATTTCCCTTCTTCCTCGCCTTGATGCCAAACCTTTCCAGAGCAACGCCAGCGTCCCAGCGGCAAGCGCATAGAACACTAATATGATGAATACTCCGATGACCGATATTTGCATTTTCATCTCATCGGTACATCATCCATGGACTTGGAAGACGATTGAATTATTCACTTCCAGTTAAATCGGAGAATGTATTACCGTCTTGAGTCTCGCCACCCATGCGAACATTGGAGGCCGTTTCCAATACTGAATACTTGTAGTAATCGAGGAGAGATCCGAAGTCGGGAATGCCCATACGGGTTTGCCTGCCGCCTCTGTCGATTGACCATCGAAGATTTGTTTTATTACTTGGCAATGGGGTACAGGGTTTCGTTCAGGAGCTTGACGCTAATCGCTCCTTCCGTTGGGCAAGACCAAGCCATGTTCCCAAACCGCTGAATAGTGTTGCGATCTACCCACCCGGGAAACGCCGTATAGACTACGGCCTCCCCTAGAATGTCCCCGTTTGTCCTACTGACTACGACACTGCGCGACTTTGTCATGTGTAGGGCACCTTTCATTACCTCTGACTCCCCGTATCTATACTCATATTGGCTCTTGTACGTATACGGCGTCTTCGTCGGATCGATGACAGTCTTCACAACTTCATGCCCTCGCTTCGCATAGATCGTGATCTCGTCGCGGCGTGTTTGCTTTTCCATGTAGGAGAACCCCCGCTGTATCGCGTTTTCGCCATAGCCAAAATCCGTAAGATAACCATCCACCTGTAAGGTCTTATAGATCTTTAGCTCTGCGTTCGGACAGACCCTCGCCATTCGTGCGCTGGTAATGAAAACGTCCCACAGCGGAAACGCGACCGCAATGAAGATGGCTATAAACAGGCCGCCGACTCGTACCGTCGTTCGTCTCGGCAGGCGGTGCCAGAACAGCCAAATCGCCAACCGTGCCAGTGGCGTGTACAACACCAATAAAACCCACAAAGCCCCGTCCGAGATATAGAGCCTCATAGACTCAGCTACCACAACAGGACAATGCGGTCAGGCCTAGCGGATTGTGCATTTCATCTCCATTGGCCTTTCGGCATTCATGAAGGCAAGAAAGGTAGGCTTGGGCACTGGTCATACAGATCAAACAAACTGTCACTCATGACTAATGTCCTCGTCTATTCGAAGCGTATCGGTACTTCTTCATCCGCCGCACCTTCCGGCTCCCTAATCGCCGACATACTTATTTCCGCGCCCATCCGTTTTTCAAATTTTTAATCCATCGACAATATTCCACCACAATGCAATACGCGATTGCGAGAAATATTGCCGAGAAAGTCATCATGTAAACCGACCACGCGGTCCATAGCTTCCAGCCACGCTGAGCAGCATCCGCCTCCATTGGACCTGCAAGCGAATTTCCCCCAAAAATGACCCAAGGGCCCAATATGCCCAAAGTAGCCGCCAAGGTAAGCATAAAGACTGACTGGAAGTCTCTCCGACGCATCGAAATGGCACTCATCCGTCTTTCCACAGGGATTTCTCTTTCAGCCAAGCCCCGCATCTTTTACAAAATCAACCGCAGACTTTGGCGCCGAGGACGTCAAAGGAGAAATTACGAAGTAACGATATACTCCGAACTTGTCGGAACGAAGCCAGCCCACACAAAATAAGATCTTCGGAACAACCAGCAATACCGATATCGCAAGAAAAAAACTGATGACCTCTGGGAATTCGGCGGTGCTATCAAACCGATGTATGACTGGCGATAAAGCGGCGATTGCGTTTACGTACGCACGTGCAACCAACGAATCGCTGAGAATATTGTGAGGAATACCTGACAATAGCCAGAGCTCGAAGACAAGGTAGCTGGCATACCACATCAACGGGTGCCGCGAAACTTGCGACGTAATTGAATGCCAAAACTCGGACCAAGCTTTCCGATGTTCTTCAATCATCCCAATGGGTCCAATCGGAAATAGCGAAATGCTGTCCAACACGTGCTTGCGACACTCCGCGAAGTTCGCCAGCCCTTGATCTGCCCCGGGGATACTCCGACCATTCACACATGGAGAACGGCCTCTGGTTGGTGGAATCGTAGAGCGCGAGACGGGGAGAGGCAAGCTCCGCCCATCACGCTCGGTCGCAAGCTCGATGTTTAAAGAGACTACGCTCGATGGAACCAAGACTCCCCCTCCCGCCACTAGATGAATCCAGATTCTTCACCAAGACCCGACGGCGAGGGCAGCAGCGACCTCGACCGAACAGCCGCGCGGTCCGCAACGGTCGCTGAGGTAGAATCCCCGACTCGCGCGCGTCGCGCGTGCCAGTGCAATCAATCGGGAGGCTAATCGCATGAAAATCGAAAATATCGGCGTCATGAGCCCCGGCGACATGGGGCAGGCGGTCGCGCAGCAGCTCAAGCAGAAAGGCTTCAACGTGTGCACCGCGCTCGACAAGCGCAGCGCGCGCAGCAAGTCGCTGGCTCAGCAGGCGGGGCTTGTCGACGTGGGATCGCTCGAGAAGCTGAGCGAGCGGTGCGAAGTCATATTGTCAGTCATGAATCCCGGTTCCGCGCCCGCCTTTGCCGAAGAGCTCGCGCAGGCGCTGCGCACAACCGGGCGCAAGCCGCTCGTCGTCGACTGCAACGCGATCGCGCCCGCCACGATGGAAGCAGTCAACGCGACGGTCACCGCCGCGGGCGGCCGCTGTCTCGATGCCGGCATCATCGGTCCGCCGCCGCGCGGCGCCGCCGCCATGTCGCTGTACGTGTCCGGACCCGGGGCGAGCGACCTCGAGCAGCTCGCTACGCCCCAGATCAAGGTCACGGTGATGAGCGAGCGCATCGGCGACGCGAGCGCGATCAAGATGTGCTACGGCGCGTTCAACAAAGGATTGCAGGCGATGGCGCTCGAGCTGCTGATCGCTTCGCGACGGCTTGGCGTCGATTCCCTGCTCGAGCAGCAGCTCAAGCAAAGCCGAGGTGACGTCTACGACTGGATCATCGGCGCGCTGCCGGTCATGCCGCCCAAAGCGTACCGATGGGTGCCGGAAATGTTCGAGATCGCGAAGACGTTCGAGTCGGTCGGCCTCACGCCGCGCATGTTCCAGGGCACCGCGGACATGTACGAATTCGTGTCCACCACCGCGCTCGGCAAGGAGACGCCGGAAAACCGCGACAAGTCGAGGGGCGGCAAGGACGTAGTGAAGCTGCTCGCCGAAGACCGCCCCAGGTAGCCGCCGCGAGGCGCTACTGAACGCGGTACATGGAGCGGCGGTCGCGCCTGAATGTGATGACTTCGGTCGCGCCGTCGCGGCCGCTGCGGCCGAGCGACATGGCGCCCGAGCCGTCGAGCAGCAGCTCGCCGCGCAGGACGTGCACTTCCTCGCCGCTCTCGAGCGAGACGAACGTCCCGTTGATGCTGTGATCGACGAGGTAGAAGTGCGTGCGCATCAGCCGGATGCTCACGTGCTGGCGCGAAGCGAATTTTTCCTTGACGATCAGGTCGCAGTCGTCGCCACGGCCGATTGTCATGCTCGGACGGGCCTGATCGAGGCGCAGGGTAAGGCTGCCGTGCGCAACGAGCAGGCTGCCCTGGTCGCCGGGAATGATCTTCTGCGAGCTGATATTGACGTCGGTCAGATGACGGTCGTCCTGATGCCAGATCACCTGGTAGACGGTCGACTCGTCGACGCTGCCTTTCAGGACGGCCTTGAAGACGGGCCGCACGCAGCTCTTGAGCTCCGGCGACAGGTTGCGCTCCATCTCGCCGGTCGTCAGTATCTGGTCGGCGGAGGCAACCGCCGTAAGATAAGCGGCCGCATTGACGGTATCGCCGAATACGTCGCCGTCTTCGACCAGCACCGGCCCGTAGTGCAGCCCGACATGGATCCTGATCGGGTATTTTCCCGGGCGCTGCGTGCTCACGTCCGACTGCATATCGCTCGCCGCCAGCACAGCGGCGTCGGCATGGGGAAAAACGGTCATTATCTCGTCGCCGATCGTCTTGACGACGCGGCCGTTATGGCGTTCGACCACGCCGCCGATCAGCGAGAGGCAGTCATTGACCACGCCGCGCGCAGCGCTGTCACCGAGCGAGGCGTAGAGCTTCGTGCTGTCGCTGATATCCGCGAAGAGCACCGCCAGGCGCTGCATCTGAGGAGCCATGTCCCGCTCGGAAAATTACGAGGCAGCCATTATCACACACGCTCGGCGTCTATCGCTGCGGGGAACGGCCGGAGCGGTGCCTTTGCGCGGTGGCCACGGCGCAATTCACTTTCGGGCAGTCCGCTCGGCGCGAAGATGCACGATGGACCGGCACGCTCAGGAAGTCTTCAGCGCCTGATGCAGCCAGTGTGCCGCACCGAGCGTTTTGGCATCGCTGCCGTAAACGCCGATCACCTGCAGGCCGAGCGGCAAGCCGTCCGCGTCGCTCGCGGCCGGGATATTCACGCAGGGCGTGCGCAGCAGCGTCCACATCCGGTTGAATACCGGATCGCCGGTCATGCCGAGACCGGCAGGAGCGGACCCGGGCGCGCTCGGGCTCAACAGCACATCGCAGTCCGCGAACACCTCGGTCAGCGAGCGGCGGCAGTTGCGCGCGAGGGTTTGTGCCGCATCGTAGCGCTCGAACGACACCTGCAGGCCCGATTGGAGAACACCGCGCAGCGATTCGCTCAACTGCGCCGAGTGCGTGAGGCGCTCGTGCGCGAGCGACTGCGCCTGCTCGAAGAACATGATGTCCGTTTGCGCCTGCACGAGATTCGCGAAGGTCGGCGGCAGCTGGATGGCCCGCAGCGTGACGCCGGCCGCGCCGAGCGTCTGCGCCGCGGTCTCCAGCGCGGCCATCATCTCCGGTCGAGCGTGCTTCCACTCGTAGGTGCGGCAAATCCCCACGCGCGGAGGCGACGGCAGCTCCTTCTTGACCAGCAGATCGTGACGGCCGCTGACCGCCGCGGCGAACAACGCCGCATCTGGGACTGAGCGCGCGATGGTGCCGACGGTGTCGAGCGTATCGGACAGCGACTTGACGCCGACGCGGCTGATAAGACCGAAGCTCGGCTTGTAGCCGACCGTGCCGCAGTACGCCGACGGCCTGATGACGGACCCTGCCGTCTGGGTGCCGAATGCGAGCGGCACCATGTAATCCGCGACCGCCGCCGCCGAGCCCGACGACGAGCCGCCGGGCGTATGTTTTGGATTGTGCGGATTGCGCGTCTTGCCCGGGTGCATTACCGCAAATTCGGTGGTGACCGTCTTGCCGATCACGATGGCGCCGGCGGCGCGCGCGAGCGCGACACAGGACGCATCCCACGCGGGGCGATGCCCGGCATAGATCGGCGAGCCGTAGGTGGCCGGCGCATCGGCGGTGTCGATCAGATCCTTGACCCCGATCGGCAGCCCGTGCAGCAGCCCGCGCGAGGGTCCGGCGTCGGCCGCCCGCGCCTGAGCGAGCGCGCCGTCGCGGTCCAGGTGCTGCCAGGCCTGCACTTCGGACTCGCGCGATTCGATACGCTCGAAACAATCGCGCACCAGCGCTTCGGCCGTGATCCGCCGATCGGCGAGCTGATGCGCCGCCTCCACTGCCGACAAAGTGTTCAGCGCGCCCATCCACCCTCCCTATCCATTCCAGTCGCGAATCAGCTCGCCGTAGATCTGCACCGATTGTTCCAGCCGGTCGAGCAGGCAGTACTCATCGGTCTGATGCGCGAGCTCCGGCTGGCCCGGTCCGAGCACTATCATCGGCACGTCGCGGTAAACGTCTTTCAGCACCGCGCCATCGGTGAAATAGGAGACGGCTTTGGGCACGGGCCGCTCGCCGAGATGCGGCGCGATGACGTCGTATGCGTGCTGGATCCACGGATGCTCCGGATCCGAATAGACCGAGCCCACGTCGATCGTGGGCTTGATCTCGACAGTCTCGCCGAGCGCCCGCTGCAGCTGGGCGCGGATCAATTCGTGGCTCTGGCCCGGAATGGTGCGGATATCGATCCCGATCACCGCCTCGTCCGGCACCGAGTTGATGTTGAGGCCGCCGCGGATGGTGCCGACGTTGAGCGTGGGATTGCCCATCAGCGCGTGGGGCGGCGTCTCGAAATCGAATTTCCGCAGCCGCGAGATCGCTGCCGATGCCTTGTAGATCGCGTTGTCGCCGCGCTCCGGCATCGACCCGTGAGCGGTGACGCCGCGGGTCGTCGCTTCGAGCCACAACGCGCCCTTGTGTCCGACCAGCGGATAATTGGCCGTCGGCTCGCCGATCAGGAGCGCTCCGACTTCGCCGAGCAGCTCGCGCTTGGCCACTAGGTGGGCGGCCCCGCCGCAGCCGCACTCTTCGTCGGCGGTGATGACCAGCGTCACGCCCGGCCCCCGCTTGAGCTCTTCGGCCAGCTTGAGCGCTGCGACGACGAACGCCGCCACGCCGCTTTTCATGTCGCTGGCGCCGCGGCCGTAGAGCTTGCCGCCTTCGACGCTGGCGCCGAACGCATCGGTTTTCCATTCCGCCGCACCCAGCGGCACAGTGTCGATGTGACCGGTAAAACCCAGCGGCGGCTTGCCTGAGCCACCGCCGATGCGCGCGACCAGGCTCGTGCGAGTCGGCGCGAATTCGGCATAGTCGACCTGGAATCCGGCGCGCTTGAGCAAGTCGCCCAGGTGCTGGGCGCACGCCTGCTCGGCGCCCGGCGGATTGATCGTATTGAAGCGCAGCAGCTCGCGCGTGAGCTCGACCGGATCGGGAATGTTTTGCATGAGAGCGTCAGACGCTTGAATCGCAGACCACACAGAGTTTAAACCAATCCGGCGCCTTCAAATCGCGGAATCAGGCAGCGCCGCGTTTCGCGCCCTTCTTGCGCTCGTTTCTATGGACCGTGTCAGCGGGCGGGCGGTGGCGCTGCATCGCGCAGGTGACAGGCCACGAAATGGCCGGGCAGGACTTCCTTCATCGCCGGCTCCTCGACCCGGCAGCGCGCTTCGGCGTACGGGCAGCGCGTATGGAAGCGGCAGCCGGCCGGCGGGTTGATCGGGCTCGGCACGTCGCCCAGCAGGATCACGCGCTTCCTCGAGATCTTCGGGTCCGGCACCGGCACCGCCGACAGCAGCGCCTCGGTGTACGGATGCTGCGGATTGGCGAAGAGCGAGCGCTTGTCGGTAAGCTCGACGATTTTCCCCAGATACATGACCGCTACGCGATGGCTGATATGCTCGACGACCGCGAGGTCGTGCGCGACGAACAGGTACGACAGCCCGAGCTCGGATTGCAGGTCCATCAGCAGGTTGATCACCTGCGCCTGCACCGACACGTCGAGCGCGGACACCGGCTCGTCGCAAACGATCAGCCTGGGCTTCGGCGCGAGCGCGCGCGCGATCCCCAGGCGCTGGCGCTGGCCGCCCGAGAACTCGTACGGATACTTGACCATCTGGTCGGCCCGCAGGCCCACTTTCTCGAACAGCGACGCCACGCGCTCGCCGATCTCGGCGGCGGGGGCGGACTCGAAATTGCGTATCGGCTCGGCCACGATGTCGGCCGCGCGCATGCGTGGATTGAGCGAAGAATACGGATCCTGAAACACCGCCTGCAATTCGCGGCGATAGGGGCGCATCGCCGCCGCGCTCAGGCCGTTCAAGCGATGGCCGCGCCAGTCGATGGTCCCGCCCGTGGGCTCGATCAATTTCAGAATTGCCTTGCCGGTCGTGGATTTGCCGCAGCCGCTTTCGCCGACCAGGCCGAGCGTCTCTCCCTCTGCAATGCGAAAGCTCACGTCGTCGACCGCGTGCACGTGGCCGCTCACCTGCGAGAACACGCCTTTGCGCACCGGGTAATGCTTGGTGAGGTTGCGCACCTCGAGCAGCGCGCCGGCAGCTGCGGTGCTCACGTCGCATCTCCGACGATGCGGTCGGATTCCCAGCAGGCCACCCAATGCCCGCCGGTCTTGTGCTCGAGCGGCGGATACTCGCGCAAGCAGCGTTCGGTCGCGTGCGCGCAGCGCGGCGCGAATATGCAGCCCGTGATGTCCTCGCGCAGCGAAGGCACGGTGCCGGGAATTTCCGCGAGCCGGTTGCGCCCGCCAAGCCCTGCCGCTCCCAGCCGCGGAATCGACGCGAGCAGTCCCTGCGTGTAGGGATGGCGCGGCCGCGCGAACAGCGCTGCCACCGGCGCCTCCTCGACTTTGCGGCCCGCATACATGACGACCACGCGCTGCGCCATTTCCGCCACCACGCCCAGGTCGTGCGTGATCAGCACGATCGCGGCGCCCGTTTTCTCCTTGAGCTTGCGCATGAGATCGAGGATCTGGGCCTGGATCGTGACGTCGAGCGCGGTGGTCGGCTCATCCGCGATCAGCAGCCGCGGGTTGCACGCTAGCGCCATTGCGATCATCACGCGCTGGCGCATACCGCCGGAAAGCTGGTGCGGATACTGCGTCAGACGCGCTTCCGGCTCCGGCATGTTCACCAGCCGCAGCATCTCGACCGCGCGGGCGAGCGCCTCCTCGCGCGCCAGGCCGCGGTGCACGATCAACGACTCCGCGATCTGCCGTCCGATCTTGAGAACCGGATTGAGCGAGGTCATCGGCTCCTGGAAGATCATCGAGATCACGTTGCCCCGGACCTGCCGCATCGCGGGTTCGGGCAGCTCGATCAGGTCACGCCCGTCGAACAATATCCTGCCGGCGACGATACGGCCGGGCGGCGACGCAATCAGGCGCAGGATGGACAGCGAGGTCACGCTCTTGCCGCAGCCCGATTCTCCGACCACCGCCAGCGTCTCGCCGGGATAGACGGAAAAAGACACGCCGTCGACCGCGCGCACCACGCCGTCGCGCGTGTAGAAGTAGGTCCTGAGGTCGTCGATTTCGAGCAGCGGCGCAGTTGCGGCGTTCATCGCGGGCCTTGTTCCGGTTACATCCTGCGCGCGAGCCGCGGGTCGAGCGCGTCGCGCATCCCGTCGCCGAGCAGATTCACGGCGAGCACCGTGAGCGACAGGCAGATTCCCGGGAACAGGATCAGGTAGCCCGCAATCTGGAACAGGCTGCGCGCTTCGGCCATGATGTTGCCCCAGCTCGGAATGTTGGGCGGCGTGCCGGCGCCGATGAACGACAGGATCGCCTCGGTGATCATCGCCGACGCGCACACGTATGTCGCCTGCACGAGCAGCGGCGCCACCGTATTCGGCAGGATGTGGCGCAGCAGGATGCGCGGCACGCTGGTGCCGGCGGCGGTCGCGGCCTCCACGTAGGGCTCCTCGCGCAGCGAAAGCACGAGGCTGCGCACGAGCCGCACGACACGCGGCACTTCGGCGAGCGTGATCGCGAATATCACGTTGCCGATGCTGGCCTTGGTCAGCGCCATCAGCGCGATTGCGAGCAGCACCGGCGGGATCGACATCAGCCCGTCCATGATGCGCATCACGATCGCGTCGAGCCAGCGCACGAAGCCGGTGACGAGGCCGATCGCGAGACCGACGAACGTGCTGAATATCGCGACCGCTATGCCGACGGCCAGGGATACGCGCGCGCCATAGAGCACGCGGCTGTAGACGTCCCGCCCCAGCATGTCCGAGCCGAACCAGAACTCGACGGAAGGCTGGCGCAAGCGCTTGATCGGCGCCACCGCCTGCGGATCGACGGTGCCGAGCCACGGTGCGAGCACTGCGATCAGGATCATCGCCAGCAGCACCACTCCCCCGAAAATGGCGGTCGGATGACGCCTGAACGCATCCTTGAAGCGCCGCCAGGTCGGCGAAACCGATTTGGGCGCGTTCTCGATCGTGATCGCAGTCATTTCAGTACCGGATGCGCGGATCGAGGAACATATAGCCGAGGTCGACGGCGAGGTTGATCAGCACATAAGCGCCGGAGAAGATGAGGATCACGCCCTGGATGATCGGGTAATCACGGCGCAGGATCGCGTCGACCGTCAGCCTGCCTATGCCCGGTATCGCAAACACCGTTTCCGTCACGATCGCGCCGCCGATCAGCAGGGCGATGCCGATGCCGATGACGGTCACGATCGGCACCGCGGCATTCTTGAGCGCATGACCGACCAGCACGGATTTCGGCGCGAGGCCCTTCGCCTGCGCGGTCCGGATGTAGTCCTGCGCCAGAACGTCGAGCATGCTTGCGCGCGTGATGCGCGCGATCAGCGCGATATAAACGGTGCCGAGCGCCGCGCTGGGCAGGATCAGGTGGCGCAGCCAGTCCCAGAAGCTCTCGCTGATCGGGCGATACCCCTGCACCGGCAGCCAGTCGAGCTCGATCGAAAACACCAGGATCAGGATGTAAGCGAGCACGAATACCGGAACCGAAAATCCCAGCACCGAAAACGCCATCACGATGCGATCGATCCAGCTGCCCGCCTTCGCCGCCGCAACAACGCCGAGCGGCACCGCGACGAGCACCGCGACGAAGAGCGTGCAGAGCGTGAGCGAAAGCGTCGGCTCGATGCGCTGTCCGATCAGGTGCGTGACCGGCAGGTTGGTGAAAATCGAGATGCCAAGGTCGCCGTGGATGAGGCCCCACACCCAGCCGCCGAAGCGCACGAGGAAAGGCTCATCGAGCCCGAGCTTCTCGCGGATGCGACGGATGTCGTCGTCGGTGGCGGCGTCGCCGGCGAGGATTGCGGCCGGGTCGCCGGGCGTCAGATACAGGAGCGAGAAGACGACGAACGCGACCACCGCCATGACGACGATGGTCGCGAACAGCCTGCGGATTACGTAAGCGAACACCGATAATGCTGCCTTCGGTCTGCTACTTTTTCTCCACGTTCCAGAGCAGGTTGATCGGCGCGATGATGAGCCCGGTTATGTTGGAGCGGTACGCCGTGGGCAGGATGAACTGCCCGGTGGGAATGAACGGCACGAATTCGAATGCACGCTGCTGGACGGCGGTGGCGGCTTTCTTCGAGCTTGCGGCATCGGTCGCATTGAACCATGCTTCGCGCAGCTCTTCGAGCTTGGGATCGGTCGGCCAGCCGAACCATGCCTTGTCGCCGGTGCCGCGAATCGGGAAATTCACCGCGGGATTGACCATGTCCGGGCCCACGAGCCAGGTGTGGAAGATCGACCAGCCGCCCTTGTCCACCGTCTCCTTGACCGCGCGCCGTGTAATCAGCGTGCCCCAGTCTCCCGCCTGGATTTCGGCATTGAGGCCGATTTTCTTCAGCATGTCGAGAGTGAGCAGCGATTGCGAGTGCACGATCGGCTGGTCGGTCGCGTCGATGATGACGATCTTCTCGCCCTTGTAGCCTGATTCCTTGACCAGCTGTTTCGCCTTCTCCAGGTCGCGCTTGCCCTTGAGCGGATCGGCGGAAACTTCGGACGCGAGCGGCGTGCCGCAGGTGAAATACGAATAGCACGGGTGGCCGTTCTTCGCGTCACCGGCGATCCCGATCACGTAATCCTGCTGGGTGACCATGTAGAGCAATGCCTGGCGCATCTTCTCGTTGTTGAACGGCGGGTGCAGAAAGTTGAACCGCAGCAGGCCCATCGAACCGAGGGGATCGATGTTCTTGACCGTAACGTTCTTGTTCTTCGACAACAGCGGAATCAGGTCCGGCGGCAATTGCTCCCAGATATCCGCTTCGCCCGCGTTCAGCGCGGCGGCCGCGGTGGCCGAATCGGGAATGTAGATCCATTCGACGCGGTCCACTTTCACGACTTTCCCGCCCGACGCCCACGACGGCGCTTCCTTGCGCGGCACGTAATCGGTGTTCTTGACGTAGACGACCTTGTTGCCCGGCACCCACTCCGCCTTCACGAACTTGAACGGGCCCGAGCCGGTCGCGTCGTCGATGTTCTTGAACGGATCGGTTCTGGCGATGCGCTCCGGCATGATGAACGGAACGTTTGAGGACGGCTTGGCCAGCGCCTCGAGCGTCAGCGGAAACGGCTTCTTGAGCTTGAGCCTGAAGGTCTTGTCGTTGACCGCAGTCCACGCTTCGGTCGCCTCGGCGAGCTTCTGCCCGAGCGCGTCGCGCTTGGACCAGCGGTCGATCGACGCGATGCAGTCCGCCGAGCGCACCGGCGGGCCGTCGTGGAACTTGAGCCCGTCTCGCAAGGTGAACGTATAGGTCAGCGCATCCTTGGAAACTTCCCACTTGTCCACCATCTGCGGCTTGACCTGGAACTTTTCGTCCATCGCGAACAGCGTGTCGTACACCATGTAACCGTGGTTGCGCGTGATGTACGCGGTGGTGGCGATTGGATCGAGGATCCGCAGGTCCGCCTGGGGTATGAACTTCAGGACTTTCTGCGCCTGGGCGGATGCAGCGCCCGGCAGCAGCGCGGCTGCGGTCAGCGCTGCCGCGGCGAAACCCGCAATCGAACGCACTAGCTTGATCATGGAAACATCCTTTCGTTTCGAAGAAACCGGACTCCAGCCTGGCATTACCGTGCGCGCCGGGAAGCGGGAGAAGCGCGCTGCCGGGTCGTGGCTATTGTATATGACGGCCGGCACCCCGCAAGCGAGCTGACGCGGTCGCCTTGATCGCGACTGTTGCGCACTCCCGGCGAGCGTGTCGCTCCCGTTTGATGCGCTGCGATACACCCTGCGCCGGATGGATCGGATTCATCGGCCGACTACGAAGCGTCGAATGGATAGATCGGCCGCCGCAGCTTCTGGTAGCGGAACAGCGCAAAATCCGACGAGGCGACGCCCGCGCTCGCGCATTCGACTATCGCGCCGGCCAGCGGTGCGAACACCGGCCGATAGTACATGCGGGACTTGAGTATCAGGTAACGCTTGCTCGCAACATCCAAACCGGCGCAGCCGAACACGCCCATGTCCCACGGCTCCTGCGTCAGCTCCGTGATCACGATCTCGGCGGTTCCGGTGTCGAACAACACGGTGCGCCCCATGAAGCAGCGCGTGCCAGTGTAGATGGGGCCGCTGATCGTATACTCGCCGCTGCCGATCGCACGCACCCGTCCCGTGAGCCGCAGCGGCGTGCGCGCGACAAGCCCGATCTTCGGCATCGACAGCTTGTTGCCGACGTCGACGGTCACCGTTTTGCCGACCCCGGCCGCAATGAGCTGCGCGACCGCCTGCGGGTCGCATACCGGCCCGACGCCGATACGGTCGAGACCCTGGCGCAGGCATTCGGCCAGCACATCCATCGTGTCGCAGGTGCCGCCGGACATGCAGTTGTCGCCGTGATCGAGCAGCAGGACCCGGCCGCGCTCGGTTGCCTTCGCGCGCGCGACGGAGTCCGCGAGCGGGCTCTGATGAAAAACGAATTCCTGTGCACGCTCGCGCAGCATGGCGCTGCACTCTTCGGCCCAGCGTGCCGCCGTTTCGACATCACGGTCGGCGACCACCACCACGCTCATGCCCGCATCTGCGACGTCGGCCAGATAAAATCCGCCGAAAACGCTCGCAGCGAGCGCGCCCCGCTGCTCGAGCGCGCGCGCGAGCCGGACGGCGTCGCGCATCGCGCCCGGAATCTCGGTGTTCTGGCACAGCGTTTGCGCGAGCACGCCGGGTCTCGCGAGCGCGATCCGGGGCTCGATATCACCGTCGAGCAGCCGGAACAGGAGCCGCGCCGCATGCTCGCCGGTTGCGACCATGTCGACGTGCGGATAGGTCTTGAAGCCGATCAAGATGTCGGCATTGCGCGCCATCTTGTCCGAAACGTTGGCGTGGAGATCGAGCGCGAGCGCGAGCGGCGTGCGCGGAGCGATCGTGCGTATGCGCTCGAGCAGGTCGCCCTCGCCGTCGTCGCTGTCCTCGACCACCATCGCGCCATGAAGGTCGAGCATGATCGCGTCACATCCCTGCGCGACCGCATCGACGATCGCATCGCACATCGTGCGATACGCCGCCGCATCGACGGGGCCGCTCGGATTTGCCATCGCGTATAGCGGCGTCACGATATCGCAGCCGCGCTGTTCGGCGGCATCGATGAAGGCACCCATTGCCGTTGCCGAGCCCTTGCCTGCTTCGTACGCTGCGCGGCCGAAGTCGGGACCGCCGGGCTTGCCGCCGCCGAATGCAACGAGCGGCGTCGGCACGGGCGAGTACGTATTCGTCTCGTGGTTCATGCGCGCGATGACGGCTTTCATCCGTGCATTTTAAGGTATGCGCTTGGCGAGGCAGGCTCGTACCGATTGCGCATTCTGACACGGCCACGCTTGATGAGCCGCACGATTCCGCGGTTTGGGCAAATCGCACCGCGTGAGGCCCGAGCGCCGGCGTTTGATCGAAGCTGCCTTAGCCCTTGCCGATCAGGCTGAGCTTTGCCTGCATTCTGGCGTCGAAGCGCGCAACGTCGATGACGATGCGCTCGTGCAGCCCTTCGCCGATGCGCTCTTTCTCGTCTTCGGCATGCACCTTGAAGGTCAGCGTGCGCTTCTCGACTTTGACGAGCTCGGCGTGGGCACGCACGCGCATTCCCACCGGGGTGCCGGCGACGTGCGTTATATCGAGATGCGTTCCGACCGTCTGGTGACCGGCAGCCAATAGTCCTTCGACGGCCTGTAACGCCGCCGCTTCCATCAGGTTAACCATTACGGGCGTTGCCAGCACACGGACGAGGCCGCTGCCTACGTGCGGCGCAGTATGTTCGTCGCTTACGACGATGTCGGTATGGCCTTTGAGGCCGGGCTGCAGAGTATCGGCTGGACTCATGAGGATGGCGGATAAAGTAAACACGCCATTCTCCCTGCATTCCATCGCGCACGCCATCACGACCGACTGAAGGCGGAAACATGTTGCGCTTCATGAAATTCGCGATGCGATGAGCCACGACGGGACCGGCGTTTTGTGTAGGCGCAGCGCGCCGCGATTGCTAAACTCCGTTCTGAATTCATGGTCACCACGCAAACAGCGCTTCGAATCCCCAGCGCGGCACTTCAGCAGGCGGGTTGCGCGCTGCTGGAAGCGATGGGCGTGCCTCACGAGGACGCCGCCATAACGACCGATGTGCATGTCGACGCCGAGCTGCGCGGCGAGGAATCACATGGCATGCGGCTGTTGCTCATGCATCTCGAGCGGCTCAAAGCAGGCACCATCCGCCCCAAGCCCAAAGTGACCGTACTGCGTGACCGGGGGGCGATCGCGCTGTTCGACGCCCACCACAGCATGGGCCAGGTGGTGGGCGTAAGAGCGATGCAGCTGGCGATCGAGAAAGCGCGCCAGTTCGGCATCGGCGCGGTTGCGGTCCGTACCGCCAACTCGATTACCTCGGTAAAATATTATCCGTTGCTGGCCGTGCGCGCCGGCATGATCGGCATCGCTTATTCGAACAGCCGAGTGATGATGCCTCCCGACGGCGCGATCACGCCGAAGCTGGGAAACAATCCCATGTCGATCGCCGCGCCGGCGGGCACTGAGCGGCCATTCGTTCTGGACATGGCCTGCAGCGTTGCCCGCGAGAAAGTGCGGCTGGCTGCGCTGGAAGGACGTCCGATTCCGTTGGGATGGGCGCTCGATCGGGCCGGGAATCCCACCACCGACGCAACCGAAGGCCTTGCGTCCGGAATCCAGCCCTCATTCGGCGGCTACAAGACCTTCGGCATGGCGATGGCCCACGAGATACTCACCAGCGTGCTGGCGGGAGGCGACCTTTTTACCGGCGCGGGGAGTGGCTTTGTCCCGTACGACAATCCGTATCGCGCCAGCCAGTATTTCGAGGCCATCGACATTTCGGCTTTCGGGGATCCTCACGAATTCCGCGGCCGTGTGGACCGCATGATGCGAGAGGTGCGATCGGCACAGCCGCGTTCAGGCGTGGAGCGGATTTACATTGCGGGCGAACGAGGCTTCCTCGAGATGGAAGCGCGCCGCAGGGATGGCATCCCCGTCCACCCCGATGTTCTCGAAGGGCTGAACCAGTGGGCCCGGGAATTGGGCGTTGCGATCAGCTTGTCGAGCGTCACGTAGCCGCGTTGCATCGAACTGCCACCGGCTGCGTAATATTCGATGGGTCGGTGAAGGTCATTCGAGCTTCAGGTTGGCCGCTTTTACGAATTTCGCCGATTTGCTGATTTCGCTGCGCAGCCAGCTTTCCACCTGTTCCGGCGTCATGGTGTAGACGTCCGCGCCCTGCTTGCTCAGGTTCTCCTTCATCTCCGGAGTGCCGAGTATGCGCACGATCTCGCTGTGGAGGCGGACGATCACCTCTTTCGGCGTTCCGGCCGCTGCGACCACGCCTTGCCAGCTCCCGGTTTCGAACCCGGGCAACCCTGATTCCGCCACGGTGGGCACCGCGGGAATTGCGGCCACGCGCTTTGCGCTCGATACCGCGATCAGCTTGAGCTTGCCGGCTTTGACATGCGGGTAGGTGGCGAGCATGCCGTTGAACATGACATCTGCCTGTCCCGATGCGATCCCGATGAGCGCATCCGAGCCGCCTTTGTAAGGAATGTAGGTCCACTTGGTACCGGTCTGCAATTCGAATGCGATACCGGCTAATTGCGTCGCCCCGCCGATCGAAGAAATGGCAAAGTTGAGCTGCCCGGGTTTCGACTTGGCGAGCGCAGCCAACTCCTTCACGGTGTTTGCCGGCACCGAGGGATGCACCACCAGCAGGTGGGGAGAATAGGCCACCATGGTGACCGGCGCGAAATCCTTCACCGGGTCGAAGGGCAGCTTGTAAATGCTGGGACTGATAGCCAGCGCGTCGAGACCTGCGAGCAGCAGCGTGTGGCCGTCCGGCGCGGATTTTGCGACCACATCGGCGCCGATATTGCCGTTGGCTCCGGGGCGGTTGTCTACGACTACCGGCTGACCCAGGGCTTTGTTGAGCTCGGCGCCCAGGAGGCGCGCCAAAATGTCGGAAGTTCCTCCGGCCGGATACGGCACGATGATGCGCACTGCTTTGGCCGGATAGGTTTGTGCTGCAGCCAAACCGCTGGCGAGCAGCGCGAAGCAGCCGATTGCGAGCATGTTCTTCATCGAACGTTTCCTCGTCATGTCAGGCATAACCAAAAAAAACAAGGGCGCCTGGCGCATCCTAGACCGTCGCGACCGGAGTCGCCGGCGAACCCACGGCTCCTGGTAAACGCAGCGGCGGGGCCGTTAGAAAGAAGCGCGACCGCTGGCGGGCGCGCAGCCAGCGCGCGAGCTCGGACAAGTACCAAAGCTCGCCCAAGTGTATGCCGAGCTTGAAAAGACACAACTCATGCAGCGGCAGCGCCGGCCCCGCGCAATGCATCTCGCGCGGCAACTGAGTCGATTGCTCGACAGCCAGATTGTCGGAAACGATCACCGCGATACCGGAGTCCGCGACCCACTGCAGCAGGCGCTGGTCGGTGCTATCGAGAACCGCGCAGGCAGTGCGCACCTTCGGATCCGGGTCGCCCTTCATGTCCGTGATCATTTGGCCCAGGCCCGTGTGCAGGCAGAGCATATCTCCTGCTTCCACCTCGACCTTGTCCGCATGCATGATGCGCATCAAGTCGTCGTAGGTCACCTGATGGCGCGTGTCCCCGTAATGAGCGTGCAGATCGATCATCACGCCGCGGCCCTGCACGCCTGATTCCGCCATGTTGTGGATGCCCAGCGCGTACGCCCCGACCGCGCCATGCACCGGCAGTCCCGTGCCCGGGTCGCGGACATTCCATCCGTTGTAGTAAACGCGCTCGGCGACGCCATCACCGTCGGCGTCGAAATGGGAACCGATGTGGCAGAGCGAATCCCACTGGGTCGAGTACTGCAGGTAGAGCGTCACTGCATCATCGCAAACGACGTCGGTGTGCAGCGGGTCGATCTCCTTGAGCGGCAAATCGAAAGAAATCCGTCCATTGCGATCGACACCGTGGAACTGAGGCGGCTTGCGGCGGGTGTTCAGAAGCTGCTTGCCGGGCAGCGTCAAAGGCAGGCTCAGGCAAAAGCTCAGCCCTTCCCGAATTTCCTCCGCAGCGCGCCGCGTGCGCTCGGGAGTCAGCAGGTTGATGCGGCCCCGCTGATCATCGGGGCCGAATTCGCCCCAGTTGGAACCCTCGGGGCGGTTTTTCCAGCGCTGCGTGGCCATGCGCATATCCAGTCAAAAATAAAAGGTTCGGGCCGCTCACTGTGACGGCGAGCAGCATGGCTTGAGCCCGGTCGAGCTCCAAAACGACTACGGATGGCGAAGGACCGATGAGCGATCACGCCGGCAGGCCCGCTTCGGCGAGGTCCCAGTAGAGCCCGGTCATCATCTGCAGACCTTCGCGCAGAATAGGCGCCAGCACGTGCTCGTCGGGCGCGTGCTGCGAGCAGCCTGCATAGGAATGCGGCACCCAGATCGTGGGCAGGCCCAGCGTGTCGGCAAAGCATTCGTTGGGGAGCGAGCCGCCTATATTGGGCAGGACGGCAGGCTTGAGCCCGGTCGTGCGCCTGATCGACTCCGCGGCCCAGCGCACCCACGGGTGATCGGGGTCGAGCCGGGTCGCATGGAAGAAGCCTTTCTTCGCCTGCTCGACCTTGACCGTGCGAAAGCCGCCCGCATCGAGATGCCGGCGCACAGCCGGCACCAGCGAATGAGGGTCGGTGCCGGCGACGAAGCGAACCTGACAATGGGCGGTCGCGCGCCCCGGTATCGCATTGACCGGATTGTCGGCATTCCCCGTCCTGAATGCGAGCACCTCGAACGTGTTCCAGCCGTAGACCTTTTCCGCGCGCGACAGCCCCGGCTCTCCCCACCAGTCGTCGACCGCAGGCTCCTGCTCGCCCGGCTCGACCGCGCAATCAGCGAGCGCGGCACGCACCGAAGCGGGAATGCGCTCGGGCAGCAACGCAGGCACCAGAACTTTTCCGTCTCGGGTGACGATGCTCGCCAGCGCGTGCGCGAGTATCACGCCGGGATTCGCAAGCAGGCCGCCCCAGTTGCCCGAATGGTGCGCGCCGTCGCGCAGATCGACGCTGAAGTCCATGTTCAGCGCACCGCGCGATCCCAGGTAAATCGTCGGACGCTGCGCCGACAAGCGCGGCCCGTCGGAGGCGATCAGCACGTCGGCTTTGAGCCGTTCAGGCTCGCGCTTGCAGAATTCCTGGAGCCCGGGCGAACCGACCTCCTCGCCGGTCTCGATCAGAAACTTGGCGTTGAACCCGAGCTTGCCGCGCTCCGCAATCACTGTTGCGAGCGCCGCCATGTTGATCGAGTGCTGCGCCTTGTTGTCGGCCGAGCCCCGCCCGTAATAGCGCTCGCCTTCCTGCTGGAGCAGCCACGGCGACAATCCGTCGCGCCACTGATCGGCGAGCCCGCGGATCACATCGCCGTGGCCGTACGACAGCACCGTCGGCAGCCCTGCATCTTCGATGCGCTCGGCGACCAGCAGCGGGCCGGCCGTGGCGACCGGGTTGTCGAAGATTTCGACTTTGAAGCCGATGCGCTCGAACGCCGGGCGCAGCTCCTGCGACAGGTATTCGCTGAGGTGAGGCCGGCTCTCCGGCACCTGGCTTTCGGTGCGTATCGCGACGCGGCGGGCGAGATCTTCGATGAAGGCGCCATCGTCGAAATGGCGGGTGACGCGGGAGATTGCGGATTCGCGAGTCATGACGCGGATTCTATCGCACGGCCGCTGGAATCCGGTATTGCGCTCTTTGCGACGTCGCCCAGCCCGCCAGCTCACGGTGCGATGAAACCCATCGCCAGCGCTCATATTGGAGCCGCACATTTATGCTTTAATGAAACGTGGACGACGACATCGGGCGTGGAAAAGGATGAATTGGCTGCTGTGCGGCGGCTTCGCGGTGGGCACTTTCTTCGCGGGCGCCGCGCTCGCGCAAAGCTATCCGGTCAGGCCCGTGCGCATCGTAGTCGGTTTCGTTCCCGGCGGCGGCGCCGACAGCGCGGCGCGCCTGCTTGCGCAGCGGCTGCCCGACGTGCTAGGCCAGCAGGTGATCGTCGAAAATCGCCCGGGCGCCGGCGGCATGATCGCGGCGGACGGCGTAGCGAAAGCGCCGGCCGACGGCTATACGCTGCTGATGACCTCGGCTCCCGATGCCGCCATGCCGGCGCTGCGCAAAGCCATGCCGTACGACATCGTGGCCGATTTCAGCCATGTGTCGCAGGTGGCAACCGGACCATTCGTGCTGGTCGTGCATCCGGTGGTTCCGGCCAGCAGCGTGAAAGACCTGATCGAGCTCGCGCGTGCCCGGCCGGGCAAGCTCAATTTCGCGTCGTCGGGCATCGGCAGCTCGGGCCACATATCCAGCGAGCTGTTCAACGTGATGGCGAAGATCAAAGTCGTCCACGTGCCTTACAAGGGATCGGCCGAAGGTGTGAGCGCTGCTGCCGCCGGCGAGGTCGACATGGTGTTCGCACCGGTCGCGACCGCTCAGGCCTTGCGAGCGGCCGGTAAGGTGCGTGCGCTGGGCGTCAGCTCGCGCGAGCGGTTTCCGGCGATCCCCGATGTGCCGACCATCGCCGAATCGGGATTGCCCGGCTTCGAGCGTTACGGCTGGTACGGAGTGACAGCACCGGCGAAAACGCCCGGCGATATCATTGCCAGGCTGAATGCCGCGATCGTAAAAACGGTAGGCATGCCGGCGCTGCGCAGCGCGTTCCTCAATCAAGGCATGCTGCCGAGGACGAGCACACCCGAGCAGTTCACGGCTTTCGTGCGGGACGAGGTAGCGCAGTCCGCGAAGGTCGTGAAGATGTCGGGAGCGGCCGCCAGCTAGGCTCGCTGCACCGCGACGGGCAGATAACGGAAGAAGGTGCGGACCTTCGGCTAATTCAATCGCATCCCCGAATCGCGCACCACTTTTGCTGTTTTCTCCAGGTCCGATCTGATCCTCGCTGCGAAGTCTTCGGGCGTGCCGCTCACCGCCTCCATGCCTTGCAGCGCTAGCGCATCCTGTATCTCGCGGCGCTGCAGGATCTTCACCGTTTCAGTGTTCAGTCGCGTGACGATTTCCCGCGGCAGGCCGAGCGGACCCAGCAAGCCGAGAAAAAATGTAACGTCGAAACCCGGCAGCGCAGACTCTGCGATCGTAGGCACGTCGGGCATCGCGGCGATTCGCCGCGAGCCGCTGACCGCGAGCGCGCGCAAACGTCCCGCCCTCACGTGCTGCATCGATCCCAGCGGATTGTTGAACAGCAGCGATACCTGACCCGCCATGACTTCCGTCGCGGCGGGCCCCGCGCCCTTGTACGGAATGTGCACGACGTCTATGCCGGCGGCGGAGCGGAACATTTCCATCACCAGGTGTCCTGCCGAGCCGTTCCCGGCCGATGCAAAATTGAGCTGGCCGGGACGAGACTTGGCGAGCGCAATCACGTCGCGTGCGCTTTTGACCGGGAGCGACGGGTGGGATACCAGCAGTGCGGCATACTCTCCGACCATCGCGATCGGCGTGAAGTCCCGCTGCAGATCGAGCTGCCGGTGGGTGAGCGTGACGACGATCAGGCCCGAACCGGTCATGATCAGCGTGTAGCCGTCGGGCGCCGCGCGCGCGACGAACTCGCCGCCGGCCAGTCCGCCGCCGCCCGCGCGGTTTTCGATCACCACCGACTGGCCCAGGCTTTCGGTCAGATACTTGCCGACGTAGCGCGCCAGCGTGTCGTTGCCGCCGCCGGGCGCGAGCGGCACCACCAGGCGGACGGGTTTGGCCGGATAGCTTTGCGAGTGCGCGCCCGACGCGCCTGCGAGCGCGGCGGCTGCCGCCGCGACCATGCGCAACGCATGCCGGCCGGGCCGCTGTTTCACGATTGTCGGCTCCGCCATTCGCTAATCGACTTTCGCGCCGGACTTCTTCACCACGTCCGCCCACTTCACCGTCTCCGCCTGCACGAACGCCGCGAACTGCTCCGGGGTGCCGCCCGTGGGCTCCGCTTCGATTGCCGCGTAGCGCTCGCGCAGCTCCGCCGACTGCAGCGCCTTGTTGATTTCAGTGTTGAGCTTGAGCACGATCGCGCGCGGCGTGCGCGCGGGCGCCACCATGCCGCCCCACGAGTTGGTCTCGTACCCGGGCACACCCGCTTCGGCGATCGTCGGAATATCGGGAAAAATCTGCGAGCGCCTCGAGCTGCTCACGCCGAGACCGCGCACCTTGCCCGACTTTACATGCGGAGAGATCGACGTCAGGTTGTCGAATATCAGCTGGATCTGGCCCGACATCAGATCCGTAAGGCATTGCATGCTGCCCTTGTACGGCACGTGCACGATACGGGTGCCGGTCATGATCTTGAAAAGCTCGCCGCCCAGATGGCCCGTCGTTCCATTGCCGCTCGAACAGTTGAAGAGCCTGCCGGGATTCTGCTTCGCATGATCGATCAGCTCCTTGACCGACCTCACGGGCAGAGCGTTCGCCACCGCGAGCATGTTGAACGTGGAGAGAAACTGCCCGACGAGCGCGAGGTCCTTGTCCGCATCGTACGGCTGCGTGGGCAACAGCGCCTTGTTGATCGCGAGCGTGACGACATTCGCATAGCCGATGGTATAACCGTCCGGGCTCGCGCGCACGACCATGCCGGTGCCTATCGTCTGTACCGCGCCCGGCCGGTTGTCGATGATGATCTGCTGGCCCATCTGTCGGACGAGCTCTGCCGCGAGTATGCGCGATACGACATCGGACGAGGCGCCCGCTGCGGAAGACAGGATAAGCCTGATCGGACGCTCGGGATATTCGGCCGCGGCCGGCGCCGCGAGCAGCGCCATGCCGCCTATGACCGCGCGTCGCGCGATTTCCGATGAGTGCATAGCCAAGCTCCCTGGCGTGATGCGACAGCATGTCGGGTCTCGACGCGACGATACATGCCGGCGGAATCTCTCCCAATCGGGCGGAGGCCGACGCTCGCTTTGAATACCGCGCTGTTCGACCCGCGCCCTGGTATCGCATAATACCCGGGCAGCGCTGCGAATGATGCGTGATGGCCGTGCGACGGGGCCGTCGCGAGACAAAACTTTCTACCCTCCGGAGGCCGGCATGAAGGCGCCGCCATTTGCCTATGTTCGCGCCGAGACGCTCGACGAGGTGTTCGAGCTGCTCGAAGCCCACGGCGACGAGTCGCGGCTGCTGGCGGGCGGCCAGAGCCTGCTCGCCACGCTCAACCTCCGGCTCTCCTCACCCGCGGTGCTGATCGACATCACGCGAATCCCTGGCCTCGCGGAAATCTCGGTGGCGAACGGGATCGTCAGCATCGGTGCGCTGACGACTCACGCCGAGATCGAGCGCTCGCGGGAAATCGCCGACGCGCTGCCGATGCTGTTGGCCGCGGTGCCGCATATCGCCCATCCGGCGATCCGCAACGTCGGCACGTTCGGCGGCAGCATTGCAATGGCCGACCCTGCGGCCGAGTGGCCGGCATGCTGCGTCGCACTGGACGCCCAGTTCGTGCTTGCCGACAAGAGCGGTCGGCGCCGCGTGCGGGCGCGCGATTTTTTTCACGGGCTGTACGCAACGGACATCACTGCGGTCGAGGTGCTGACCGCGATCGAAATTCCGATTGCGAAACCCGGCTACCGCAGCGCGTTCCTCGAGCTCGCGCGCCGGCGCGGCGACTACGCGATCGTGGGAATCGCCGCGATGGCCAGGAATTCGCAAGGCATTTTGTCCGACGTGCGTCTCGCCTACCTCGGCGCCGGGCAAACGCCGCTGCTCGCACCGGCGGCCATGGCAGCAGCCGAAGGACGAGCTGCGTGCTCCGACGCGATCGCAGCCGCATCCGCGGCGGTAGCCACCGATCTCGATCCGGCGGGGGACGACGACGTGTCGGCCGCCACCCGCTTGCATCTCGCGCGCGTGATCACCGGCCGCGCGCTTGCGGCGCTCGCCGCCTGAGGACGAGAGACGATCCCATGGAACGAGCGATCGAAACGACATTGGTCGTCAACGGGGCCACCGTGACGCGCCGCATTCAGGCGCGCCAGCATCTGATCGACTTCCTGCGCGAGGAGCTGGGGTTGACCGGCTCGCACGCGGGCTGCGAGCACGGCGTCTGCGGCGCCTGCACCGTGCGCGTCGACGGCAAGATCGTGCGCGGCTGCCTGATGCTCGCGGTACAGGCGCAAGGCAGACGCGTCGACACCATCGAGGGCCTGTCCGACTCGGGCGAGCTGGCGGATCTGCAAACGGCTTTCCATCAGCGCAACGCGCTGCAGTGCGGCTTCTGCACGCCGGGCATGCTGGTAGCAGCGCAGGACATCGTCTTGAACCACCCGCGTGCAACGCGCGAGCAGATACGCGAGCACCTGTCCGGCAACTATTGCCGCTGCACCGGCTATCACGCGATCGTCGATGCGATCGAGTCGGTGCTGGCGGCGCGCAAGACATGAGCGCGGAATCGAAAGCAGCTGATTCGGGTTACATCGGCCGCAGCATGCCGCGCCCGAATGCGAAGCGCCTGCTGCACGGGCGCGGCACGTATACCGACGATCTGCGCCTGCCGCGTCTCGCGCACGTGGTTTTTCTGCGCAGTCCGCACGCTCATGCGCGGATAGCGCGGCTCGATTTCACGCGCGCGCGCGCGATGCCAGGCGTCGTCGCCGTCGTGGACGGCGCCAGTGTTGCCGCCTATTGCAAACCCTGGGTCGCAGTGCTCGGCCACCTGAAAGGCATCAAATCGCCGCCGCAGCACGCGGTCGCCGTCGAGCGCGCGTGCTGGGCCGGCGAGGCGGTCGCGGCAGTCGTGGCCGACAGCCGCGCGCAGGCGGAAGATGCCGTCGAACACATCGCGGTGGACTGGGAACCGCTGCCTGTCGTCGTCGACATGGACGAGTCGCTGGCCGGCACGCACGTGATCCACCCCGGCTTCGACGACAACGTCTGCTTCAGGCGCGAGCTCGACACGGGCGAGGTCGATGCGGCGTTCGCAGCCGCCGACGTCATCGTCGAGGAAACCTACGAGTTCGGGCGTCACACCGGCGTCACGCTCGAAGGGCGCGCGCTGCTCGCGGACTATAACGCGGCCGAAAACTCGCTCACCGTTTACCATTCGACGCAGGCGCCGCACATGATGCAGGACATCATCTCGCGCCATCTCGACCTGCCCGAAGCCAGCGTGCGCGTGATCGCGAAAGACGTCGGCGGCTCTTTCGGCATCAAAGTGCACGTCTATCCCGACGAGATGGCGACGGCTGCGTTGTCGGTCATGCTGCGCCGCCCGGTGAAATTCGTCGCCGACCGCCTCGAGTCCTTCCTCACCGATATCCACGCGCGCGAGCACAAGGCGAAAGTGCGCATTGCCTGCACGCGCGCGGGCGACATTCTGGCGTTCGAGCTCGACGACCTCACGAGCATCGGACCCTACTCGGTCTACCCGCGCACCAGCGGCATCGAAGGCAATCAGGTGGTCAACCTGACCGGCGGGCCTTACAAGCATCAGCAATACCGTGCGCGGCTCAATGTCGTGTTCACCAACAAGAACGTCACCTGCCAGTACCGGGCGGTCGGTCATCCGATCGCGGTGGCGCTGACCGAGGGCATCGTCGATCTCGCCGCGGAGAAGCTCGGTATGGATCCGGTCGCCTTTCGCCGCCGCAACCTGATCGCGGACGACGCCTATCCGCATACCTCGGCGTCGGGCATGAAGTTCGAAAAGCTGTCGCACCACCGGGCGCTCGACAGGCTGCTCGACCTCATGAGCTACGACGCGTTGCGCACGGAGCAGGCTACGCTGCGCAAAGAAGGCGTCTACCGCGGCATCGGCGTGGCGGCGATGATCGAGGTCACCAATCCGTCGCCTGCGTTCTACGGCGTGGGCGGCGCGCGCATCTCGTCGCAGGACGGGGCGACGCTGCGGCTCGAGCCGACCGGCATGGTGACGTGCATGGTCAGCGTGACCGAGCAGGGACAGGGCACCGAAGGCATTTTCGCGCAGATCGCCGCTACCGCAGTCGGCGTCAGCATGGACCGGGTGCGCGTCGTCACCGGCGACACCGCAATCACGCCCTACGGCGGCGGCACATGGGCGTCGCGCGGCGCCGGCATCGGCGGCGAAGCGGTATTGCAGGCAGGCAAGGCATTGCGCGCGAGCATCCTCGAAGTAGCAGCGGCGATCCTGCAGTCGGGCGGCGAAATGCTCGACGTTCGCGACAACGACGTCGTCGACCTGCGCACGGGCGAAACCAAGCTCAGCCTGACCGAGCTCGGCCGGGTCGCCTACTTCCGCCCCGATACGCTGCCGCTGGATTTCCAGTCCGAGCTGATGGCGACCCGCCACTACACGCCGCGCGGCTACGGATTCGCGTTCACGAACGGCTTTCAGGCTTCGCTGGTGGAAGTCGACGTAGACACCGGGTTCGTAAAGCTACTCAAGCACTGGTGCGTCGAAGATTGCGGCACCGTCATCAATCCGATGCTGGTGGACGAGCAGATCCGCGGCGGGGTGGTCCAGGGCATAGGCGCGGCGCTGTTCGAGCACTGCCGCTACAGTCCCGAAGGCCAACTGCTGAACGGCAACATGGCCGAGTACCTGGTGCCGATGGCGGGCGAGATGCCCGACATCGTGACTGCGCACGTGGTCACGCCCACGCTGACTTCGGAGCTGGGCGCGAAGGGCGCAGGCGAAGCAGGCACTGCCGGCGCGCCGGCCGCGGTCATGAATGCGATCAACGATGCGCTGCGGCCGTTTTCGGCGCGGGTGACCGCGCAGCCCTGCACGCCGGAACGGATCCTCAAAGCGCTCGGGAAAGTTTGAAGCGTCGAGCGATCCGGAAGACACGGCAGATGCACGTTATCAGAAAGCGATCCAGGTGGAATAGAACTATGCGGTCAGGTGTATGCGTGCATCGAGATGCGAGTGGACGTTCCACTGGCGGCCTGTGAAACGCGATTTGTGGATTAAAATACCGCGGTAACCTGCGATAGGACGGCGTAGCTTTCGGTGCGAACGACTCGCAGTGCGCGGCGATCCGATACAGACCTGCACTAATACATTGATTCACCGACTAACCAGAATCGGGAGATTGCGATGAGAAAGAACGACGGGATGAAACCAGGCCGGCGCGAGTTTCTGCGCATGGCTGGAACAATCGCAGCAGGCATAGCGCTGGCTGCCGCCCTGCCATACGAGGTTTTGGCAGCGGATAGCGCGACGCAAAGCCTGAAGATCGGCGTGATCGGATCGGGCAGGATCGGTGGCACCCTGGGCGAGATTTGGCTGAAGGCGGGACATGAGGTCATGTTCTCGTCGCTCGACCTCGAGCATGACAAGGCGTTGGCGGCGCGCCTGGGCGGCAAGGCCCGCGCCGGAACCTCGAAGGAAGCGGCCGCATTCGGTGACGTCATTCTGGTCGCGGTTCCTTACGCGGCGCTCCCGCAGGTGGGCCGCGATCTCGGCAACTTGCTCAAGGGCAAGGTCATCATCGATGCGTCGAATCCGATCGTCCCGCGCGACGGCGAGATGGCGGTGGCAGCGCGCGAGAAAGGCGCCGGCGCCGCTTCGGCTGAGATGCTCCCCGGGACGCGCATCGTGCGCGCCTTCAATGCGATCGGCTACTCGAGATTGCCCACGTTCGCGCAGCGCCAGGGCGAGCGCACGGCAATGCCGATCGCTGGCGACGATGCGAACGCGATCGCGGTAACGTCGCGGCTCGTGCGCGACGTGGGCCTCGAGCCGGTGGTCGTCGGGCCGCTCGCGATGGGCAAATATCTGATCCCGGGAACGCCGCTTGCAGGCGAGCACACGCCGGAAAAGATTCGCCAGATAGCGGCCACCCTGAACTGAGCCGGTGCGCGGGGTCGAGCGCGGTCCATGCGCGCTTGCCGAACGCGGCGGGCGCACGGCATAGATATTGGAGAAGGCGATGACGGCGACATACGTGCGTGCGGGCAAGGTGAACTGGATCGCAAAGGGTTCAGACGTGGGAGTGCAGGAGCGCACACTCGCTCCGGGCGACTCGATCCCGTGGCACTACCACACGATCATCACCGACACGACTTTCTGCATCGAAGGCACCGTTCAAATCGAGATGCTCGGCCCGCCCGAGCGCATTTTGCTCGCAGCAGGCCAGAGCCACGCCATACCGATCAACCGGCCGCACAAGATCACACCGCACGGCGACCAGCCCTGCCGCTTCCTGCTCGTGCAGGGTGTCGGGAAATATGATCGCCACGCGGTGGACCCGGCGACGTGGGAGCGGTGACGCGAGCGACCGCCCGCTGATGCCGCGCGCTGCTTCCCTCGTTTGTGGCCTGCGCAGCATGAATCAGCGGCCGCTTCGCGCGGTTCGCACCATTGCCGCTGCCGCGGTCGACGAGCGCCGAAGTCGTTTCGTTTACGCGCGCCTCGAGAAGGGCTTTTATCTCCCCTTGTAGTCCCTCGCTTCCGCAAGCTCTAATCGGCGACGAGCCCCGAGCAGAGCGCCCCTGAGCGCTCCTCGTACGTAGCCACTGCGCATTGCCTCCGTTGCGCTGGGCAACCGCCCGCGCGACACCGCTGCGCGGCAGGCCCCCGCGGTCGCACGGCCCCCTTTTCGTTTCTCTGTGGCCCGTCTGGCACCTTACTTGCCTCTGTCGGGTCATGCCGCCTCGACTATCTCGTGCATACGCGCCCCGCCACGCTGGCGATAAGGCCTGGAACATCAATGTCTTTCGTAAGCTTCGTGACGTAGTAACGCATGCGCGGAGGCGGCGCGACCGGGAGAAAGCGATGAACTCTCGTCTGTCGATATACGGCTTCGTCTCGCTGGGAGTTTTGCTCGCGGGCTGCGGCGATGCTATCCCGCCGGGCAGCGCTCGAAAGAGCCTGGACACGCAGACGCAGGAGAAAAAGCACGCGCATCTACTCGAACGGGCAGAGGGCGGAGATGCAACTGCCCAGTCGATTCTTGGTGAGATGTATCGCACGGGCGGAAATGCTCGCGCGGATTCAGCGCACGCTGTGGATTGGATTCCGAAGGCGGCGGCACAAGGCCGTGCAATCGCTCAACTGAATCTCGGACCGCTGCATTTCGACGTGCGTATCCCCGCGAGCGCCGCGCAAGCCATCGAGTGGTACCGCATGACGGTCGACTCGCTGCACATGGCGGCGGCACAGGGCAATGCGGACGCTCACGCAGGCCTCGGCGCAATCTATCGCAAAGGCGCCGGTGTTCCCAAGAATCCGGCCAAGGCAGTCGAGTGGTATCAGAAGGCAGCAGTGCAGGGCCATGCAGACGCCCAGGTGAGCCTGGGCGCGATGTATCTGACCGGCGAGGGAGTTCCGAGGAACGCAGCCAAAGCTTTCGAGTGGTACCAGAAAGCGGCGGCTCAGGGTAACGCAGAGGCCCAGAGCGTTCTCGGCGCGATGTATCGCACGGGCAACGGCGTTCCCAAGCAGGCAGCCACCGCAGTCGCCTGGTATCAGAAGGCGGCGGCACAAGGCGACACGGAGGCCCAGATCAGTCTCGGCCGAATGTATCGCAAGGGTGACGGTGTTAGCAAGGACCCGGCACGCGCGATCGAATGGTTCGAGAAGGCCGCCGCGCAGGGCGTGATCGAGGCCCAGATGAATCTCGGCGCGATGTATCGGAAGGGCGAAGGTGTCCGCGCAGACGCGGCTAAAGCGTCGAGTTGGTATCGGGCAGCGACGGCACAGGTGAACGACTATGCCGAACATAGTGCCGGCACCTTGCCGGTCTCCGCGCCGATCGTTCCGCAGGACGCAGCCCAGCCCTCGAAGTGGTATCGGAAAGCCGCAACACACGGCGGCGCAAACAGAGCCAGATAAGGCAGCGGGTTCCGCTGGAATTGCCGGCCTGGACCGTTGCCGGCACGGATTCGGATATCCTGTGCCGGATCGACCCTGAGTTTTTGTATCGTCCGATCATCGCGCGTGTCCACCTTCGACCCCATCGCATTCGGCCAGGTATTTACTCACCGCAATGCAGCCCTGCGCGGCATCGGGCTGCATTACGTCGAGGGCGGGCGCGGCAAGCCGCTCCTGCTCGTGCCCGGCTGGCCGCAATCATGGTACGCGTGGCGGTACGTGATGCCGGCGCTGGCCGAAAATTACCATGTGTTTGCAGTCGACCCGCCCGGGCTCGGCGAATCCGGAAAGCCCGAGCGCTACGACACCGCAACGATCGCCGGCTACGTCGACGGATTTCTGGATGCGCTCGGGCTGGACAGCGTCCACTTCGCCGGTCACGACATTGGAGCATGGATCGGGTACGCGTATGCGGCGCGACACCCGCACCGCGTGCGGCGCCTTGCGCTGATCGACGCGGCGATTCCCGGCATCGCTCCGGCCGATGCGTATGCGCTCACGCCTGAGCGCGTGAGCAAGACCTGGCATTTCTATTTCAATGCGCTGCCGGAATTGCCGGAAGCGCTCGTCGCCGGCCGTGAGCGGACGTTCCTGGCCTGGCTCTACTCCGCGCGATCGGTGAACAAGACGGTGTTCGACGAAGCGGCGCTGGACGAGTACGCGCGCATCTATTCGGCGCCGGGCGCGATGGCATCCGGCTTCGCGTACTATCGCGCGATCTTCGAATCGATCGCGCAGAACCGCGAGACGGCGGCGACGCGCCTCGCGATGCCGGTGCTTGCGATCGGCGGCGAACAATGGCTGGGGCCGCTGATGCAGAAGATGGTCGAGCCCGTTGCCGCACGGTTACGCACCGAAGTGGTATCCGGCAGCGGGCACTTCGTGACCGAGGAGGCGCCGGCTGACGTATCGCGCCTGCTGCAGAGCTTTCTCGAGTAACACGCAACGCGGCTCGCCTGAGTCGCCACCACGCCACCGGTTGCACGACCGGCCACTCCCGCTCATTCGCTGATCTTGATGCGGGCGTCCGCAATGAGCTGGCCCCACCGGCGGCTGTCTCTGGCGATCAATTGCGCCAGCGCAGCCGGCGAGCTTGCAGCTGCGTCCACACCCTGCTTGAGCAAACTTGCCCGAACCGTGCCGACCGCGAGCGCATTTCGGATTTCCTCCTCCAGCCTCGCCACGATGGCTGGCGGCGTTTTGGCCGGGGCGAGGAAGGCAACCCAGAATTCAGCCTCGTAACCGGGCAGCCCCGTCTCGGCGACGGTCGGCAGCTCGGGCAGGATTGCGCTGCGCTTCGCGCCGGTGACCGCGAGTGCACGCACCCTGTTGGCCCTGATCATCGCCATTGCGCCGGGCACCGTCACGATGAGAGCGTTGATGTGACCACCCACCAAGTCGTTTATTGCAGCCGGAGCACCCTTGTATGGAACGTGCGTGATATGCAGGCCCGCCATTCGGGCGAGTTGCTCCGCAGCGAGGTGCGTCGGTGTGGCGGTGCCGACATTTCCAAGAGTGAACTGTCCCGGTTTTTCTTTAACGAGCTGAATGAAGTCCGGCAGGGATCGCGCGGGGGCGGTGGGAAGCACGAGGATGGCAAGCTGCGACACGCCGGCCAGGCTGACGGGAGCGAGGTCTTTGAGCGGATCGTATCCCATCCTGAACACATGAGGGTTGATGGTGAGCACGTTGTCGAGGGCGAACAACAGCGTATAACCGTCCGGATTGGCCTTCGCAACCAGCTCGCCACCGATGTTGCCGCTGGCGCCGCTGCGATTGTCGACGACGATCTGTTGCCCCAATTGCTCTGCCAGCTGCAGCGACACGAGGCGGCCGATCACGTCTATGCCACCACCGGCGGCGAACGGAATCACGACACGGATCGGTCTGGCTGGATAGCTTGCGGCTGCATGGGCTGCGCCGGCGAGGCATAGCCCGAGTATCAGTCCGATCCACATGCGATAGACGGAGACTTGCGTCACGCCGTCCACCATACGCAGCGCGAATAGAGCCGGCGACGGACCCTGCAGTCGCAACGACGATCTGGGGCACCTGGCGCTCATGCTTCGATCATTTTTCAATCCGGTTCAATCGATCTTTATCTTCGCGGTCTCGATGACCTTCTTCGAGCGCGCGGTGTCTTCGCGCATCAGCCGCGTGAGCGCCTCCGGCGTGCTGCCGCGCGGTTCCATGCCCTGGCTTTCCAGGCGCTGCGCTATCTCCGGCTCGCGCAGGATCTTGTTCACCTGGGCGTTGAGCTTGCCGACGATGGCCGGCGGCGTTTTCGCGGGCGCGAACATGCCGAACCAGACGACATAGCCGAATCCCGGCACACCCGCTTCGGCGAGCGTCGGTATATCGGGCACGAGCGCCGATCGCTGCGGGCTGCCGACTGCGAGGGCCTTGAGCTTGCCGGTCTTCACGTGCGGTAGCAGCGTCGGCACCACTGCCAGCATGACCTGGATCTGTCCGCTGATCAGGTCGGCGACCGCGCCGGTGGAGCCTTTATACGGCACATGCACCATGTCGATTCCAGTCATCGACTTGAAGAGCTCCATGCCGAGGTGATTCGAAGTCCCCGGTCCGCTCGAGGCATAGGTCAGCTTGCCCGGCCTGGCTTTTGCAAACCCGACGAGCTCCTGGACCGAGCTCACCGGCAAACCGCCGTTGACGGCCAGCAGGTGCGGCCCGGTCACGAGCAGGCTGATTGGCGCAAAATCCCTGAATGGGTCGTACGGCAGTTTTCCCATCAGAGTGGGATTGATGGCGAGCGAAGACACCTGCCCGAACAGGAGCGTGTAGCCATCGGGCGCCGCTTTCGCAGCGAGCTCGGTTCCGATCACCATCCCTCCTCCCGGCCGGAAGTCGAGCACCACCTGCTGACCCCAGGCGTCGGTCAGCCTGGCGCCGATCAGGCGGCCGATCAGGTCCGGCGGACTTCCGGGCGGCGACACGATGACCCAGCGTATGGGCTTGGTCGGATAGTCCTGCGCCTGAGCGCCTGAGCCCGCCGCCAGCGCCGCCAAAATCCAAAGTGCGGTTAGCGGTTTCAAGATATATTTCTCCCGGCGAGCGTCCGCTGCCTTTGGTATGGCGCCCGCATTCTTCTAAAATGCATGGCGGTGCTGCTTCTCAAGGCGAGCCCGATTCAGTTATCTCAACCATGGAAGATTTCATATGAGCAAACCCCTAGTCCTCGTGACCGCGCCGGGGCTCGTCCAACAGGCGCAGGACATTCTACGCGACGGCGGCACAGATATCGTCTTCATGCCCTATCCGATCAACGAGGATACGCTCGTATCGCACATGTCCGCTCGCGCGATCGACGCGGTGCTGATGCGAGGCTCGGTGCCTTTCACGAGGCGCGTGATCAGCGCCGCGAATGGCTTGAAGGTCATCGGCAGGCACGGCGTAGGCTTCGAGACCGTCGACCTCGCAGCCGCAACCGAGCGCGGCGTGGCAGTCATGGTGCCGAAAGGCGCCAATGCGGACGCCGTTGCCGAGCATTCGCTCGCGCTCATGCTGAGTCTCGCGCGCGAGCTCCCGCGCTTCGACCGCGAATTGCGCCAGGGCAAGTGGAAAGACCCGCAGGCGCTGGGCAAGGGATTTCGCGGGCGCGTCGTCGGCATTCTCGGCTACGGCGAGATCGGCCGCAAAGCCGCAGCGCTCGCCGCCGCATGCGGCGCGCACGTCGTCGCCCACACACGCTCGCGCATCGGCAATCTCCCGCCGGGCGTCGAATCCGAAACCGACTTCGAGCGTTTTCTCGGCCGCGTGGACATTTTGAGCCTGCATTGTCCGACGACCGACAAGACGAAGGGCCTGATCGGCGAAAAAGCGATCGGGCTGATGAAGGACGGCGCGATCATCATCAATACCGCGCGCGGCGCGATCGTCGACGAGGCAGCCCTGGTCGCTGCCCTGAAGAGCGGCAAGCTCGCGGGAGCAGGCATCGACGTCTATGGCGTGGAGCCGCCCGATCCCAAGCATCCGCTGTTCTCGCTGCCTAACGTGATATGCACGCCGCACATCGCGGCAACGACTGAAGACTCGATGAACCGGTGCGGGACGATCGCCGCCAACAACATCGTGAGCTACCTGCGCGGCGAGCTGTACGACCCGAGAAATCTCGTGAATACGGAGGTTTTCAAAGGCGCCGCTGCGCCCAAGCCCGCGCGGGCTTAACTACACCGCGCAATACCGCTCCTGGATCGACCGGTCCGCGAGCAGGCTTGTCGCCGTGTCGTGATGCACGATCACGCCGTGGTCCATGATGTAAGCACGGTCCGAGATCGACAACGCGCGCTCGACGTTCTGCTCGACCAGCAGGATGGTCGTCCCCGCCCGCTTCATGCTGGTGAAAAGCTCGAACATCTCGTCCGCGAGTATCGGCATGATGCCCTCGGATGGCTCGTCGAGCAGGATCATCTTGGGTTCCGACATCATCGCGCGGGCGATCGCGAGCATCTGCTGCTCGCCGCCGGAAAGCGTCTCGCCGAGTTGACCCAGCCGCTGTTTCAGGCGCGGGAACGTCTGCGCGATGCGATCGATGATCTCGCGCTCGCGCGCGCGATGCGCGGATGCGAGCAGGCCGAGCTGCAGGTTTTCGAGCACCGACAATCCCGGCACGATGCGCCGTTCCTCCGGCACGTAGCCGAGCCCGCGGTGATAGCGCCGGTGCGCAGGCTCGCCGAGCAGATCGGCGCCGTCGAACGCGACTCGGCCGCCGCGCTTTGCGACGAGTCCCATCACCGTGCGCAGGGTGGTGGTCTTGCCCGCGCCGTTGCGTCCGACCAGCGTGACGATCTCGCCGGCATCGACATGCAGCGAGACGCCCTGCAGCACGTGGCTATGGCCGTACCAGGCGTGCAGGTCCTCGAGCACGAGCATCGCCGCCATCAGCCTTTCCCCTGCCCCAGGTAGACGCGCTTCACCTCGTCGTTGGTGCGGATCTCGTCGGGCGTGCCCTGCGCGAGCAGCTCCCCGTGATGCAGCACCACCAGATGCTGGCATATCCCCATCACGAGCTTCATCTTGTGCTCGACCAGTATGACGGTGCGCTCCTGCGCGAGCCTGACGATCAGGTCCATCATCGTCACCGTTTCCTCCGGCGACATGCCGGCGGTCGGCTCGTCGAGCAGCAGCAGGCGCGGCTCGCACGCGAGCGCCATCGCGATCTCGAGGCAGCGCTGCTCGCCGTGCGCGAGATCCTGCGCGACCGCCGCCCGTCTGGCGACGATGCCGACGCGCTCGAGCAGAGCATCGGCGCGCTCGACGAGCTCCCGCATCCCCGCCCGCGGCCTCCACATGTCGAAGCGGCTCACGCGCATCTGCGCCGCGATGCGCACGTTCTCGCGCGCGCTCAGGCGCGGGAACACGTTGGTGATCTGGAACGATTTGGCGACCCCGAGGCGCGCGTACTCGTGGGGCATCAGCCCGGTGATGTCGCGCCCCTCGAAGCTCACGCGCCCGCTCGTCGGCGGGAACGCGCCCGAAATCACGTTGAAGAAAGTGCTCTTGCCGGCGCCGTTCGGCCCGATGATCGCAGCGAGCTTACGCCTGGAAAAGCTCACGGACACGTCGTTGAGCGCGACGAACTCGCCGAACTTCTTGCCGATGCCCTGCGCGACGAGTATGTCGGCAGTGTCCCCGCCCGTCACCATGCCTTGACCCGCAGCCAGTGCAGGACCGAGCCCCAGATTCCACGGGGAAAGAACAGGACGAAAACGATGAAGGTGGCGCCCAGATAGAGCTGCCAGTGCACGGTCCACAGCGTCAGCACGTCGCCGAAGAGCTGGAATACCGCGGCGCCCACGAACGGTCCGAAGAACGTGCCGAATCCGCCCAGCAGCGCCATCATCACGACGTCGCCCGAAGTTGCAATTTGCAGCACCTCGACCGGCACGGTCGAAAGATGCAGCGCGCGCAGCGCGCCGGCCAGCCCGCAGAACGCGCCCGACAGCACGAATGCGGTGAGCTTGGTGCGCGCGATGTTGTAGCCGCAGGCCGCGGCGCGCGTCTCGTTCTCGCGGATCGCTTCGAGCACTGCGCCGAATGGGGACGCGAGGATGCGCGAGAACAGCCATAGCGCGAGCGCCGCCAGCGCCAGCATGACGTAATACTTGTTGACCGGATCGAGGAAATTGACCTTGAAGCCGAGCAGGTTGATGCTCGACACGTTGATGCCGCGCAAGCCGTTCTCGCCGCCGGTGACGCTCTCCCACTTATAGAAGATGTAATAGACGCATTCCGCCAGCGCCAGCGTCACCATCGAAAAATAGATGCCGCGGGTGCGGATCGCGAGAAACCCGATCACCCCCGCCACCACCGCGGCCGCTGCGATGCCGAGCACGATTGCCGCATACCAGGGCCAGCCTAGGTGCACGATCACGATGCCGCAGCCGTAGCTGCCGACGCCCAGCAATGCTGCGTGACCGAATGACAGCATGCCGGCGTAGCCGAACAGCAGGTTGAACCCGAGCGCGAACAGCCCCCAGATCAGGATGTTGATCGCCAGCGCGTGGTAAGGCACTAGCCACGGGAACACTACCAGGAACGCAACGGTGGCCGCGACGCGATGACGGGCGATCGCATCGAGCACGCCGCGCCATTTGCCTGCGGGCGGCACGGTCGGCGCGGTTCGGGAAATCTCGTCCAAGCTATCCCATCAGGCCCGCGCGGCCGAACAGCCCCTGCGGACGCACGAGCAGCACGAGCGCCATCAGGATGAAGATCGACACGCGGCCGGCTTCCGGCGAGACCAGCGAAGTCAGGCTCACCACCACGCCGACGAGCACGCCTGCGACCACGGCGCCCTTGAGCGACCCCATGCCGCCTACCACCGTCACGACGAACGCGTCGGCGAGCAGGCTGATCCCCATTTCCGGCGTCACCGCCTGCAGGGGCGCGGACAGGATGCCCGACAGGCCGGCGATGCCGGTGCCAATGCCGAACACGATCAGCCATACCCTCGAGACGTCGATGCCGAGCACACGCACGATCTCGGGATCGCGCGCGCCGGCGCGAATGACTAGACCGTACGAGGTTTTCTCGATGAAGAGATAGAGCGCCGCGACGATAACCGCCGTTGCGCCGATCAGGAACAGCCGGTAGAGCGGAAAATGTCCGATGCCGATGTTCACCGCGCCGGTCAGCCCCTGCGGCGTCGCGAACGGAATGCCGTTCAAGCCGAAGATCATGCGCACGACGTCAACGAAAATGTACGAGAGCCCGAAGGTGAGCAGCAGCGGATAATCGATGCCGCGTCCATACAGCGGCCGCACCAGGAAGCGCTCGGTGACGAGCCCGATCGCGGCCACGCCCAATGGTACCAGCACGAGGCAAACCCAGAAGTTGCCGGTTTGCGCGAACAGCCACACGCCCATGTAGGCGCCGACCATGAAGAACGCGCCGTGCGCGAAATTCACGACGTTCAGCATGCCGAAAATGAGCGAGAGCCCGAGCGCCACCAGCACGTAGACTGCGCCCAGCGCGACGCCGGTGACGATTTGCAGCAGCAGCAGGTTGAGGGTTATTCCACCCATGAGGACTTGGCCACGGGGCGCGCAGAAGTCAGCGGAAACGTAACCGGCATCTCGCGCTATCCAGATATCACGTCAAGGCTTGCGACCAATCAGCGGTCGTCCACGCCAGCATCCGCAATCCCAATTCTGGATCCCCGCTCGCGCAAGAACGACTGAGACTGCTCTCACCGCCTCTGGCGACGTTCCGCCGGGTTGAGCGGCGCGTCGCGTCCGCTTCGAACCCGGCGAGTTATCCGGCACGTTCGTTGCCGGATAACTCTTACTTGTGCCCAAGCTCCTGGCAGCTCCGCAGCACTTTCTCGGAGCCGTCTTCGATGCTGATCACGTCGAACACGTCGTTCTTGTCCGCCCCGAGCGCTTTCGCCGCCTTCGACTGCAGCAGTGCGATCGACTGCACCGACTGGTGGTCGCATCCGCGGTAGTACTGCGGGCCCTTGTAAAAATCGTATTTGAGGTTTTCCAGCGCCGCTATCACTTTGTCGCTGTCGGTGCTCTTGGCGTTGCGGGCAGCGGTCAGCACCGAACGCACGCCCGCATAGCCGAGCGCGCCGTAGTCGCTGGGCACGCCGCCGGGATGCGCCTTGCGATAACGGTCGTTGAACGCCTTGGCGCTCGCAACCTTGTCTTCTTTCCAGCACATTGGGATCCTAAGCTTAGAATTCCACGTGGACAAGTTGTCGCG
>JADMIO011419507.1_pt1 | contig 59356 bp, 67 predicted proteins | sample 8958161 | NCBI WGS metagenome assembly JADMIO01 (sample SAMN16585339, study PRJNA669376) | soil metagenome | isolation source: Crop rotation soil | place: USA: Cullars Rotation, Alabama | collected 2011 | reverse complement strand
GCGACAACTTGTCCACGTGGAATTCTAAGCTTAGGATCCCAATGTGCTGGAAAGGGAGCTTCGCTTCACGGCAAATCGCACGCAGGCGTCTGCCACTCAACCGAACAACGCGAGCGCGCCCCAGGCCCTGCGCTTCACCCTCGATGCCGTCACCAAGGGCTTGCTTCGCAAACTCTTCAATCTCAACTTTCGCCAGCACATAGAATCCACTGTCGAGCCAGCGTCCTTCAGCGTCCTGCAAACGACGAAGCTGGACGAGCAGGGCAAGCGTAAGCGAACGAGCGAGGCCATCTTCGATAAGACGGCTGGCAAAGTCGTCTGGACTGAGCGCGACCCGAACGACCCGAACCGAGAGCCTAGAGTCGTCACCTCTCCAGCGACGGGCGCTGTTCAGGACATAGCCTCCGCCTTCTATTATCTACGCACGCAGCCGCTCGTCTTCGGCACTACCTTCGAGATACTCATCAGCGATTCCGGCCAGGTCTATCGTATTCCCGTCACCGTCTCGGAAAAGAAGACTTTGAAAACGGTCGTCGGCAAAGTTCAGACCTTGAAAGTAGACGCTGACATCTTCGGTGAAGGTCGCCTCCTGCGCGGCAAAGGCAAGATGTCCATCTGGTTCACGGACGACGCCCGCCACATCCCTGTGCGCGCCAAAATCAACAACGAGCTGGGCACGCTAGACATCACCCTCAAGCGCATGACCAACGGTGGCGTTAATCAAGCACGCTAGAAGTAGCGGACAATTCGATGATGAAAGAATTGCTATCGAGCGTTCGGGTTGATTGAGTTGTCTGGCAAAGCACGCATCAGGTAATAATCCTCCGCCTCCTCTTCGATACTAAAGCCTAACCTTTCGTAGAACCGCAGAGCCGCCTGATTAACTTTCAAAGCCTTGAGGCTGACGGAGACGCCCTGCCGCTCTCCTTCCAGGAGCAGTGATTTCAGAATCTTTGAACCGATGCCTTGATTCTGATAGTCAGGATGCACGTGAAGGTTCGCCAGAAAGATTTCCCTCTCCATGCGGTCTATCTTGAGATAGCCGATGTCGGTGCCGTCCAGAACGATGACAAATATTTGATACGTGGAGAAGTCGAAATACTTTGTAAAAATCTCTTTCTCTTTCGCCTCATCCCAGCCCCTGGTGGCAGCGACATACTCTTTCATCGTGAGGCGCACCAGATTAAAGAGGAAATCGAAATCAGCTTGCGCTGCTGGTCTGATAGTAACTTCACTCATGATGCTGGCTATTGAATGAGCAGATTACTGGCAGTTGGAAGCGTCTACGCATGCCTTCAGCTCTCGCAAGAGGCGCAGATGCTCCGGCGTAAGTCTTATCACCTTTGGGCCTAACTTCAGTTCGACCTCCTGGCCATTAACGACCTGTAAGAACTGCTCATAGGTTATTGAGTGCGATAAAAACTCTGAGACATAGCCCTCTGCTGTTTTTCCTGTGGAGATGAAGCGCGCGTTTCCTGAATCCACACTTTTATTATCCACGACAATAGCTATGCGACGGTTACTGGCGAACGTTCTTCTGTCCTCATAGGAAGCAAACTCAAGGTCAACCCATTCGGGGCGGACAATCTTTTTACCCTGAACAGTAAAACTGGGAACCAGGATGAGACCTTTATTCAAGTCACCATAGAGTTGCAAATTATTAACGTCCACGACCGTCTTATTCTGCGCCTCTAAATAGGAAGCTCTGGCCCTGACAAAAGCTTCGGCCGGTTTGACCAGCACACCGGCATTGAGCAGATAGTTTTTGTCGAATTGATAGGTGCGGCCCTCGTCGTGCTGGAAGATGAAGATGTAAGTCTCGCTCGTCACAAAAGAGACCAGGACGCTCTCCACTTTGTTCATCGGGCCGAAATTATTGGAGACGAAAACGGCGATTGCCTGAGCCTTCTTCTGCCTGTCAAATTCTCCAAGCTCGTTGAAGGGGGAGTTGACCAACGAAACGCTGAGGATGTTTGAATTCAGGATAACGACACTAATATCCTCGTGACCATATTGCTTGATCAATTTTCCGCGAAGAGCGATTAAGTCCGGCGAGGATTCAGCGGCCTGCTGAGAGCATCCTGAATTTAGCGCTACGAGTTGCAAGGCGATAACTATGAACGCAAAGCAATGTTTAATCCTTAATCTCATGCGCGCCTTCACACAAAGCATCTAACGAACGAATCAACCCGCCGGAACACAAACACATCATGCGACAGGTGGAAAATAAAAGCTCTGCTGATTCCACTCTGGTTCAATGAGTTTCGGTTGAAGCAGTTGTTAGATGTGCCGTATTCATTAGGTTACGGCACTTTATTACTCGGAAGATACTTCCCAAAGAACCCCAAAACCCGCTGCTCGTATTCATTCTTTGAGACTGAATATAAATCAACATGCCCTGCCCCGCTTATCACCCATAATTCCTTGGGCTCACCAGCAGCATTAAACATCCGTTGAGATTCCTCAAGAGTTGTATGCCGGTCTTCTGCGCCAACGATAAATAATTTTGGGATACGGATGCTTCCAACTTTATCTATTGGATGTAAGGCATCAGCATCAATTCCTAATCTGGGCTTTAACTGCCAGGACAGCAGAGGCGTTAGAACACTCGCCCAACCGCCAAGTCTCATGGTCAATCGGTTACTGATAGCTTGCTTAATGGTTGGGTAAACCATCTCCAGCACCATAGCAGTTACTTCCAGAGGCGGAGAGGCAAGCAAAGCAGAAGCCCCACCCATCGAGATACCAATCAAGCCAATCTTTTCATCAGGAGCATTTAATCGAAGGGAGTTAATCGCAGCCTGAGCATCCTTACTCTCAAGATAGCCGAATGTAATATTCTTACCTTCGCTTTCTCCGTGAGCTTGGAAATCAAATAGCAGGACAGCGTAACCAGCATGAGAAAGGAAGCGTGCGCGCTCTAACATGCTCAGGCGATTAGCACGCACGCCATGCATGAGAGCAATCGCACCCATGCCTTTCTTTCCAGGTATAAACCACCCATGAAGTGTTGAGCCTGATTCGCTCGAAAATTGAACCGGGTTTCCTGCTATATCAGAGGGCAAATTTCCAATCGTTTGGGTTGCGGGTGCGGTCAGGAAGCTTCCAGCCAACCAGACAGCAATGAGAAAGATAAGCATGACTCCGGAAGCGCCGGTGATTAACTTTCGTCTCATTAAAATTTACCAGCACCTAACGCCTGCATTAACCGGGTGGGAAGCATCGAACCAAGCATTCAATCCGCGCGAGCGAAAGCTGCGACAATTCCCCGCCAGTTGAATGAGTTGTCAGGAGCGGCTGCTTCGGTCTTAATTCAGGAAGCCAACTCTTATATTTGAGCCTTCCAGAGGATTGATTGCTTTCTTTGTTCGCCAGCCCTAGAGCGGCGATAGCACCAACTCCTTTTTTTAAGATTCGCTTGCTACGCTTTCTCATAACTTGCCCGCGCCCGACACATAGTAGGCGCACTCATAGCCGCCGGTAAAGATGCGCGCCAGACGAGTCAACTATATTTATGCCGTGAAAAGGTAATAGTAAAAGGAAAGCCGCAGCAACTATTGACATAAGCCTTGCAACGAGAATATCGTGCGCCCGGTCTGAAGTTCTCGCATCCCTGCTAACGAGAGCCCTACAGGTGAACCCTCGTTAGCCTCACATCACCGCTGGTAGTGATGGGCGTCTAATCCTTTAAGCCTGTGGCAGTCTAATTCTGTAACATCCGCACAAATGCTAAGAATCCAGAAGCTGAAGGCAGGATTAGACGGCTAAATGGGCGTAATCTGCGACGCCTGTTAGGGCGTCTAATATGCGTTGGGCGGCTTCTAATATGAGTGAGTCATTTGCTGAAAGTGGGGCAATAAATTTGAGCTTAGATGGGAAACGTGAATTATTTCGTCACCTCGTTGCTACGTTGGCATATCGCGGTGGGCTGGCTGTTTCGGATGCGCCGGAAAACTTCTCCCTGTTCCGCGTTAATGAAATGACGCGCACGCCGGGTGAACTGCTGGCGCACATCTGTGATTTGCTCGAAGGCTCTCTTTATTTGGCTAAGGGGGTGATGATCTATTTAAATTCCGCCCCGCTGTCTTGGCAAGAAGATGTTGCTCGATTTTTCTCCGCTGTGAAAGAGTTTGATTCATACCTGGCATCGGACGCATCGCTGGCTTGTCCAATAGAGAAACTTACCCAAGGCCCAATAGGCGATGCTCTCACGCATATCGGGCAGATAGTGATGCTGCGACGACTGGCCGGAAAGCCGGTTCGGGTTGAGGCTTATTTTAGAGCTGAAATAGTTGCCGGTAAGGTTAATGAAGAAACATTCATGAAAACAGGGTGAATATGTGCTTCAGCAGTTCATCATGTAACGCGCCGCCCAACAACTCATTCAACCGGAGCGCGGGTCAGCGCGGCTTTCATCGTCAACCTGTCCGTAGCTACGTTGATTCAACGCCCGGTTAATTCGGGCGTTAGGTGCTAATAAGTTCCGAAACAAAATGAGGCTAGAGATAAGTGTAAAATCAAACCGGAAGCTGAGATCATCAGATGGATGTATAATCACTTCCGCTCCATGTTCTTGACATTAATCTTAAAGGAGGAACCTCATGTCAGATGACAATGCCTTGGTTGAGAGTTCTGCTAACGGGAAAGTTTTCCTTTACAACACCACCAACCAGCGCATTCAACTACAGTTGAATGAAGAGTCCTTAGGTTTCATCGACGCCGCTGGCAGCGGTCAACCTTACACACCTAAATTTACGACTGCCGACCGCGTCGATGTGACCTCGACCCCTGACAATCAATTTGCCCAGAAAGATAATTACTTGCGCGTCAAATTTCCGGGCAAGCAAAGAACCTATGGGCCGATAAATATTAATCCCGAAGCTTATCCGACGGATGTGAATCTGGTGTTGTATATCTTCTCGAAGTATATTGTATTGGCGGCCACAAACAGTAACGCTATAATTTACCAAAGTGCGCCTGCTACTGCCGCAACAAGTTGAAGAGACAACACCACACCTAACAACTCATTCAACCCAACCGCCCTCAGCGTGCCTCTCATCAACCTTGCCGCCTACGATAGAGTTGAATATCATCGTCGGGCGCCGCGTTAATTCGGGCGTTAGGCGCACCAACCTTTATCTAAACTCACCACATCTCATGCTAATAGCCAAGGGGTCAGTTTAAAAGACTTGAAAGGTAATTACATGAAACATACTGTATTGGCTTCAATATTGCTGCTGTTGTTAAGTCAAATTTCTTGGGCGCAAAAAGAAGAAAAGCTTGAAACAGAATGGCTCGCAAAAGATGTTGAGTCCGCCAAGTTGATTGCGAGACTAATGCCTCTTGAAAGCCAAACATTCGAGACTATTAAAAGCATCCTGGACGTCAACACGGCTGTTGATGACGATGATTTAGGCTTTGGTGGCAGAAGATTTAATCTTGGTAAAGGTAATGGTTACACATCTTTTTATGTTGATGCTTTTACATTCGGTGGAAGCTTTGGTTATTACGAAATTGGCATACGCGGCGGTTCCGATGATTGGCCTCGGATAAGAGAACAGGTTATTAAAATGTGGCGACAGAGTAATGGGCCGGAGTTTGAAGAGACAGACTCTGGATTAACATACCGTGTAAGACACAACTCTGTTTTTCAAGCTTACGAGAATGCAGTTGGCTTAGCGCTTGGCGACATGAAGCCTGTTGATGTTCCGTCCAGCCTTAAAGAGCATTATGATTATCTAATCTCGCCAATGATTAATTCTTATGTAGGCAGAGGCACGTGTGGTTATGGAGGCTCGACTCTTGAAGGAAGGCTAGCTATTGATGCTCTAGTTGAAGCTGAAAGGATAGACCTCATAGAAAATGTTCTCAGAGGCTTTAACCCCGGTGGTCGGGTATATGCGGCCTTAGCATTGTTAGAAATGAAGAAGCGCGGAATAAAGTTGAGTAAAGAAACTCAGGATGTAATCAATAAAATTGCTGCTTTGAAGATAAGAATCTCGACGTGTGCTGGCTGCATTGTGACAGGACGAACAGCGGGAGAAATCCTTCGTTCTCCCGATGAATTGTAAATCTAACCTTGTCTTTAATGTAACCAAGGTGCGCCTAACAACTCATTCAACCGAAGCGGATTCAGCTTGCCTTTCATGATGCTTCCTTACGATTAGATTGAATGGCGCTCGCCCGCGCCCGGTTAATTAGAGCGTTCGGCGGACAAACCGGGAGGACAGCGTGCCGTTCCCCAAAACGCAGTCTCCACCCCTCGAAAGGAACATCGCAATGTCGAAGGTTTTGGCAATCATGTCCATGTCGCTCGACGTCTTCGTCGCCGACCGCAACGATGGCACGCCCGCCGTCCCTGGCAACCCGACTGTGATCTCGGGAGTCGGCGTGACGCACCTGCGCTACACGGCTCGCAAGGCGTAGTCCGGCCCCACACCCGGCTACGGTAGAATCTCGACGTACCCCTCCGTTCCATGGACACGGATCCGCTGCCCATCCCGGATCAGCCGGGTGGCATGCTGCACCCCCACTACGGCAGGTAAGCCGTACTCGCGGGCGATCACTGCGCCATGGGTCATCAGCCCTCCGACCTCCGTCACCAGCCCCGCAATCGCGACGAACAGCGGCGTCCAGCTGGGGTCAGTGTAGGCGGTGACCAGGATGTCGCCCGCTTCCAGGTCAGCCAATGCCATGTCCAGGATGACGCGGGCCCGTCCCTCGATTGTTCCGGCAGATACGGGTAAGCCCACCAGCGCGCCGGCTGGCAGATTTTCGCGCCGGTAGGCCCCGGAGAGCGCCTCGCCATCCGACGTGAGAACCCGGGGTGGCGTGAGTGCTTGATACGACGTGAACGCGTTCTTGCGTTCGCGGATGAGTTGCTCGTCTGCGTGGTTCGTCCGCACGACATCCTGAAGCTCCTGGAACCTCAGATAGAAGATGTCTTCCTTCTCACAGAGCACGCCGGCCTGAACAAGGCGCTCGGCTTCTTCCAGCAAGGCCTGTTTGTAGACGAAGTAGCGGCTGACCATGCCGTACTTCGGATACTCGCGATACCCTGCGAAGGTGCGGACGCGGTCGATCATCCGCCTGGTCTCTGCGGCTTTCCGCTCGCCGTCCGGCAAGGCTCGCAGCCGCTCCAGCAGTTCCTGTTCCTTCTTCCGCGCCTCTTGCCGCCCCTGCTCGAAGCGCCGCTCGGCGGCGCCTGGCTCGAAGTTCCTGAGGTTGCCGAGTATCAGCGGCACGAGCATGGTGGGGCGTTCGCTCCAGCGCGGCCTCGTGATGTCGATCTCGCCGGGGCCGCGCATGCCGTATGTATCGAGCCAGTGCTGGATAGCATCGCGCGCTTCGCGCCCGCCCGCGAGTGATGGCAGCTCGTCCAGAAAGTTCTCGTCCTCGACCTGCTGCAGAAACGACACGACCGCTGCATGCGGGCGGACGGCGTCCGCTACGTCCAGGAGCGCCAGCCCCATCTCCGACGTGACGTTGTGGGGGACGGACTGCGTGAGCGTGTCGGCCGCGTTCTTCTCGCCCAGCCATGCCTGCAACTGGTCGTTGAGCCACCAGGTGGCCTCCATCCCCGTCATAATCACCTGCCTGCTCTCGGGATCGTGGAGGACGCGCCTGAGCTCTTCAAAGTCCGCGAGGATGAAGTCGAGGAGCGCCGGTCCGGACTTGGTTTTGATGTCGTGCTTCAACGTCGCGAGAGAAGCTTCGGTCCGCGCGATCAACGCGGCGGGGACGGCCGCGTCGGTTTCGATCGCGCCGGGTGCCCCGCTGCTGGGCGGCGCCCACGCGGGCGCTTCGTCCGGGACGGGCAAGATGAAGTCGCCGCGGTCGAGGACCGTTTCGAGCGCGTCTCGCATGAGTGGATCGGATTTTCCCATCATGCCGAGGAGACCAGCGCGGCTCGCCGGTGAAGCCAGCATCGGCGTGACGTCTACGAACAGCCTTCCGCCCGCTTCGGCCATAGGCCGTGGGGTGGTCAGCTGCCACACTGAGAGCCCGAGCGGTTTCATCGCATCGGTCATCATCTGCTGATGCCCGACTGAGATGTAAACGTGGTTGTCGCGGTCGCCAGCCTCGGGGATGGGAAACAGCGTGGTGATGGGCCGGCTCTGGACGATCTGGAAATCATCATCGACCAGGCACCATTCGATGTCCTGCGGGCGGCCAAAGTGCGCCTCGATCTGTCGGCCGAGCTGAGCGAGCCGCACCACCTCGCGCTCAGTCAGCGCGGGCTGTTGCTGCCGCGCCCGCTCGATCATTTGTTCCCGCGTGCCGGCTGTGGCCGAGGCGTGGATGGCAAGCTGCTTGGTGCCAATCGTCCTGCTGACCATCTCGCCATCCCGCACCTTGTAGACGTCCGCGTTCACCAGCCCGTTGACGAGCGCCTCGCCGAGTCCGAAGCTGGCTTCTACAACGGCAACCTTGCGATTGCCCGTGACGGGATCGGCCGTGAACAGGATGCCAGCCGCCTGCGGAAAGACCATCTGCTGCACGACCACAGCCATGTAAACCTTCCGTTGGTCTACGCCGTTCCGCAGGCGGTAGGTCACGGCGCGCTCTGTGAAGAGGGAGGCCCAGCAGCGGCTGATGTGCTGAAGAACCCCCGCTGGCCCCAAGACATTCAGATATGTGTCGTGCTGCCCCGCAAACGAGGCCGTCGGCAAATCCTCCGCCGTCGCACTGGATCGAACGGCGTAGGCGGCGTGCTCGCCAGTGTGTGCGAGCGCGCGAGTGATCGCCGCCGCAACATCGTTCGGGATTGTGATTGCTTCGATGGTCTGGCGGATCTCAGCGCTGAGCACGCGGATCGCCTCCCGGTCATCCGGCTTCAGGCGCGATAGACGATCGAGCCGCTCGTGGACCGACGGCGCTTCGGCCATGATCTGCTGAAAGGCGCTCGTCGTCACACAAAAGCCCGGCGGCACGCGGACGCCTTCGATCCGCGAAAGCTCTCCCAGGTGTGCGCCCTTGCCGCCAACGAGCGCGATCTGCGTCTGGTCTATCTCTTCGAAGCCCAACACGTAGCTGCCCATCCGCTCCCCTCCTTGTGGGTTCTCCTAAAGCGTCGCCGCTGAAAGCCCCTATCGTTATGCTATGCTAGAATCGGTTGCCGCCACGAACTCGTTGCGGCGCGATTCGGACGACCCCCGTAGAACTCTTAGACGCAATGGCTAATCTACCATCTGACCCAGCCGTCACGCCTCCAGAATCGACGTACGAACTTACCGATGTATCGGAAAAGCCCGAACTCCAGAACCTTTCCTATAGGTGCATTTATTTCCAAGACAAAGGAGAACCAAGGTGAGAAAACAACTGTTAATCGCCCTCGCGTTATTAACATTCATCTGTCCCGGCTTGCGAACAGCCTCGGCGCAGCCGTTAGCGCGGCCTCGGGCTGACAGGCCCGTCTTCAAAGAGGTCACGAAGGAGAAGTTCAAGGAGCTCTATTTCCGGCTCGGAGGGGGCAAGCGGTCGGGTTGGTCGGCTGAGTACTGGCAGGAGTTTTTTGAGAACAAGGCCAAGCCGGGCTGGAAATATATGGTCGAAGAACCGAGGAGTGCCAGGCATAACAGGATGTATATCGTCACGGACAATAAGGCTAAGGAGTATCGGATGTTCTTCATGACTGAGGAGGACGAAGAAGACTCCTCCGATTAACCCGAGGATGAGTGAGGGCGCGTCATGCTGGCCTCCACGGTTTCGGCCGCGTCTAACAATGCACCCGACGCTCTGCAAGCTGGCCTCTCATGCACATTTGCGTGGGGGGCGCGGGTGCTGCCGGGCGTTAGCCTGCGGAGTAGCATTCCTTGCGATCACTCTTTGCGAATCATAAGGGGGCTCGCTCCCAATGTCCGTTTAGTCAGGGGGGAATCTAAAGTGCGCCGAATCCGGTTTTTTCTTGCGTGCGCCCTGGGATTGTCAAGCCTGGCATGGTGCCTCAAGGCCCAGCCAGTTGACGCGAAAAGGCCGACAACGTTAGCTCAGCAACAAGCAGATGTCTGGAAGGTCGGCGGTTGGCAGCCGCCTTCGGGACTAACACAAATTCCGATCTGGCCAAACGGTGCGCCGGATATGGAAGGCGTTTCCCAACCGGCGGAGAGAGTTGAGCTGACAAAAGCTCCGGATGTCGTCGCGGGGCGTCCCTGGACGGCAGTCTATGACGTAACCTCTCCAACCATGACGGTCTTTCCGCCCGAGGGCAGGAATACCGGCGCGTCTATGGTGGTTTTCCCCGGTGGCGGATTTAAGCTTCTGGCGATGGACCTTGAAGGTACTGAAATATGTGACTGGATGACAGCCAGGGGCATCACATGTGTCCTGCTCAAGTATCGCGTTCCCAAAAGCAATCACTACTGGAACAAGGATTGTCATTGCCACATCACACCCAGGGTGCCGCGCGCACTTCAGGACGCGCAAAGAACAATCAGGCTTGTTCGGGCCAGGGCGAAGGAGTTGAACCTCGACCCTAACAAGATTGGGGTGATTGGCTTCTCGGCAGGCGGCTACCTGGTCGCGCAGACCAGCAACATATTCGAGCCTACATACAAGCCGGTTGATGCGGCTGACAAACTAAGCAGTCGCCCTGACTTTGGTGTTGCGCTTTATCCTGGCCATCTGTGTCGCTCCGGTGCCACTCTCGATCGCAGCATACATGTCACAAAGGAGACGCCGCCGACATTCCTGTTGCAGGCGTGGGATGACCCCGTTGACGAAATCTGCAACAGCACCGTCTATGCGCGGGCTCTTGATGCTGCTGGCGTCCCGGCAGAGGTCCATCTCTTCGCCAAGGGCGGTCATGCATTTGGCCTGAGGCGCAAAGAACATCCGGTGGCGATGTGGCCGTCGCTCGTCGAGAATTGGCTGAAGGAAATCGGGATTCTGTAATTCCAGGCTCCACTGAAAAAAGCCGCAGGCTAACAACTCATTGAACCGGAGCGCGAATAGCACGGCTTTCATGCGCGATACTTTGTTGATTGCCACGTCTCATCGCGCCCGGTTAATTCGGGCGTTGGATTGCTTATAGCTAATAAAGTTGAAAGGAGTTTACGATGCCTGAGCGCACAATTACTTATGAGCAATACCTTTCTAACTTGCCACCTGAGCGAAGAGGTGAAGTAGATCAGGTATGGCGGGCTGTACGGGCCAGCATGCCTGCTGGCTATACGGAAGAAGTCGGCCCCAAATACTTGATCTTCAAGGCTGATGACCAACAGTATGTGGCATTAGCTAATCAGAAAAGCTATATCAGCTTACACCTCATTCCACTCTATATTTTCCCGGAATTACAGGCCAAGCTGGATGCCAGCGGGAGGAATCTGAAGTGCGGAAAGGGCTGCATCAATTTTAAGAGAGCGGAAGATTTACCGCTGGAAGTGATTGCCGAGATCATCTCAGCCAATGATGCAAAAGCTTACGTAGAGCATATGCGGCAAATGAGAAATGAACGCCGTAGTGGGAAGTGACCTGTGAGAGATGAAGCCACTGTTCGGAAGTGAACAGTATGAGGGATAGCCCGATGGCAGCTACCGACGAGCTGAATTCGCAGCAGTTCTACCATCACACGAAGGCCAACCTGAGGCAGTGGGAGTTGATTGAGCCCGGCTATAATTCTAACTATGGCAAAAGGAAGAATGCCGCTTACGTTTATCTGTCCGCAACTTTGAATGCGGCCATCTGGGGGCCGAGTTGGCCGTCGGCGAAGAACCCGGCAGAATCTACATAGTGGAACCAACCGACCCGATTGAAGATGATCCCAACCTGACGGATAAAAGGTATACGGGCAATCCTGCGAAGTCATACCGCTCCCGGGATCCGCTTCGGGTCACAGGTGAGGTCACGGATTGGCAGGGGCACTCCCCGGAAGAACTCAAAGCCATGAAGGATAGTCTTGAGCGACTCAAGCAACCCGGCATTGAGGCAATCGAGGAATGAGCGCGGAACGGACTATCTAACTATTCGTTCAAGTCGATGCCGCTTCGCAGCTTTACTCAGGCGTAAGGATATGCAGTCCAGAATTATCAAACTATTCTCTCTAATATTGGCAACCCTTATCTTCGTAGGCTTCGATATAACGCAAGCCCAAAAGAAAAGGGCGCGGAGAGAAGAAACGCCTAACGAGAGGTTTTATCGTAAGGGCGGGAAATCTACTGAAGCTGAAATCATTGTACAAAAGGGTCAATTAACGACGGCAGCCATAGCTCAGAAACGTGATTTATCTCTTTATGATGATGGCGGTCATTCAAATTGTCGTGCCGGGCTGGTCAGTTTTCAAGGAGAGGATGACGCCGACTTTAATTTAGAGAACTGTCGGATTCCTGAGGTGCGGGATTTCATTTGGGAGCATTGGCAGAGTAAGCGGAGGGGGTATGTCAGAATTTCCTTCGATAGCGTGGATGCTGTGAGCACCTCTCATATATTCATCGAGCCTGACCAAAATGGAAGATTGCATGTTGCCTGGCGCATCGTTAGACACTCTGGCGAAATAACTGATATTCCAGACATAATCTCTATTGAGCGTGCAGAACCTGGGAAGATGGACAGAGGCGGCGGTTCATACGTCCTGGTTTTTAAGGATAGGGATGGCGAAGAAGAAGAAAGGCTTTAGTTCCCCGCTGGCGCAACCTAACAACTCATTCAACAGGAGCGCCGGATAGCATGGCTTTTATCCAGAACTTGAATGTCTTCGATGTTGAGTGTGCGCGCCCGGTTAATTCGGGTGTCAGGCGTCTATAGAAATTAATACGATGAAAATACAGGGAATTGTGCAAGAGGGGACAGGGGATGCATCATTTTGGCTCAACAAATATTCTGATGTTTACCAATTATGGACAGGGATGAGGGTTATTCCAGGCTCGCTCAATGTCCATTTGGCTGCAAAGTTCGACTGGAATGATAAGAGTATTGAGCCATTCAAAAAAATATACTCATTAATTCCCTACGGCGGCAATCGAGATATTTGTTTGATCCCCTGTGAGATTTACAAAGATGAGACAGATAAAATTTATGGGTTTGCGTGGGCTACCACACATGCAGCAAATGACTTTGATTATAGAGTGCTTGAAATTATCACGTCGGTTAAATTGCGTGAGGTTTTGCAGTTGAATAACGGGTCGTCGGTAACAATTGACATTCCGGTATCGTGGAGAGGCTAATATTTATTAACTAATGAGTCGTTCTTGCTTAACCGCGCCTAACAACGGCATGCACCTGCCGTTCCGCCACGCTGCCTCTCATGATAGTTGAATGTGGGCACGGATGATGCCTGGCGTTAGATGCTTCGTTAATTGATTCATGAGACAAGATATTTTCCCCATCTTCTTTGTAGTTTGGATCGCGCTGGGTATAGCGGGGTCCTTCCTCTTTTATTTCAGCAAGAATGTGCAATTTAAGAAGCGGTATTTCCCCTGGTACATCATTCTTGCGGGAGTGCTGTTTATCTCCTTCGGGCTGGTTACGGGCCTCCCCTTAGTGATGCTGTTTTTCATGGTGCCGGCTGTGGCGTTAATTACATTCCTGAACATCCGGTTCACGAGGTTCTGCGATAACTGCGGTAGAACTATCAGCACTCAGGGGATGTTCGGCAAAGTTGAATACTGTGCGAAGTGCGGCGCAAAGTTGAATGGTTGATTTGAGCCAGCTTCGTTTGCAGAAAATTAAGAGCGGATAGCTTATGAAGAGCACTCGCCAGCCAGCTACAGCCAATTATCATTCGCTCTTATTGAAGCAGATTGCAGATGACCTGTTGTTTCGGCAAGAAGATGACGACAGGTTAAGGGCTGCGGCGACAGAGTTGTATTCGCTCTGCTCGTCCATCACAGGAATAGATGAAGGTTCAACACACGCGGATGATTTGAATGAAACCGGGCTTCCAAACGGGAGCGCCCTCTCACCAAAGGATGCCGCCAGATGTGTCCTGGATTACAGTCGAACCTCTAAATTTTTGAGGGGCATACATGCTGCGATAGTCGAAGCACAGAAGCGTTTTCCTGATACTACGATAGAGATTCTTTACGCCGGATGTGGCCCCTTCGCACCTCTGGCTGTTCCGTTGACCAGTCAGTTCAGCCCTGGCGAGATACAGTTTACCCTGCTTGATATTCACAAGCGATCTTTGGATGCGGCGCAACGTATTTTTCAAGCCTTCGGAGTAACCAGTTTTGTGCGTGACTATATTCAGGAAGACGCCGTATCTTATGTTCATCATAGCCCGCTCCATTTGATTGTCTCTGAGACAATGCAAAGAGCTTTAGAGAAAGAACCGCAAGCGGCTATCACCTTAAACCTCGCACCACAATTACATTCTGGCGGCATTTTCATTCCTGAGAAGATAAGCGTCTATGCCTGTCTCTACGACCCGGGTAGAGAGTTTTTACTGGCCGATGAATTTAATCAGTCCGCTTCATCTTTGGAATCTCAGCAGGCCAAGAGGGTCAGGATTAATCTTGGTCAAATACTTGAGTTAACAGCCGAGCATTTACACGCTCTGTCTGATGGGGCTTGTTTGCCGGCAGTAGTGCTCGATATACCGAGAGAAGTGGATAAGAGTCTGGGATTAATGCTTCTAGCCACGGTCAGGGTGTTTGAATCCGTAGTACTGGACGAGTATGAATCGGGAATAACCTATCCCGTTGTTGTACATGATTTCAGTTGGACGAAAGGTGGAACAGGGATAGAGTTCGTCTATGCTCTTGGAGCAGCACCGGGATTCAGGCATCGTTGGGCCAACCGCAGTTTGAATGTATAAACGGCAAGGCCGCCCAACAACTCATTCTCCCGGACTCGCAATTAGCAAGCCTCTCATCTAGAACTCGACTGTCAGGTGTTTACTGGCGCATTTCAAAAGTGAAGACAACTTTTAGGAGGATAAATGCATGACCCAGACAAACTGGAACGCCACTAAAATCATGATTATTCGCCATGCGGAGAAGCCTCCATCCAATCCCCCTCCGAATGGCGTAACTAACGCCGGTGAAGTAAGTGCGGACTCGCTAATCGTTCAAGGCTGGCAGAGGGCAGGCGCGCTGGTAGTTCTTTTCAAACCAGCCAGAGGGCCATTGCAAGACCCTCTGCTGGCGACTCCCCAATTCATTTATGCGTGCTCCCCTACAGACCCCGACGAAGCTAATCGGCCAGAGGAAACCGTGATGCCGCTGCTCGACGCACTTCAAACACCGGCAGGTCAATTGATAGGAAACTTCACGTTTCACAAGGGTGAAGAACCGGACGTGGTGGCATCAGCCTTAAACTGCCAGGGAGTAGTGCTGATAAGTTGGCCGCATGGACAGATACCATATCTGGCTCGACAGATACCGCTGAGTTCAAACAGTAAACCGATTCCGGCGGGTAAGTGGCCCGGTGATCGTTTCGATATGGTATGGGTCTTCGACCCTGATACAGGCCCCAGCCCTGATCCTAATCCTAACCCGGGCTATATCTTTAAACAGGTTCCTCAGCTTCTGCTGGCCGGAGACAGTTCCGAGCCCATCACGTAAGGTCAGGAGCACATTCGCTTGCGCCAGGTAATCATTCTGAAGCGCCTGCAAAGGAGTATGGCGTGGTACCAGTCGCCTGTCGGGATGATGTGGGTTCTTGTAGCGGTCTAATTTATAGTTAGATTGCTTTCGCTGATTGAGGAGGATATATGAAGAGATTACCTTTAGCCCTCGCCGTCGCACTCTTCCTGTGCTCTGACGTAGCCTTCGGGTGTTTATGTAGCTCTCCTTGGGATGATAAGCCCGATGATACGGCGGAGCAATCCAGGAGCAAAGTCAAAGGAGCTCTCGGCAGCGTCTCCTATGTGTTCGCAGCCGAAGTGGTTGAGATCGACAAGCTTGACCCGAATGTGCTGAAAATGCCCCTTGACTTGATGGCTTTAGAAATATCCCGGCTGAGAATCAGGCTCAAAATTGAGAAGGTGTGGAAGGGAGATCTACCCGAAGAAATTATTATTCCGGCGGGTTCAATTAAGCTTCCTAACGGTAGCACTTGGAGAGCTGGCTGCGACTACACTCTAGAAGAGGGGAAGAAGTATCTGCTCTACGCCTACGGCCCGCAAGATAAAATAAGAATAATCCTTTGCTCAAGGACGAAGCTGCTGGACAAGGCCGAGAAGGATGTTGAAATTCTTAATGAATTACTGCCCTTGAATGAAAAGGCGCGGGGACTATTAATGCCTGTCGACCTTCTCTTTCCGACACGCAATCTAACAACTCATTCAACCCGACCGCGAGTTAGCATGACTCTCATCGTCAACTTGTCTGTATCGGCGTTGTGTGCGCTGCGGGTTAATTCCAACGTTAGGCGTCGGAATTAAGAGGCAGATGAAATGTGGAGAAAAGTAGCAACCTCGGCAGTATCCATAATCGTCATCGTCTTTCTGCCCATTACGCTGTTTGGATTGATGCTGCCGATTAACGACTACGAAGCTCAAGGTATGAGCGGCCTTGCCGATTGCGATGGGCCGGGCGCCGTCATGGTCATCATCGGCCCCTCTCTGGCGGTCTACGCCGCCGGAGCCATCTACTATGCCCTGTCCCTAAAGGGGCAAAGGCGGAGCGTGCTGGTGGTGTTATGCGCGATGTTGATGGTCGCGGCTGGTGGGAAAGCCTGGGCGGCGTACCGGGAGACAACGAGGCCGATGCATCAGCGTCATTGCGCTGAAGCCCGGTAGTTGGAGACGGGAGAGGCTGGCTGAGCGCGCCAGACAGCGGCAAGTAACTGACCGCCAATAGCGCAGCCTTCATCCACCAGGCTTGGCTGTAGCGTAGTTGAATGCGCGCCGGTTATCTCCGGCCTTAGGCCGCTCGTGATGTGTGACAAATGGCGATGTTCGTACATTTAACGACAGAATCCAGATTGGCTCGCATCGGGCGGAGCGGAATCGCCCGCTCGCGTCGGCCGGTCGGGGAGTTGCCACGTGGAGTTTACGCTGTGCCTGTTACGCGTAGCTTTTACGTCTCCCATCAATGGCTGCGTGAGTTGAAGCGCCAAAACAACAACTGCTTCATTGCTGCTGTCTATTTCCGTGTTCCAGATGATGAAGTGGTTTGGGTCGGCCATTATAATCAGGCGCATCGTCGGATGACTGCGGCTGAGGCAGTGGCGGAGTTTATGGCTGCGGAGAATCGTGAGGGTTGGGAAGTCATCATACCTCGGCGGGTTGAAGCGAAAGAAATTCACCGAACGAAGCCGTTGCCGCAGGCGCTCGGGTGGCGGTATTACCCGGAGGCGAAAGGCAAGCCGCCTTTCTGCGTGTGTGAATATTGTACGCGTGGGGAATATGGCGCGCGGCGGTTGCGTGCTCGTCTCGGCGGCGCAGCCTGACAACTCATTCAACCCGAGCGGAAACAGCTTGTTTTTCGTTCGCGAGATTCGGACGCCTGGTTCGGTGTCTCCCGCCCGGTTAATTCGGGCGTTGTGCCGCTATAAGCCACATCTAAGGAGGTTTCTATGGGTCTAAAGAAGGAAACGCAAGCGTCTGCCAGGAACACTACCGCGAGCAACAAGAAGTCCAGGGGATTCACGGACGAGGAGCGGGCCGCGATGAAGGCTCGCGCCCAGGAGTTGAAGGCGGAAGCGCGCGCGAACAAGAATAAAGCGGAGGGGGAAACGGACGTGCTCGCGACGATTGCCGCGATGCCGGAACCGGAGCGCGCCATGGCCAGGCGGCTGCATGAGATTATCAAAGCCAGCGCTCCAGCACTCTCGCCGAAGACCTGGTACGGGATGCCCGCATATGCCAGGGACGGCAAGGTCGTCTGCTTCTTCCAAAGCGCGCAGAAGTTCAAAACAAGGTACGCGTCGTTGGGCTTCAGCGACGCGGCGAACCTAGACGAAGGCGCTCTCTGGCCGGTCGCCTTCGCGCTCAAGAAGTTGACTGCAACCGAAGAGGCAAGGATTGTCGCGCTTGTGAAGAAGGCGGTAAGCTGAAGACTAATCGCCAGTATAAGAGACCCCAGGAATCAACGTACGTGGAGTTCACGCCCTAACAACTCATTCAACCGGAGCGGAATGAGCCTGCCTTTCATCCGCAAGATTGGATGCCTGGTTCGGCACTTTCCCGCCCGGCTAATTCGGGCGTTGGGCGTGTACGTTTAATTGAGTAGGATTTAATAGTGTGAAACTCATCTTCCTTCATGGTTTGCCCGGCGTCGGGAAATTGACTGTCGCCCGTGAGCTGGCGAAACTCACAGGCTTCAAAATCTTCCACAATCATCTGGCGGTTGATTTAGTTGAAGCAGTCTTCGAGTTCGGCAGCCTCCCTTTCGTCGAATTGAGAGAAAAGGTCTGGCTTGAGGTATTCTCACGGGCTGCGGCGGCTAATCTGGACGGGCTAATCTTTACCTTTGCATTTGATCGTACCGTTCGGCGCAGCTTTATCAGGAACACGCTGGAAGTCATTGAATCTTCCGGCGGTGAAGTTCTCTTTGTCGAGTTGAGGTGTTCGACAGAAGAGCTTGAGAGGCGAATCGAGCATCCGTCTCGCCAAAGATTTGGGAAGTTGAATTCCGTGGAGCGGTTTCGTGAGTTAAAAGAGGCTGGGGCGTTTGTTGATCCGGGGATACCCGAAGAGCGGCTGGTCGTAGACACGACAGAGCTTTCGGCGTCTGACGCGGCCAGTTTGATTGCTGGTAAGTTAAGCTTAAAGTAGCCATGTTTTGGTGTGGCCGCCGCACCGCAACTCTTTGAACCGGAGCGCGAGTTAGCCGGTTTTTATCCGTCAAGCTTGTCTGTACCGGCATTGCGCACGCGCCATGTTAAGTCGGCTCCCCAGGTCTTTGTTGGAAGTGAGCAACGAATTTCGGAGGTTAAATGAAACGTCTACTTTCTTCTTCCAGAATCCAGTTCAACATTTTACTGTCTGCATTTCTCTGCACACTTCTTTCACCCATAGCGACACACGCACAAAAGATTGATAAATCAAAGCTCGACACTGCGGCGAAACGATCAGGCGTTGCCGCCAGAGTTTTAACTTCCGTGGTCAACATGCCTGACACCATCCCGCGCGAGCTTTTAAACAGGGCGCGGGCCGTCGGCGTGTTCCCTGACCTTGACCGGATGAGCTTCGTGCTGCCGAAATCGAGGCTTGCCTACGGCGTTATTTGCAGCCGCTTGACCGACGGCTGGAGTCCACCGGCTTACTACGGCTTCGGGGCTCCTAAAATCCCCGACTTGAAGTGGGAAGGACGCAAGAAGCCAGACATCATCATACTGTTCATGAGTGATAAAGCGATTGCTGAATTTCAGAAAGGCAACTTCGTCTTTAAGGAAGAGATGGTTGGAATCGCAGGCCCTGTGGGAGCATTGACTACGGAGAAGGAGAAGGAGATGAGCACAGCAAACGTGCTCATCTACGCCCTGGTAGATGGGAGGGTTGAGGGGCTTGGAATTGATGCGAACGATCTGGGCGGCGGCGCTGCCAATCCTGACAATAACATCAATAACGCCATCTACGGGCTGAAAGCTCGGGATGTTCTGTCGGGTAAAGCGCCCTTGTGGCCCACAGCCCTGCCCTCAGTCTCCGAGTATCAGAATGCGCTGACGAACCTATCGAAGCAGTGACGTTCCCGTAAAACCACTGCTCCGCAAGAAGCGACGACCTGACAACTCAGTTTAGCGCGATGGGTTTGATGTAATATAAGACGTCCATAAATAATTCCCACTTAGCGCGGTTCCTCTGCTCCCGGAGAAAGATGTATGAGAAAATTCTTATTGCCGTTTCTGCTGATGGCTATGCTGAGCGTGACCTTTGCTCAAGACACGCAGCAATCCCGTTTCGAGGTTGCAAGTTTAAGCTCGGCTGGCCAGGAGGCTTACCAGAAATTATTTAAGGCTGAAGTGTTCCGCATAGGCGGAGTCGGTTATGCCGGCGACACTTCTGACGAAGAGATTGCCTTACACACTCTCCTGAAAGAAACCGCAGCCGTAGAAGCCCTGACAAGTCTGGTTAATAGTGGCAGTCCTGAAGGAAGTCTCTATGGATTGCTCGGCTTGCGTCAGCAGGACAGAGCAGCATACCGAAAGGCTATTGAGCAGCTTAAAGCTAAAGGAGAGCCAACGGAGAGAAGCTCTCTCTTTGGCGTAAGAAAAGTATCAGAAGTCTCCGGTAAGTTTGTAATAGCTGACGAAGGAATAATTCCGAAGGGAGAGGTTGTCACCCAGCGTGGCTGCATCATAACTTATAAACAGATGCAAAGGGTCATAGCGGCTATTGGGGCTGGAAGCTATGATGAAGCGTTAAAGAGAAACGAGAGATGAATGCCTCCAATCAAATGGGGCATCACAACTCATTCCACGGACGCGCAATTTAGCTAGCCTATTATCGAGCTTGATAAATTCTTTGGGAGTTTTGGGATGAGTAAATCAGGAACGTACGCAGCCCTTTCAATCCTGCTTGCAGTAATACTCTTGCAGCAGATTACTGTCTCCGCTCAAAATTCGCAGAAGCTTCGCAAGGTGGTTGTAAAGAAAGAGGGCTGGCTTATTCCGGGTCACAATGATTTCAAACAGGTATCAAAAGTCGTAGACAAGAATATAGAAGGTGTCGCTGTCACCCAAAAGGTATTGGAAGCCCGGACCGAGATAATCGTGGATGTGGTTGGAAATAGAGTCAAGCCGTTCGTCAGGCGTAAATTAAATGTTCGCCTCTTCTCCGTAGATGGCTTTAGTATGTATGAATCAAATGGGCGCGTCTTCGCGTATGGAGTCGCCCTTGTGCCCGTGCTCTTTATCAGGGGTAAGAATTATTGGGAAAAGACGTATGCTGGAGCGATGTATAATCTTTTCTACGTTGCTGAGGACGGCAATGGGACTTTTGAATCTCGCTACGGCGGCCTGCCCTTGAGGCAGTTGCCCGAATGGGTACGGCGAAACGTCTAACAACTCATCAAACCGGAGCGCCAAAGCCCATGTCAATGCCGCAGATGACCCCTCGCTAGCCTCACATCACCGCTGGTAGTGATGGGCGTCTAATCCTTTAAGCCTGTGGCAGTCTAATCCTGCAACATCCGCGCAAATGCTAAGAATCCAGAAGTTGAAGCAGGATTAGACGGCTAAATGGGCGCAATCTGCGACGCCTGTTAGGGCGTCTAATATGCGTTAGGCGTTTTCGCTTTACCCTAAAGGAGTAAGAAATGAATCTACCAAAATTCTTCTTGGCGAGTTGTTTGTTGTTTTTAATGACAAGCTACACTCACGCGCAGAATGATATTTGTCGGTTGACTTATGCTTATCTCGATAAAGACACTGGATTGCTGGCCAGCATTCACGATGTTGCGACATTCTCTTTTGCTGCCGAAGACGAAGAAATCATGAAGAGTTTCTATCACGCTGAATCAAATACTAACATAACAGTTGCTGCGCAAATTTATGGCAGCATTGATAAACGAGAGAAGCGTCATATTGAGGTGGCCATTGCTTTTGGGGAGCCAAAATTTAAGGTCGAAGATTTATTTCGTTATGCCGAAAGTGCTGTTGCCGAGTCCGTATATGACAAGACTGACAACTGGCTTTCAGTTAGTAAAACCATCTCGACGACGAAGCGAATTTATAGGTTCAGGTTTGGTTGCGCTAGAGAAAATCGAAAGTGAAGGCCACGCCTAACAACTCATTCAACCGGAGCGCGGGATAGCATCTCTTTCATGATACTTCCTTGCGGTTTATATTGAATGCCTTTCGCCCGCGCCCGGTTAATTCGGGCGTTATCCGCTTTCGATTTGCTAAGGAGATCGTAGAACAATGGGCATTATGAAATACATAAGCGCATGTTTGTTGTTGGCAGTCTGTATGTCATTAAGTGCTTCGGCCCAACAACTACCTAATTCTGCGGCAACGGGGAAACTGACGGGAATGGTTTTGGACCTGGCGAAAGTTTATGTTCCTGAGGCCACGATCACGGTTAAAGGGCGGCGAGTTAGACGGGAACTCTACTCTGCCGATGACGGAAGCTATTCGATTGAGCTTCCTCCGGGCGTGTATATCGTGCGAATCGCACACGCAGGATTCTATCGGGTTCGGAGGCGCGTTCGTGTTCGATCCGGCGGTGTGACAACACTTGAGGTGGCTCTCCGTGTGCGTGGCCCATTCGCGAAAACATGGATAGTAACCAGACGCGGATAACAACTCATTCAACCCGAGCCGAATAAGCTCGATTTTCATTCGCTAGACTTGGATGCTTGATACAATTCTTCCGCCCGGTTAATTCGGGCGTTAGGCTTCTACCGATTGGGTATCTCGAAATGCCAGAGCTAAAGGTCATCGGTTGGCGCCCAGGTTTGCTAAAGATTTCAATGACCTCTGTGCTGCGCGAGCATCTGCCCCTCAGCGTGAAAGAGGCGAAGGGGTGCGTTGACAGCGTTCTTGATGGGCAGGTAGTTTCCTTCAAGCTGGATAATGTAGACAAAGCCGAAGCGTTGGCGAAGGCATTGAAAAAGGTCGGGGCTATTGTTGAGATCGAATCCAGATAAGCTGCGCCCCGCGTCTCCCCGGGCAGCGAAGCCTAACAAGCGCATGCACGCGACCCGCGACACGACGGATGTCATCGAACGCAATCTTGTGGGCAGGCGCGTGATGCGCGGCGTTAGGTTGCTTTCGTTATGTTCACGTTAGATCATCCTTCACTTGAGTATGAGCACCCATATCGGTGGCGCACCTTTCTTCGTGTGCTATTACCACGCCCGCTTTGCTGGTGGGTTGATAAAGGCGAAGATTGCGAGTCAGTGAGTTCGGAGCATCATTGGTACAATCAGAACAATGAGCGTAGCGCCTGTTACCATTGTAAAGTTGTTCGTGCGGGGCGGCTCTGGGAGGAATGACTCTTTTAGCAAGCTGGATTGTTCCAGCGGGAGGCGCAATCTAACAACTCATTCAACCGGAGCAGAATCAGCGTGCCTCTCATCGAGAACTTGGATGTTATTCGGCAATGCTTCCCGCCCGGTTAATTCGAGCGTTGGGCGTTAGCGCCTATGCAAACTATATAATTAGTGCATTATTGGCTTATGAATAAGGGAGACTATGGCACTGATTTCCGGCACTCGTTTGAGAATCCGCTCACTTTTCTACTTACCTCAATTCTTTTGGGGTAATGAGTTGTCTGCTCGTCAGTTGGTTAATTCGCCTGGTTTTCTCGGGGGGAAACTTTTAGTTGACCGTGACCGCACCTTCTGGACCCTGACAGCGTGGAGGGATGAGGCGTCCATGCGTGCTTACCGCAACAGTGGTGCCCACCGTAAGGTAATGCCAAGGCTACTGAACTGGTGCGACGAAGCGACTTTCATCCACTGGAGTCAAGAGAGTTCTAGGTTACCGGAATGGCAGGAGGTTTACCGGCGTATGGTATCGGAGGGGAAAGTATCGAAGGTTAATAATCCTTCCCCTCGTCATTCGACAAAACAGTTCCCTGAACCAAGAGTAGGGAGGTTAGGCAGGATGATAAATCCGAGGCAACAACAGGAATCTAAAAGCGCGTGATCTGTTCATTGCCACGCCCAACAACTCATTGAACCGGAGCGCGAATAGCGCGTCTTTCATCATTCTTTACTGAAGATGATAGTTGAATGCTTCATGCCGCGCCCGGTTAATTCGAGCGTTAGGCGTCTTCTTGAATGGTCACTAACAAAGTGAAATTCAATAACGCTGGTTGTTGAAAGTGGGCTGTCAGCACCCACATTTAAGTATGGAGCGTAATTTATGGCAGCCAATCCGAATATTAGTGCAGGGCTGGTTGAGCAGATAAAGCAAAGATATGATGAAGTCTCTCGGAACGAGGCAGCACGTTATTACTGCGCCAAACATTACCGAAGGTTACATTATCTATTTGGCATTCCGGTAGCTGTAATCAGCGCTTTGGTCTCTAGCGCTCTGTTTTATTTTTTACAGAGCAATGCAACAGTACCTCAAAAGATTGCCCTTGCATCAGCTAGTGCCTTAGCAGCGGTGTTTTCAAGCTTACAAATCTTTCTACAACCTTCCAAAACTGCTGAAATCAACCTTAGTTGTGGTTACAGTCTATACGTACTTCGGTTGAAACTAGAAGATGTATTAGCGGGTTTGGAATTAAGTTCTAATGAGGACCTCAAGAAAGCTCTGTCAGAAACAACCCAGAAAATGGAGCTGATCTCAGCTAAAGTCCCCGAAATCCCAACTTGGATATGGAGAAAGTATTGTAACCCCCACGATGGTAAACCAAATTCAAATGACAAAACCAACAAGAGCGACGCCGCCTAATAACTCATTCAACCGGAACGCGTATAGCATAGTTTTCACCCGACAGCTTGGATGCTTGATACATTGAATGCGCGCCCGGTTAATTCGGGTGTTGGGCGTCTTATTAAAACACTGGCGGATGAGACTGGCGGGGTAGAGCGTATGCAGACACAGGAGTTCAGTTGTGACCTTTGCTGGCCCGCCGACGCATGGGCAGCGTGGGAGGCTCGCGGCGGCTTGACTCGCCTGGAAGAGTTGATTGACGAATCCCATTTCATCGTCTCGATCCTTGCCTGCTCCCGCTGTAATCAGCGGTACGTCTCGATCTTCACTGAGCTGATTGACTGGGAGGGCGGTAACGACCCGCAGTATTGGACACTCCTGCCAGTTACGGAGGCCGAAGCCAGGGGCCTGATTCATCAAGGGGCCTCTCTGGACGAGATGAGCTTAAATGCGCTGGGGCGTGAACGGCGCTCCCTCCGGCGCGACCACCCAAAGGACGGGCCGCCGCAGGTGTTCTGGACGAGAGGCATCCTTGTTGGCCCACACGATTGATGACTACGGGAGGCGGGTGTGTTTCTTTTGCATAGCTGCCGAGGCCCGTCACCGGGCACGAGCGCTGCGCGCTCCGCGCTATCTCGGCGTTGAGTCGCTACCCAACAACTCATTGAACGCGAGCGCGAATAGCTGAACTTTTATCTGCGAGACTAACTTCTATTGGCGGCTCATCGCGCTGCGTTAATTCGGGCGTTATGCGTTCGCATATATTTCAAGAAGGTGGGTGCCAAATGAACAAGACAATTGCGGCCTCAATACTTTGTTTCTCCATTCTGCTAGCCACGACGGTATACGGAGGAATCCAAAATTCTATGCCCCAAGACACAACTGAATCTAAGTATAAGGTTGGTCAGGTATGGAGTTACAAAACGCGTCCGAATGAGAAGAAATCTACCTTCATCGTTCTCAAAGTTGAGAAGGATCCGAAGCTCGGTAACATCATTCACATTGCCCTACGTGACTTGAAGCTGAAGAGGCCTAACGGTGATTTTATCGAGACCGCAGGACACCTGCCGTTTGCTGAAGAGGCTATCAATAAGAGCGCAGTAAAACTCCTGAAAGAGAAAGCTGATTTACCTGATTATGAAGAAGGGTACGGCATGTGGAGGGAGGCATTTGACGCTGGGAAAGCTGGTATCTACACAATCACCATAGCAGAGGCGGTAGATGTGATGGAGACAACCCTTAATCAATAGCCACGCCGCACATAACAAATCATTCAACCGGAGCACGAGTTAGCTTGCCGTTCATCGTCAACTTCAATGCTATTCGGTGTTGTGTGCGCGCCCGGTTAATTCGGGCGCTAGATGCTTCATGTTATGTAACGAGGATAATGAAATAGGAATGAAAACGATGGAACCTGTCCTGCACAGTTTTGCCTATTGCCTCGATTTCCTGCGCGAACAAGTTGCAGATGTTGCCGCCTCTGACATGGTCGCCCAACCGAACGGAATCATGAATCATCCGGCCTGGGTCGTCGGCCACCTTACTGTTACGTGTCAACTGTTGGGCGGTGTCATCGGACTATCCGAATGGTTGCCAGATGACTGGACCGGGCGTTTCGGTACCGGCAGTGTGCCGGTTGCTGATGCCAGCTTGTATGAAACAAAACAGAACGCTCTGGCAATGCTCTATGATGCCCAGGTGAGAATAACTCAAGCTGTCGAGGGGTTGGATGATGCTCACCTGGATGAACTGTTTCCAGATGAATCATATCGTGAGGTATTCCCGACGATTCGCCACGCTTTAACGCAAGTGCTTGTCGGGCATACGGCGAACCACATCGGACAACTTTCAGTTTGGCGTAAGGCGATGGGCTTGCCACCGATGGGACGCTCCTTTGAGTGACAGCCGAAAGAAACAGCGCATCTAACAACTCAGTCAATCGGAGCGCCAAAGTCTAAGTCAATCCCAGGCTCATACATGCTTTGAATACCACCGCACAGATTTTGCGCCAGCACCTTGCATAGCACTTCGTTATACTGCGCCCGGTATATTCCTACACTTACGTCTTCTTTTTGAAAGTCACCTCTCAAAGCGCAAGCGAGCGATGATATTGAGCAAGATTAGCTGAGACGCTTGCCTTTCCTCTCTGTATCATCTCCTGTGTAAATCTCAGGGAGGATAATATTCATGGCAATTCAGAAGGGGCCGGAGATAGCTCCTGTCAAGGGCAAGCTGGGAGTGCTGCTCGTGGGCTTAGGCGCGGTCAGCACGACGTTCATCGCGGGCGTCGAGGCGATTAAGAAGGGATTGGCAGAGCCTGTCGGTAGTCTCACACAGATGGGCGCGATTCGGCTGGGCAGGCGCACGGAGAACCGTGTGCCGCTGGTCAAGGATTTCGTGCCGCTGGCGAGCCTGGAGGATTTAGTCTTTGGCGCTTGGGACATCTTCCCGGATTCTGCGTATGAAGCTGCGATGCACGCGGGCGTGCTGGAAAAGGAGTTGCTCTCGCAGATTAAGACTCCCTTGCAGAAGATTAAGCCTATGGCGGCCGTCTTTGACCAGAACTACGTCAAGCGCCTGAGCGGGGTTAATGTCAAAGAGGGCAAGAACAAGTTTGAGATGGCAGAGCAGTTGATTGCCGACATAGCGGAGTTCAAGCGCAAGAACAAGTGCTCAAGGCTGGTGATGATCTGGGCGGCCTCTACGGAAATCTTCCTCAAGCAGCACGCCGTTCATAAGACCATCAAATCTTTCGAGCAGGCTATGCGCGACAATCACAAATCAATCGCGCCTTCGATGATTTACGCCTACGCAGCTCTCAAATCCGGCGTGCCCTTCGCCAACGGCGCGCCCAATCTGACGGTTGACCTCCCTGCCCTGATGCAACTCGCGGACGAGATGCGCGTGCCCGTCTGCGGCAAAGATTTCAAGACGGGGCAGACATTGATGAAGACCATCATCGCGCCCGGCCTGAAATCGCGCATGCTGGGGCTACATGGCTGGTACTCTACAAACATCCTTGGCAATCGCGACGGCGAAGTCCTGGACGACCCGGAATCCTTCAAGACAAAGGAAGAGTCGAAGCTCTCCGTCCTCGAATACATTCTACAGCCGGAAGTATATCCGCAGCTTTACAAGGACTTCTCTCATGTCGTTCGCATCAACTATTATCCGCCGCGCGGCGACAACAAAGAGGGTTGGGACAACATAGACATCTTCGGCTGGCTGGGCTACCCGATGCAGATCAAGATAGATTTTCTTTGCCGCGACTCAATCCTGGCCGCGCCCATCGTCTTAGACCTCGCGCTGTTTCTGGATTTGGCGCAGCGCACCGGCATGAAAGGCGTGCAGGAATGGCTCTCCTTCTACTTCAAGTCGCCGCAAACCGCGCCGAACCTTTACCCGGAACACGATATCTTCATCCAACTGATGAAGCTCAAGAACACGCTCCGCCACCTGCGCGGCGAAGACTTAATCACACACCTCGGCCTGGAATATTACGACTGAGAAACAGCCTGTGATTGAATCCGAATAGACGACGGGGCGCGTAAATTTACGTGCCCCGTCACTCTTTGAATGGCTCTTAATTAGCTTACATTGCTTGAGACCATTTGGTGAGAAAGGACTACGTTTAGGTGCAAAATTCTCTCCCCTTTCCTTTGCGACAAATCTTTCAGCCGACACTTATTGTCAACTTGCGCTGCCGTCAATTGTCATAGAAAGCGGCGGCAACCGAAGACTGTGTAGCTGCGCTCCCTTTGTTTAATTAGAATATTTATAATGACAACGGGCGCGGAGTTGTATATATAGCGTCTGGTTTAATAACTGTAGGGCGAGGGCTTGGCTGGGCCACGGAAGCAAACAGGCGGCCACGCTCCCGCATCAAAGGTGACAGCGGTTCGTTCTTTGCATGAGCGCTTAGTGGGCGCGGCCATGAGAGGCCGGGACCGAACCATTCGCGGTCGGTTTTCCGTAAGACTTCTCAGCAGGCCAGCACCCTTTAGAAGTTTATCGCTCATGGATTGGAGGACGACCATGTTAGCAACAATGGAAATGGAAAAAGAGAACCCAACAATGGAAACGGTCTTCCTCGACCCGGATCAAAAGAGTCCGCGCGCGCAGGATTTTGAAGAGAAACTCTCGGCCCGCATCGTCGGCCAGGAGCGCGCCGTGCGCCGCATGAGCGGCCTTTACCAGATTTTTCTGGCGGGCATGAACCCGCCCAACCGCCCCGTCGGCACAATGCTTTTCCTGGGACCGACAGGTTCCGGCAAGACTCGTGTCATCGAAGCCGCAGCGGAAGTCCTCTTCGGCGACCCGAACGCGGTCGTCAAGATTGACTGCGCCGAGTTTCAGCACTCGCATGAGATTGCCAAGCTAATCGGTAGCCCTCCAGGATACCTCGGCCATCGCGAGACTTCTCCTATGCTGACGCAGGAGAACCTGGACCGCATGCACACGGAAGAGACCAAGCTTTCGCTCATCCTGTTTGACGAGATTGAGAAAGCTTCCGATTCCCTGTGGCAGTTGCTGCTCGGCATCCTGGACAAAGCGACTTTGACGCTTGGCGACAACCGTCGCGTGGACTTTTCGCACACGATGGTCATCATGACCTCGAACCTCGGCGCGCGAGAAATGTCCGAGTTGATTTCCGGCGGCATAGGCTTCGCTCCCGGCAAGGGCGCAGCGAAAGACCCTTCGGACACGGAAGTTGACCAGAAGATTTACAGGACTGCGGTGGAAGCAGCCCGGCGTAAGTTCTCGCCTGAGTTTATGAACCGTATAGACAAGGTCGTCGTCTTCCGTTCATTGAAAGAGCATCACCTGCGGCAGATTCTAGATCTTGAGTTGCAGGCCGTGCAAGATCGCATCATGCAGTCTGCTGGAACGAAGTTCGTCTTCCAGTGCTCGGACGTGGCCAAAGACATGCTCTTGAAAGAGGGCATAGATTTCAAGTACGGAGCACGTCACTTGAAGCGAGCCATTGAGCGCTTTCTGGTTTATCCTCTCTCGAACCTGGTGGCGACAAATCAGGTCGGGCTTGGAGATTTGGTCAACGTGGATTTGAACGATGCCGGTAACAAGCTCGTCTTCTCGAAGCGTTCGGGCGGCGCGCTCATTCAGGACATCCCGGAAGTTGAGGATGAACCTGAAGACGTTGCCACGAAGTCCGGCGGCGTCGGGATGCCGATTCCGCAGACCAGCAAGGCCGCACGCAAAGGCCAGGGGCGCGGCGAGAAGACCGAAAGCTAAAACTGAAAACAGAACCCTTGCCTCTATACAGGCAAAAATGAAAGCACCGGACTGAATCAAAAAGTCCGGTGCTTTTTTTTAGTAACACGGGCCAGGCGAGCCGTCCACTAAATCACACGAAACGGCACGAAACAAAAATGCTCCTGTCCTTCGCGCCGCTCCGCGTGAATTTAGTAGATGATAGTCGTTCTCACAGGAGCAATTTTAAGTAGAGCGGCGGCAGCGATGCGCGAAAGGTAAGGGTCGCGCGCAGTCAACACGGCGCGCAGTGCCTCGGTGGCTGACGGGTCGCCGATTAAGCCGAGCGAAGTTGCAGCCTCGCGCCTGACATCGTCTGGCGCGCGCTCATCCATGACGACAGCAGCCAAGCCTGGAACTGCTGCGCGGCTGCGAATCTGTCCGAGCGAATGCGCGGCAGCACGTCGCACAAACTCGTTCTCATCTTTCTTGCTGCGCCGCACACGGTTGAGGATGCCCGACGCTGGAACGCGCCGCCCCAGCAACTCTGCCAGGGGAATCACCGCCGCTTCATCGCCGATTTGTCCGAGCGCAACTACGATTGCTCCGCGCACGCCATCCTTCTTCTCTTTCGAGAGAAGCGCGAGGAGCGCAGGCGTGGCTGTACGGCTGCGTGTCTCACCCAGCGCGTAAGCAGTCTCCTGCCTTGCAAACTCATCTCTATCCTGTAGCAGCGGAAGTAAGACGGCAGCCGCTTCGTCTGAAGATAAAGACAGGACTGCTCGCGCGGCGGTAGCCCGAACGATTGTGGAAGAATCGCGCAAAGCAATCGCGGCTACGCGTGAGCTTTCCGGGCGTTTCATCAATCCCAGACGTAGAACGGCATCGCGACGCTCTTCAGTTTCCGAAGACGCGAGCCGCCGCTTTTGCTTTTCTATTTCAAATTGCTGCGGGGTTAATTGTGAAGGGAGAGGCGAAGCGTCCTGCTGCGCCTTGACAATCAGAGGCGTCCAAATAAAAAGCAAAACGCTTGCCAGCACGCACTGCAAAATAACGGCTGACCGCGCAGGAATTGCAGCGGCGACTGACAGGAGTTTCTTGGTTCTCATCAAAATTTAAACGCGTACGGGCAAGACGGACGCGCGTCTCTCGGCACGTCTACGCACAGCTTCCCACTCAAAAGCCTGCCGCGCACGCTTGTTCTCGCGCGCGTCCGCCAGCATAGAGACCAGGTCGTCTTCCCAGACTCCCGGCAGCACGCTCGCGCGGCGCATAGACTCCATGATTGAGATGTAGTCTAAAACTTCCACGACTTCGGAATCATTTAACGAGTCGAGTTTGAGGGCGAGACGTTGCCGCTCGGTTAATCGCTTGGCCATCTCTTTGCTCCTTACCTGCAAAGGCGACGGCCTGCGGCGTGCGGTCAACTCTTCAAGGAGAGACTGTGGCAGCGACGTTCAGGAGGCCGTCGGCAGATTACGTATCGGCGCGAGGGACACGTGTTTGTCTTTATCACTGGCGTAGTTTGCGTCTCCAATACCTGTGAACTTTTTATAAGGGGGATTTCGCCCGCAATATACACGAGACGCTATTGACGCGCAAGAATAATTGGGAACGGTGGGCAGTAGGCAGCAAAAGCAAGAAAGGCAGTAAAGACATCCTCGTCTCTACTGCCTTTTATCTTTTGCCTTAACTGCCCACTGCCCACTGCCTACTGCCTACTGCTTTTCCAGCTTGACGATGCGCGGGGCGATGCTGTCTTCGTGCAGTTCGAGCAGGCCGATGGAGCGTGGAAGGTTGAAGCGTTTCGGGCCTGCGCTGCCAGGATTGAAAAGCAGTGTGCCGCGCCAGAGACCTGAATAGGCTTGATGGCTGTGCCCGAAGACGACTACGTCCGGTATACGCTGTTCTATGAGTCGCTGCTGCGCGGCGCTCAATTTCTCGACGGTTGCAAACTGGTGGCGGATGAAGAAGGTGCGCCCCTGGATGATGGCCAGACGCTCGTTCGGAAAGCACATGGTATCGGCATCGTTGTTGCCGCGCACGGCGATGACGGGCGCTAGCTTTTCCAGCCGCCAGATTAATTCCTCATCGCCTATGTCTCCGGCATGGATGATGTGACGAACGCCCGCGAACAACTCGAAGACCTGTTCGTCCAGTTTGCCGTGTGTATCGGAGATGACGCCGACGAGCGTAGGGTGAGCGCTCATCACGAATCAATCTTGGAGGCGAAGGTGTGCATCGTATCCACTAGCAAGACAGCGATGGGCGGATAGAAAATCAGGTCTGGCCGAACATTCTGATCGAAGATGAAGGTCAAATCGTTCATCATGTAGTGAAGCTGGTCGGCAATCAGGAGACCGGCGGCGATGCTGACAACGTAGCCTACGACCAGAAAAACGTAAGCCGAGAAACGCGTGAAAGGCTTCTCGGACCTCTCCTCCTCGGTCATGATTGAAACGTGAATCTGCTGCGGCTTATAGGTGTAGCGCTCGAAATATTCGCGCAGCCTCGAAGCCAGATGCCACAATCCGACGATGAAGAGCCCGACTACTACGGCTCGGCCAAGATAGCCTATCTGCCAGAACTTGGGCTTGAGCATGGCCACTATGAAGGTCGAGAAAAAGAGTGTGACGGTGGTAAAGACTGCCTGCGAGCGTTCGGAGTTGGCGCGGCGGTCTGCCTCCAGGAGGATGTCAACGACCCTGTCGCAGCGCGCCTGAACCGTGACCATGCGCATCCGGCGAGCGTGAACGTTATCGGAATGAAGGACGGAGCCGCTGCTCTTTTGCTGTCTCTCTTTTTCCCGCTTGGCATCAAACGCTGCGCGCTCCTGCACGTCGCTGAGCGTCCGGTAGGCCATCGCGAGCAGGGCAAATTTACGCGCCGCGTGCTCCGAACCGCCGTTGACATCCGGGTGGCGTTCGCGCGCCAGACGGCGATAGGCAGACTTAATCTCTGCGGCAGTTGCCGTCTCTTTAACGCCTAAAATTTTGTAGTAATCTACCACCGCGCTTTTCTTAAAACTCCTTCAAAAGACAGCGATGGGACGCCCGATAATCTCTGCTTGAGCGGGCAGGGAGGGTCGCCCTTGACGCGCATACTATAGCACGACGCAGGCAAATTCGTCTCGCCTGAAGATGAGTTTAGCTTCAGGCGAGACGAACCGAACTATCAACAATGCTCTCTAAAAACGGAGGATGAAAGCAACGGGGTGAGGCCCGTTTACTGAAACCAGGGAGTGATACTTGATATCTCGGGCGGCCCCCGAGAGGGGCGAGGACGATTTTTAGTGGTGATCGCCTTCCCTGGCCTCGGTCAAAAGCCAGCAATGACTATGCCACCTCATACATTTGCAAAAAATGTAGCAAAAATAGAAGTTCTCTGCGGGCAGAGTCGGATTTCTGTCTACATCTGTGGACACTGACTGTCTACAGATGTAGACGCCTGCGGAATTTTTGAGTGGAAGAAGAAGAGGGTGATAGGCTTTCGCTAAGAGGGTGGCGAAGCCTTTCAAGACACTCGCCACCCTTCCCCTGAGGAGCTTCAACCGGCAGTGGCAGCAGGCGTCTCAGCTTTCCGGTCGCCGGATTGAGAGCTGGCGGCACGTTCTACGATTTGCAGGAGCGTGCGGACGGCAATCCCTGTTGGCCCTTTGGCGCGATAAGGCTTGGCTTCGTCGCCCCAGGCTGTCCCGGCTATGTCCAGATGCGCCCAGGAAACACCGTCTGCAAACTCTTTGAGAAAGGCCGCAGCGGTAATCGTTCCGGCTTTGCGCCCGCCGACGTTCTTGATGTCCGCGATGTCGGACTTAATCTGCCTGGTGTACTCCTTGTCGAGCGGCAGTTGCCAGAACTTCTCTCCGACCTCTTTACCGGCGGCGATTACTTCGTTAATGAACTCCTGGTCTGTGCCGAGGATGGCCGTGTTGACATCGCCGAGCGCGATGGAGACTGCGCCCGTGAGCGTCGCCATGTCCAGGATTCGCTTTGCGCCGAGTTTCTTCGCATAGCAGATGGCGTCCGAGAGAACCAGGCGGCCCTCGGCATCCGTGTTGATGATTTCGATGGTCTTGCCTGACATGGCTGTGACGACATCGCCAGGCTTTGTGGCTTTGCCGGAAGGCAGATTCTCGGAAGCAGGCACGACGCCGAGCACTGGAATCGAAGGCTTCAACTGCGCGATGGCGCGCATAGCCCCCAGAACGGTTGCGCCGCCAGACATGTCATACTTCATCAACTCCATGTTCTCGCCGGGCTTGAGCGAGATGCCGCCGGAATCGAAGGTGATTCCCTTGCCGACGAATGCCAGCAAATTTTCTTCGCTCTGAGCAGAGGCGTCGCGCGGCGTATATTTCAGGATGATTAACTTCGCGTCTTCTTCCGAGCCGCGAGAGACGCTGAGCAAAGCGCCCATGCCCTCCTGCTCCATACGCGCTTCGTCCAGCACGTCCACGCTCAAGCCGAACTCTTCGGCAATCTCTCGCGCACGCTCGGCCATATTCGTAGGCGTCATGTATGCGCCCGGCTCGTTCGCCAGGTCACGCGTGAAGTTGACCGATTCGCCGATGATGCGTCCCTTCTCCGCGCCGCGCTTCAACGCTTCTTCGTCTGCCCCTTCACTGATAATAACGAGTCGCTCAATCGTGCGGCCTTCCTTTTCAACCGTCCGGTACTTGTCAGGCTCAAACAAGCCCATGGTCGCGCCTTCGGTTGCCGCCGCGGCCGTTCGCTCAGCGTCTCCATCGGCGCGTGTGACGAGGCCGATGGTCTTGACGTTCTTGCCGCGAAGGAAACGCGCAACCGCACCGGCCATCTGCGAAACCTGCGCTGGCTGGTAACCGTCGCGCTCGCCGACGCCGATGAGCAGAAGCCTGCTGGCGCGAAGCCCCGTATTGCTGCCTAGGTGAACATAGACGGTCTCGCCTTCCTTACCTTTTAATTCCCCGGATTCAATGACAGACTTGACGACTCCGCCCGCAGCTTCATCCAATTCTTTCAGGATACCTTCATCAACTTTTTCATCTTTGAAGACGGCGACGGCCAGAGCTTGAACGTCCTGCTCAGCGTATCGCCCCGCACTCGTTTGCACTTCCATAAAAAGTTTCCTCTCTCAGCTTTGATTCGAATCATCTTACTGACTGCGGCCACGCTCTTTCAATTGCGCGCGGGTCTCACGCTCAACCGTGCGTCGTAATTCCGTCTCCCGCTTGTCATACATCTTCTTGCCGCGAGCAACGCCGACCTCAAATTTCGCCCGACCGTTCTTCATATAAACTCTGGTCACCACCAGCGTCATTCCCTGGATAGTCGTAGCCTGCTCCAGTTTGTCAATCTCGCGCCGGTGAAGCAGGAGTTTTCGCGTCCTCAAGGGGTCATGGTTCGCCCTGTTGCCATGAGAATAAGGCGAAATATGCGCGTTGAACAACCACGCCTCGCCATCGCGCACCGCGACATATGAATCTTTCAACTGCACACGCCCGGCCATCACGCTCTTGACCTCGGTTCCGGTCAAAGCGATGCCAGCTTCGTATTTGTCCGAGATGTGATACTCGTGATAAGCCGCGCGGTTCGTCACCAGCGCTTTTTCTTCATTAGCGACAGCCATAGTCTATGTCGGATTCTAATCGTCGAAGTTTTCAATTTAACCACAAATCTATGTCTTCATCCTTCAAACTCGTCGCGCAAAGGTCTGACCATCAACTCGCCTGCGGCGTCTTCAGCCTTCTTGCCTTCGTAGAGCACTGCATGAACTTCGCCTGTAATGGGCATCTCTACCTTGAGTTTTTGAGCCAGCCTGTGCACGGCGAGCGTTGTCTTCACGCCCTCCGCAACCTCACGCATGCCGCCCACAATCTCCTGTAAGCTTCTGCCTTTTCCCAGTTCCTGCCCGACGTAGCGATTGCGCGAAAGCCCGCCCGTGCAGGTCAGCACCAGGTCGCCCATCCCCGCCAGTCCCATCAAGGTTTCCATGCGCGCGCCCTGCGCCAGCGCGAAACGCGCCATCTCCGCAAGGCCCCGTGTAATCAGCGCCGCGATGCTGTTCGTCCCAAGGCCCAGCCCTGCGACCATCCCTGCCGCCACCGCCATCACGTTCTTGACGGAGCCGCCAATCTCAGTGCCCAGTACATCCGTGTTCGTGTAGATGCGCAGGTTCTGAAAGCTCAAAGCCTTTTGCACCAGTTGAGCATCTTTCGGATTGCCGCTCGCAGCCACCACAGCCGTCGGATGCCCCACGGCGACTTCCTCCGCGAAAGACGGGCCTGAAAGACAGACGAAACGCGGCTCGTATTGCTTCCCTAAAACATCTCGCACGACTTCCGAGATGCGTTTTCCAGTCTCAATCTCAATCCCCTTGGTGGCGCTGACAAAGATCATTTCGGGCTGCAAACGATGCATCATTCGTATCAGCAACTCGCGCGTCACGTGCGATGGAGCGGCGAGCAGCACAAACTCTGCATCCTCCAGAGCCTCGTTCAAATCGCCCGTCGCTTCGACGCTCTTTGGTATTTCATGAGCGGCGAGGTACCGGCTATTGATGCGCCGTTGATTGATGCCATCCACCACCTCTACGTTGCGCGACCAGAGACGCACCCTGTGCCGCGCGCGCCCGGCAATGATGCCCAGCGCCGTTCCCCAACTCCCCGCGCCGATAATTGCGATACGACTCATAAAGCAGGAGTCAGAAGACAGAAGTCAGAAGTCAGGAGAAGAGAAAATCCATGATAGCGGTTGCCGCCCTTTTATTCTGTCTCCTGACTTCTGACTTCTGTCTCCTGCTTTTCACTTAAACTTACTCTCTGTTCCTCGCAGCAGTCGCCCGATGTTGGCGTGATGCATCAGGATGATGAGCGCACCCGTAGCGAGCGCCGCCGTCATCATGGGCGCGAGGTCTGCGACCGGCTTAACGTAAACGCTCAGGAGCCAGATGAACAAGGGCAACGCCGCGACCGATAGAATCGAGCCGAGCGAGACATAGCGCGTGAGCGCGACGACGAGCACGAAAATCGCGGCAGCGCACGCCACCGCCAGCGGATAGAGACTCAAAAAAACTCCGACTCCGGTTGCCACGCCCTTGCCGCCGCGAAATCCCAGCCACACTGGAAAGCAGTGCCCGAAGACAGCGACGATTGCGGCAACTGCCACCCACCAGTTAATCCCGAAATCATTGGTTAAGAGCCAGCGGGCCAGAACGACCGCCAGCGCTCCTTTCAAAGCGTCTAGCAGGAGCGTCACCACGCCAGCAACCTTTCCTGCGCGGCGCGAAACATTCGTCGCACCCGTCCCGCCCGAACCCGTTGCGCGCACGTCTGCGCCTGTCCGCGAGCGCACAATCAAATAACCGAAGGGAATCGACCCCAGCAGATAGGCAGCGATGAGAACCAGCGCAGGTCGCATTGAGGAACTCCGCGCCCTATGGGAGACAAATTTGCTTCAGGGCGAATCGGAACTATACAAGCAAAGGAAGTGAGGGACAAGGTACGGCAAAGATTTCCCCGCTTGAATAAACCCGCGCCAAGCGGACAGCGCGCTACTTAAACTCGGCATTTCAGAACGCCTATTCAAATTCGAGCTAAATCAATCGTCTTCTCAAGAGGTCGAGGGCGGCTTGCGAGGCGCGCCAGCGGATGAGGTGGCGGTCACCGGGGAGCATCAGTTTGCGGTGCTCTGTGTGGGCGTCGTCGGAGAGCGCGATGTAGACGAGGCCGACGGGCTTACTTTCAGTGCCGCCGCCGGGGCCTGCGATGCCTGTGGCTGAAAGGCCGAAGTCCGTGTCGGCGCGACGGCGCACGCCTTCGGCCATCGCTTCCGCGACCTCTGCGCTCACAGCGCCGTGCTTCTCAATCAATTCGGCATCAACACCGAGCGAGCGCGTCTTCGCGTCGTTTGAGTAGGTGACGACGCCTTCCATGAAATAGACGGATGAGCCCGGCACTTCCGTCAGGCGCTGGCTGATGAGGCCACCCGTGCAGCTTTCTGCGACGGCGAGAGTAAAACCAGCGACGGCCAGGCGTAAACCTATGACCTCTTCCATCGTCTCGCCGCGAAAGGCGAAGATTGAATGTCCCAGTCGTTCCTCAATCTGTCCGGCTAATCCGTCGAGCAAGAGTTCCGCATCCTGCTCTGTCTTGGCCTGCGCCGTCAGGTGAATCTCAATCTCGCTGCGATTGAAGAGAATCGTCGTCTGCGGATTCTTGTACTGCGTGTAGACAGGAGCAATCTTTTCATCAACAGCGGATTCGCCCAGCCCTGCAACGCGCAGGACTCTCCGCACAACGCGCACGTCACCGGCCTTGGCGGCGAGTTTGGGCAGCACGAAGTTTTCAAACATGGGATGCATCTCGCGCGGCGGGCCCGGCAGCAGCACGACGCTGTGGCCTTCGTGTTCTATGTACATGCCAGGCGCGCTGCCATTCGGATTGTCTAAAACTTCCGCGCCGTCTATCACCATCGCCTGCCGCGAGTTGATTTCAGGCATCTGGCGACCAAGCGACAAAAACTTTGTGCGGATAGCGTCCAGGACTTTTTCGTTGAGCAAGAGCCTGCGATTCATAGCCCGCGCGGCAATCTTGCGTGTGATGTCGTCTTCGGTCGGCCCCAAGCCTCCGGTCATAATCACGACGCGGGAGCGCTTCATAGCGTCCCTGATGGTCTCTTCGAGTCGCGCGTCGTCGTCCCCGACGATAGTTTTAAGCTTCACTTCAATCCCGATGCCGTTAAGCTTCTCGGTCAGCCAGAGGCTATTGGTGTCCGTGCGCTCAGAGGTCAGAAGCTCTGAGCCGATGGCGATGATTTCAGCAGTTAGCATAAGGTTTGTCGGAAGCTTTCCCTTAACTAGTTTTTAATTACTGTCTGCGACGCGGAACACTTTAACCTCGCGCACCCACATGATGAAAGGTCTGTTTTGCGGCCCTTGCTGTGCAGGTTGAAAAACTCTGACGCGCGTGGCGCTGACAGGCGCGAACTCAAAGGCCATCCGGTCATAATCCCTGTCCGGCTCCATGCGAGAGATGGTTTGCCAGCGGCCGCCCTTGTCCATGACCTGCAACTCCGCGCGGCGCGAGGGCATGAAGCGGTTGCGGTCAAATCCCCAGTAAACGTAGAGGGCAGCCAGACGAACGGGTTGCTCGAAACCGAGCTCAATCCAGTGCGGCGCGCTCGTCTCGGCTGAAGCCCAGTTGCCCTCGTTGTATTTCATCGCGGCGATGCGGCGCACGTCCCATTCATCATCAGTCAAAGGTCTGGCGCTGTAGCCATCGTAGCTTGAATCAACCGACACGCGCGCGGGCTTTATCTCCAGTAGCCCGTCGGCTGTCACTTGCTCAGGCGTAGGGGAAGCTTCAGCTACCGGCTGCTCTTTTGTTGCTCCGCCGTCGCGCACTGCGAAATAGATGATGGTTGCAGCAAGCGCGAGCATTAAAGCAATAGCTCCGACCCACAAGCCGCGAGACTGCTTCCTGCGCCACTCGGCGGCCTCCTGGTGCGTGAGCCTGACGGTCGCGGAAGAGTCGCCCAGTTCCTGCCCGCATTGACGGCAACGAGTGTCGCCCGCTCCGCTTATTGCTCCGCATGAGGGACAATCCTGTGCGCCGATGGGCTGCGTCAGATAGCTTTCGCGCCCGCCGTCAAACGAGGTGGGAGAAACTATTTCCTGTGTCCCGACCCTGATTCGATTCGGCGTTGTGGTAGCAGCATCCGCGCTCTGGTTAATATCGCCCGTCTCGCGCCCGCGCGCGCTCCGCACAGCGCGCAGGAATTCCACGCCGGAAGCGAAGCGGTTCTCCGGCTTCTTCTGAAGAGCGCGCAGGATGATGGCTTCAAGCTCCGGCGTGATTTGCGAGTTAATTTGAGATGGCGGCGGCGGTTGTTGATGTATGTGCGCGCGGACGATTTCCAGTTGCGAGAGCTTGCCGCCGTGATCGTGGAAGGGAGGCTCGCCCGCCAGCATCTCATAGAGGATGATGCCCAGTGAGTAGATGTCTGAGCGCGGGTCAACGGGCGCGCCCTCTGCCTGTTCGGGAGAGACATATTCTGGCGAGCCGTAATTGCCGCCCGTGTTCGTCTTCTCCGAGCCGACGAGTTTGACAATCCCGAAGTCCGTAATCTTCACGCGGTCGTCGGGCGTGATGAGCAGGTTGGCTGGCTTGAGGTCGCGATGAATCAACCCCTTGTGCGAAGAGCCGTCCTGATCCTGGTAGACGAAATTCTGCGCGTAGGCGATGGCCGCCAGCATCTGCTCAAAAAGGTCTAAGGCGCGTTCGACGGGGAGCGGCACAGGCTCGCGTTCGAGAAGCTGCGCAAGCGAGCGCCCTTCGACAAACTCCATCACGATGTAATAGGTTTGCTCGGCGACGATGTAATCGTAGATTTTGACGATGCCTGGATGGTCTAGCTGCGACTGGATGAAAGCTTCTTTCTCGAAGCGTGAGCGAAGGTGTCGCAGGTCGCGGTGGCTGCTCGCGCTGATGGATTTGATGGCGACTTCGCGCGGCAGTTTCAGGTGATGGCCGCGATAGACAATGCCCATCCCGCCGCGCCCTATGCGTTCCTCAATCTGGTAATTCCCGATGATGGTGTCCGTCGCCAAAGCCTTTACGAGTGAATAGCGAATGGTAAATAGTGAATAGACGAACCGTTTTTATCTATTCACTATTTACTATTCACTATTCACTGTCCTTTTACGCTGTCTTCTTCTCTTCTTCGTAGAGATCGCGCAAGACCTCGGCGATGGGCGGCGGCGGAGCGTGCGTGCTCTGGCGGCGGGAGGTCTCTGTCTTCATGGCCGAGTCGTCAACGGCGGATGCGGGGTAGGAGGCAGCATCAATCGCCGTAGCAGACGCGGGTTTGAGTGTTGGAATGAGATTCAATCGTTCGCGGCTTTCGGCCAGCATGAAGGCGGCGCGGTTATGGCGTGCGCGGTCGAGGCTGCGAATGGCTGCCATCGTTTGCGGCGCGACGGCAGGCTCACGCTCCAGCTTTCTCAGAATCTGGACGTAGCGGCGAAGCTCAGGAGAAGGCGTCAGCCGATGACGCTCATCCGAGAGATCGTTTTCCACGATGTAGGAAAGATGCTCCGCAGCGGCTTCCATGTCGCCCGCCTTGTAATAGAGCGAGCCGAGCGCAAAGTAGACGAGCGGCGGCGGGTCTGTCATCGAATGCAGGAGATGCTCGCCGCGCTCTATGACTTCGGCAATCTCGAAGCCGAACCAGTGACGCTCTTCGTCCCGTATCACATCGTTGGCGGCGATGTAGAACTCGAAGATACGTCCGGTCTCCTGATGCTCCGTGTGCTGCACCGCCCGCCAGATAAAAAACGTGACGGTGGCGAAGAAGATAATCACAGAGAACGGAATTCCCATAACGCCGAGCATCGCCATGATAATCAGGATGGCGAGAAGTTTTTGTGCCGCGTCTTTGCCCTTGGACATAACAACAGAATCCAGAATTCAGAAGTCAGGAGTCAGAAGAAAAGAAAATCAGAATAAAGCGGGTCTCAGCCTTTTCATTCTGGCTTCTGGATGCTGACTCCTGAATTCTGCTTTATCGTCATATTCTTCTGCGAATGGCCTCGCCCGCTTCCGTGGTTGAGAGCGAGCCGCCTAGGTCGCGCGTTGTTTCTTTGTCGGCAATCGCTCCTGCGACTGCCGTTTCAATAGCTTCGCTTGCCTGGTCGAACCCCAGGTATTCTAGCATCATCGCCGCAGTGAGAATAGAGCCAACCGGATTGGCAACATTTTTTCCGGCCAGAGGCGGTGCGCTGCCGTGCACCGGCTCAAAGAGTGACGTGCGCCCGGGGTGAATATTGCCGGATGCCGCCAGGCCCAAGCCTCCCTGAAGCGCCGCGCCAAGGTCGGTCAGAATATCGCCGAACAGATTATTCGCCACGATGACTTCATACTGCGAAGGGTCTTGCACCATGAACATGGCCATCGCATCAACGTACTGGTGGTTGGCTTCAATCCCTTCAAAGCGCGCCGCCACTTCCTTGAAGACTCTCTGCCAGAGGTCGCCGCCGAATCGCTGCACGTTCGATTTGTCGGCCATTGTCACACGACGCCGGTTATGCCTGCGCGCGTAATCGAAAGCGGCCTGGATGATTCTTTCCACGCCGCGCCGGGTGTTCAGTTCCTCCTGCGTCGCAATTTCATCAACAGTTCCCTTCTTGAGGAAACCGCCCGCGCCGCAGTATGCGCCTTCCGTGTTCTCCCGAAAGACTACGAAATCAATATCCGCCCGTTCGCGGTCGCGCAAGGGAGTCAGGCGCGCGTCGAGCAGGCGCACGGGGCGCAGGTTAATGTAAAGGTCCAGGCCGCGACGCATCCCGAGCAGAATATCTTCGGCGTGCTGGTTTGAAGGAACGCGCGGGTCGCCGAAGGCTCCGGCGAGAATCGCGTCAAACTCTTTGGAGAGCATACTGAGCGCGCCTTCCGGCAAGCTGACGCCTTCTTTCAAGAACTTATCCGCGCCCCAATCGAAGTGCGTCAACTCCAGCTCGACGCCGTGCGTTTCGCGTAAGCGTTCAAGCACGCCGACGGCTTCCCGTATAACTTCCGGCCCGATTCCGTCGCCCGGAATGACCGCGATTCTTTTTGATTGGCTCATTGGATGTAGATAGTAAATAGTGAATAGTAAATAGTAAATAGTGAATAGACGAACCGCTTTTTCTATTCACTATTTACTATTTACTATTCACTTCTTTATAGAGGGACGCAGAGAACAGGGACGTGCGAGCCGCGCAAGACTTTTTCGGCGGTCGAGCCGAAGAGGACTTCTTCGGGCGGGACGGTGCGCCCGCGCATGCCCATCACAATCATCGGCAGATCGAGGTCGCGCGTGATTTTCAGAATCTCCACGAAAGGAATGCCTATAACAATCATCCGCTCGATTTTCACCTCGCCCGCCCCTACGCCTTCGAGCATCTTCGTGAAGTCGGTCTCTGCGCGCTCGCGCATACGCGCCGTAATCTCTTCGGAAGTTCCCAGCCCTGCGGCCACGGCATCGTCAATAAAATGCTCGTTGATGACGTGGAGCAGAGTAACATCGCCGTCCGGCGCGGCCACGCCCACGGCTGCGTGCACAGCATTGACGGAACACTCAGAGAAATCTACGGGGACGAGTATGTCAGGCGCTTTGAGCATGAAGCGGATTCCTTTACCTGCATCAAGAGAGCGCAAAAAGGCTTTTATGCCTCGCCGTTAATTCGCAAATCAGAAAAAGCTGCGGAGGCCGGGTCGTAAAGCACATTGAAGAAACAATCGCCGCCATCTTCAACGACCACAGGCGCATCTTTCCAGCTTAAGTCGAAAGTTCCGCAGAAAAAGTTTACGAAGATGGCCTTGCGCCCTTTCCTCGTAATCCCTACGTACTGGCGTTTGTATGTACGAATCTTAGTCCATAAATCCTGAGATTCTTTCGGGGCAGCTTTCTTCAAAAACGATTCGATTCCCCTTTCCAATTTGAGCACGTCCGTCCTGCCGGGCGTCCAGGTATCCTTTTCCTCTATGCCGGAAAAAGCTTTCATAAAATCGCTGGCCTTCTCGCGCGGGACGATGACGCCTTCAAACTCTTCTGTCTTGACTACCTCAAAAGGCTCGTCCGCCTTTGCCGGAGTCACCTGAGCAGAGGCAAAGCTTAATCCCACGAGGACAACGGCCAGAGCGGCGACAAACGTTCTTAGCAGCAATCCATGACGGCTCATCCCTGATGAGTGTTCCTTTCTGGAAAATTTTACGAGGCAGGTCTGGCTGATTTGGCCAGGAGGCGCTGTTCGATTCGCGGAAGGCTGGCAAGCACCACGTCGCCGACAATCTTCAAGCTCTGCGGTGAGATTTTGTCGAGAGTATCTTCGGGCTTGTGCCAGTATTCATAGGTGCTGAGCTGGATGATGTCCAGCGCCTCGATTCCTGCTTTGAGAAACGGCTCATGGTCGTCGCCGCCCACGCCCTCTATCTCGTCAACGAACTGGTTGCCATAACCTAAGTCTTGCGCCGTCTGCCAGACCTCATCTATCAACCAACGAGTACTCATGTCCTCGTCGCGTCCCAAGCGCAGGTTTTTGTAACCTATCATGTCCAGGCAAATCATCGCCCGCACGCGCTCTAGTTCTTTCTTCTCCCTGAGTTGCTGAACGTAGCGGCGGCTGCCATACGTGTTGTCCGGCCCATCCGGGTTCCGACACTCTTCCCACTCTTCGCAGAAAGCCTCTTCGCCGTCGAAGAAGATGAAGCGATAGGTGAAGCGCGGCTTCTGGCCTGCGCCAGCCATCGCACGCGCCATCTCCAGCAGCGTGCCAGTCGAAGAAGCGCCATCGTTTGCGCCGACGAAGCGAAACTCTTTGAAGAGTTTTGTATCGTAGTGGCTGGTGAGAAGTATCAGGTCGCCGGATTCGCCCGGCAGCTCAGCCGTGACGTTTGCCATTCGCCGCTCACCTACTGGCGTCGTCGCCTGCCACTCGTCCAAAGTCACGTTGAGGCCGTAGGATTTCAACTCGCTGACCAGATATTCGCGCGTTCTGGCCAATTCAGCCGACCCGGCAGGGCGCGGGCCGAACTCAACCTGCTTGCGAACGTGCTCGAAAGCGCGCTCCGCATCAATCATGAGTCTGGATGTAGATGGTGTCTGTGCAGGCGTCGCGGTGGGCGTCGCCACATTGCCGCCGGGCTTTGTGTCTTTGCCGGTGCAGGCCAGAAACGCGAGCGGGAGCGTCATGATAAACAGGAGACTAAAGACAGCGCGCGCATTCTTCGCGCGCCGGGCATTCGATTTACTGTTCGACGATGGCTTCATTGGTTAGCAGCAAGTCCGTCTGGCGCGGCTTCAATCTGTCCTGGCATCCTCTGAACTCTTCATAGCGGCTGGTGTGTGATGCTGTTCGGGGCGGCGCGCTGCTCGCTCGCTCTCGCTGAGCGCGCGTCCACGGTTCGCCATCAAGTCCATCACCTTTCCGCCAATCATGTACGGAACTTCGATGAGCGTATTGAGCGCCTGAAACAAAGTGACGGCTTCCAGTTCGACCAGCGTCGAGAGCTTACTCTTGAGCGGCAGGTCACGAAAATCCTTACGCAAATCTTTCGCGGTCTCTTCCGAAGTCACCTCGCGCTCCGTGGCAGGCACGGGACGCAAGACCAATTCGCCGCCATGCTCGACCTTACACTGACACGCCAGACGCTCTCCCGATGCCAGGCGCTCCGGGCTCAAGCGCTCGCGCTCTGCCTCCGTCAAAGATGAAAGCAAGGTTGCCCCCTGCTCGACCACGACGGCGCACGTATCACATTCGCCGCGCCCGTTGCATTCCGCCGGAAGCCGCACACCCAGACGCTTCGCCGCATCCCATAGATACGTGCCTTCAGCAATCAAACCGCTCCGCCCATCAGGCTCGAACTTGATGTCTACACTCATTCTATATATTCCATGCTGCGCTCTTCCACGCAGCGTCGCCAGTTATTTCGGGGATGACTGATAGGAAATTACACTGGATTAAGGGTAAAGGCAAAATGAAAAGCAGTGAATAGTAAATAGCGAATAGTGAATAGGCACACGGGCGCGTCTATTTACTATTCACTATTTACTATTTACTAGCTTTTATTCCCCGACCGTGGCGACTTTGACGTTGGGTGTGGCATCGGTCTCCGGTTTTTTGCGTCCGCGCGCTTCGCGGCGGCAGTTGACGCAAATGCCCAGGATTCTGAGAAGGTGTTGCTTGATTTCAAAGCGATGCTTGGCGGCCATCGCATCCTGAATGGCTTCCAATTCGGCAGAGAAGAATTCTATGACCTCGCCACACTCCATGCAGATCATGTGGTCGTGATGCTGGTGCTTGTAATTGTGCTCGTAGTGCGTGCGTCCGTCGCCGAAGCGCACCTCGCGCGCCAGCCCGGCTTCGGTCAAAAGCTTGAGCGTGCGATAGACTGTGGTCTGCCCTATGCTGGGGTCTTCCGCTTGCACCAGCCTGTAGAGGTCTTCGCTGGACAGGTGCTTTTCGGTACGCAGAAAGACTTCCAGTATCAGGTCGCGCTGCGCCGTCCGCTTCAGCCCTGTCTTCTGGATGTGCTTGAGAAATACTTCTTGCTCTTCACTCATAAGGTTTCCGGCTCGATTAAAAAAACTTCTGTCGAGGCTTTAGTTGTAAAAGTATTTTAGCACCGCGCGGGGCATAGTGTGAAGAAGTTGGAAAGAACGCGGCCAACATGTTATCTTTGCGCTCCGGTGCCGGGGTGGCGGAATGGCAGACGCTGCGGACTTAAATATTGAGCACCCAGAGCGAAATCTCCGGCGTGAATGGAGTCAAATTCGGTGAAACCTTTAATCTGGCAACACCGAGCTAAGTTTGGAGGAGATATTTCTGCCGCGATAAGTTGGGGTTAAAGCATGGCAATTAGGGCACAATAATCTTAAGTTAGAAAGCCGATTGTCAGAGTGGTTTCCGTTAATGTGATCTAATTCTAGGGGAATAGGCTGACCAAGCCATTCTTTGTTTTGACAGTTAGAGCACTTTTTGTTTAGGACACCTTCTGACAGGAGTTTTCTTTTTAACTTGTAAGACTGTATTTGAAGTTCATTTGTCAAATATCGCTCTAAAGGTTGTTTCGGCCCGATGGTTTTGCCTTTATTCCAAATTTGTCCGGTGAAGTGGGAAGTATTCAAGTTGAAATGCCTAACGGCTTTCTTCAAGACTACGTAATTCCCACCGTATGGAGCGACGCCTAATTTACTTAACGTCTGAGCAAGTGAAGTTGAGTTTTTAATGGCTTCTGCTAATTGATGTTCGGTATATTTACGCAGTTTCATACGGCCTCCAAAAAAGTGTAGAGACTAGACGGCTCCCACCTGACTGTTACCATAATTGGTAACAAAAGGTGAAGGTATAGTCCAGACCACAAACTGCACATGTTGCAGGCGGCGAAAGCCGTAGTGGTAAGAAAATCCGTTGACCGTAAGGTCGTGCGGGTTCAAGTCCCGCCCTCGGCACCAAAGCTTATCTGACAGTGACGAACGAGAGATTGAGCATAAGATATGTGCTTCGTCTCTCGCTTTTTTTGCCCGACACTTCACCCCATATCGTGCACAACGGCTGCACGCGCGCGCACATGGTTTACAAGTCAGAATGTGCGTCATAAAATTCCTCTCCAGCTTTTGCCCCTAACTTGGAAAATACCTCGCCTTATCTCCTCGCCTCAAAGGGCTGCCGAAGTGGCACGCTCATTGCTCAAGCTATCAACGTCTCGCCGCGCTGCTTGCACCTAAAGGGAGTCGGGCAAAGGCGGCGGGCTTAAACCGAGAGGGTTTTGAAATCATGACTGATATGAAAAGCAATCCGGCGCGGCGCGCACTCAGTTTTCTAGTCCTGATAGCTCTGGTGGCTGGCAGCGTTCTTCCGGCCTTTGGCCAGAAGCGCAGGGTTCGTCGTACGCCGCGCTTGGGCAAGTACACGCGCCCCGTTCCGGCGCAGCCCACGTATCGCACCGTGGCCGCTAACACAGTGATTCGCGTTCGCATGAATGAAGAGATTAGCTCAGGCAATGCGCGCATCGGTGACCGCTTCACCACGACTGTAGTTGACCCTGTTTACTCAGGCGGCATTGAAGTTATTCCTTCTGGCAGCATCATCACAGGCCGCGTGACGAGCGTGGATCGCGCTTCGCGCAAGAGCAAGGCAGGCTCAATGGGTGTGGGCTTCATCTCAGTACAATTGCCGAGCGGTCTGACCAGAACCATCAACGGCTCGCTGACGGACATAGCAGGCGAATCCGTCAACAGCGACAACGAAGGCACAGTATCCGGCAGGTCTTCGACCAAGCGTAACGTAGTCTTTATCGGTGGCGGCGCAGCGACAGGCGCTCTCATCGGAGCAATCGCCGGAGGCGGCAAGGGCGCTGGCATAGGAGCAGGCGTTGGCGCAGGTCTTGGAGTCGCAGGCGCGATCTTTTCAAAAGGCAAAGAGGCCGTAGTCAAACGTGACACGGAGTTTGGCGTCGTGCTCAACCAGAGCATCTCGCTACCCGCAGCGAACGTTCGATAGCCTCTCTTAAGGTATCGGCAACTCTAGTGGTTGTCGGTGCGGAGGGAGCCTGCTCAGGAAGGGGAGAGCTTGGGCAGGCTTCCAACAAAAATTTTACGGAATCGGTCGCCCCTGTCATTACGTAAGTGAGCGACCGTCAAAGAGAGACCCGTTGCGAAGGGGAGAGCGCAGCGGGTTTCTCTTTGTATTTTGTATTACGTGTTGTATGTTGCAAGCCCTGGTTGAAGTAAGAAGCTCAGAATCGGAGATGTAAAACGACATTCGTTAGAGCGCTATTAACAACACCACCTTGAAAGGATTCATCCCATGTCGAATGGAAGTGCTCCCGTCGCCGTCTTTAATACCAACACCAACGTGATTCAAGTAAGTGTCAACACCGGAGCCCCGTTTACAATCAACGGCACGGGCCCCGGTCAAAACTGGAATCCGCAGCAGCCTTCGTCCAATCCCCTGTCGTACTCCAACGGTTATCCGGCGCCGAACGTTCTCGGCTCAATGGGTGTGAATCAGGTTATGGTTATGGTTAATGGCGCCCCGATTTCACAACCGCTGTCAATCAGTATCCCTCAAAGCGGCCCCGTCTTCTCGCTACAGCTTTACATCTTCTTCTCGGCCTACTCCACAGTATCGTGGACTTTGCTCAGTTCCGGTCAGCCTATCTCTTCCGGGACAGCGCTATCCAACGCCTCCATGATGATGGCAGTTCCGAAGAAAGCTGCGAGCAAGTCCAAGCCAGGCAAATCCAGGTCAAGCAAATCTAAGTCAAAAAGTAAAAAGAGTTGAAGGAGCTCTGCTCTTGAGCGCGAGGCTGCCGGGAATGGCGGCGGCTTGCAAACAACGTCTGGGAACTTATTTCAGCGTCACTTCGCTCTGCTTCTCTGCCCTGATGCGTTCGAATTCAGGATGACGATAGACGACGCGCCCCTCGACGATTGTGGCGACCGCCGCGCCGCGCATCGTCCACCCGTCAAACGGAGTATTGCGGCTTTTGGATTTTGAGCGCGAGGCGTCGAACGTCCAGCGCAAGTCGGGGTCTAGAATCGTCACGTCGCCCCAGGCTCCACGGCGCAGCGTCCCACGCTCCGCCAATTTGAAGATTCGCGCGGGGTTGATTGAGCATAATTCAACCAGCCGCTCAAGACTGATAGTGCCTTCATGCACCAGGCGGTCGAGCGCGAGCCCGACGGCCGTTTCCAGACCCGTGATGCCAAAGGGCGCTTGATCGTATTCGAGCGCCTTCTCGTCTGCGTGGTGCGGCGCGTGGTCTGTTGCGATTGTATCAATCGTCCCGTCCCTTAATCCTTCAAGGATTGCTTCGACGTGCTCGCGGCTACGCAAGGGCGGACTCATCTTGGTGTTTGTGTCGTAGCCTTCGACTGCATCGTCCATCAAGGCCCAGTGGTGCGGTGCAACTTCACACGTCACAGCCTGCCCTGCTTCTTTAGCGCGGCGGACGGCTTCGAGCGCGCCGCGTGTCGAGACATGCGCCAGATGCACACGCGCTCCGGTCAATTCTGCCAGCGCGCAGTCGCGCACGGCGTCCATCTCTTCGGCTGCCGCCGGAATTCCCTTCAAACCCAGAAGCAGCGACCAGCGCCCTTCGTGCATGGAGCCGCCAGCAGCCAGCGTTTTGTCTTCGCAGTGGTCAACGATTGCCAGGTCGAAGCCGCGCGCGTATTCCATCGCGCGCCGCATCATGCCAGCCGAAGGCACTGGCCGCCCGTCGTCCGAGACGCCGACGATTCCCGCCAGCTTCATCTCTCCCATCTCCGCCAGCTCCGTCCCCTTTGAGCCTTTCGTAATTGACCCTATGGGAAAGACGTTTGCCAGTTCAGCGCGCTTCGCCTGTTCGATGATGAAGCGCGTGACCGCCGGACTGTCGTTGGCAGGGTCTGTGTTGGGCATCGTGCAAACGCTCGTCCACCCGCCCGCGACCGCAGCAGCAGCGCCCGTCGCAATCGTCTCCTTGTATTCCTGACCGGGCTCGCGCAGGTGTGTGTGCATGTCTATGAAGCCGGGCGCAACGACGAGGCCGGTCGCGTCCAGGACCGCTGCGCCTTCCGGCACACTCTCGCTATGACCAAGCAAACCTGCGACCCGACCATCTTCAATCAGCAGATTTTTGCCGGTATTAATCCCCTGTGAAGGGTCAATCACGTAGCCGTTCGCAATCAGCAATCTCATCTAGGTCAGTTTCCTCTAGACTCTTTCGGTTTTCCTTATGAGCAGTTTCCAAAAAGAGCGCGCTCACTCTGCGTGCGAGCCGCCCGTCAACAGGTAGAGCACGGCCATTCGCACCGCGAGGCCGTTTGAGACCTGGTCAAGAATGAGCGAGCGCGTTCCGTCTGCCACGTCCGAAGCGATTTCGATGCCGCGGTTCATAGGCCCAGGATGCATCACAATAGCATCGGAGGCAGCGCCTTCGAGCCGCTTGAGGTTTAACCCGTAGTGCACAGCGTACTCGCGCATGGAAGGAAAGAACGCTGCATCCTGACGCTCGCGCTGAATCCGCAAAATCATCACCACGTCCGCTCCTGCAATCGCGTCCTCTATGTATCGCTCGACGATGACGCCTTCCTCGACCAACTCGCCAAACTCCGCAGGGACGAGCGTGCCAGGCCCTGCGACGCTGACGGTCGCGCCCAGCTTCGTCAGCAGGTGAATGTTCGAGCGTGCCACGCGCGAGTGCAGGATGTCTCCGATGATAGCCACCTTCAAGCCGTTGATGCGCCCTTTGCGCTCGCGGATGGTCAAAGCGTCAAGCAGGGCTTGAGTCGGATGCTCGTGCGCGCCGTCGCCAGCGTTGATGACTCCGGCGCGACAAACGCGCGCCAGTTGATGCGGCGCGCCTGCCGAGGAATGTCTGACCACGATGCAATCGGGCGACATCGCTTCCAGATTCCTCGCAGTATCCAAAAGTGTCTCGCCCTTGGTTACGCTGGACGTTGAGGCGCTGATGTTGATGGCATCCGCCGAGAGACGCTTGGCGGCGATTTCGAAAGAGGTGCGCGTGCGCGTCGATGGCTCGAAGAAGAGATTGATGACGGTGCGGCCGCGAAGCGTCGGAACTTTCTTAATCTCGCGGCGCGAGATGTCACGGAAGCCTTCGGCCGTATCCAGAATATGCGTAATCTCCGCGGCGTCCAACTCGCGGATGCCCAGCAAATCTTTGCGCTTGAAATTTGTGCTCATCAGGTCGTTCGGAAATTCTACTTGAACATAAAAAAAGCGGCCATCGCTGGCCGCCTTCAAGGACTCTCTGTCGCGGGTCGCTCGACAATAGCGACGCCTTCTTCCTCATCGAAATCCGTGAGCATCACTTTGATGATCTCACTCTTTTTCGTCGGCACGACCTTGCCTATAAAATCCGCTTGAATCGGCAGCTCACGATGCTCTTTCCCACGGTCAATCAGGACGGCCAGTTGAACGCGACGCGGTCTGCCAAAGTCTATCAATTGATCCAGCGCCGCGCGAATCGTTCTGCCTGTATAAAGCACATCATCTATCAACACGATGTTGCGATTATCAATATCGTCATGAAGCTCCGTGCGATTGACGACCGGATTCGCTCCGACCGTTGAGAGGTCGTCGCGATAGAGCGTGATGTCCAGAATGCCTACGAGCGGGCGCGCGCCTTCAAGGTCTGCAATCTTATCTGCCATACGCTCGGCCAGCGGCACGCCGCGACGGCGTATCCCAACCAGATAGAGGTCGTCCGCGCCGTGATTCTCTTCGACAATCTCCGAAGCCAGCCGCGAGAGAGCGCGATTAATCCGCGCCCCGTCCATGATTCGTGCTTTCTCTACGAAATCCATTGGCGCGGATACTAACAAGAACGATGAAAAGTGACAAGTGATTGGAGGGTGAGAGGTACCTTTCCTCTAAAAATTCTCAAATGTTACGTTGCCGGGTTTCGCTCTTAAACGCGCGGGGTCATCGGCTTTTGCATCTTCGCTGGCCGCACTTATCAATGCAATCGGTAAATCGCGAGTGCGCGCCTTTGCGATAATCTCAGTTGTTTCATCCACGGTCTCTGGCTGTTGCCAATCGCAAATAGCGATGAGCACATCCGAGTGCTCTAACAGATAATCGCTCGCAGCCCGGTATGCCTCAACTCGCGCTAAATCTGCTGGCACGCGATAGACATCATCCGCTTGCTCCAGAAAAGTATGAAAGCCCTGCCTCGATTCCAATGTCTTGAACTCATTTTCGTATTCGTTCTCAGGGAGCGGCAAGACGACTATGCTCTGAGCGCCAGCTCTCTCAAGAATATGCTTGACCACAAGCATCTCCGCGCCTTCCATCATGGTGGAGACGGCAGCTAATTGATGGTCTGGAAATGCTCGCTCAATCCAATCGATTGCCGCAATCACGCTGCTCTTGATTTTGTCTGTCGCGGCCAGGTTTCGCAAACCCTTCACGCCTATCCTGACAACGGGTTTCGAGACAGGATTAGCTTCTTTATCCTTTTCGCTCTTGTCCTGTGCCTTAACTATCGTGTAGCCGATCTTCGCCAGTATCTCCGGGATGGCTTTCACCGCATCCCGATCTTTTTGTTTAGCAGTTTCCGACAATACTCCTGTGCCGAGTCGCGCTATTTCATCTTCGGAAAACTTTCTTCGCTGCTCATCTTTTGAAAGCTTTCGCCAGGGAAGCATGTCCTGATGCTTTCTTATTTTGTCATCTTTATCTGTTTTCGGTCCGTAGCTCCATTCCTTTTCAGACGCCTTCCTTTTAAGTTTCTCCTTCAGCCACCGCTCATGCTCTATTTCAGCCAGAAGCTCCTGCTCTTTGAAAGAGAACTCAAAAGGCGGCTCATTATTCACGTTGGGAATCATGTGATAGCCAATGCGAGAGAGCTTGTCAGGTATCTCTTGCGCCTGGCCGCGATTCTGTTCTTTCTCATGCTCAGGCAATTCTTCAAAGGGCTTCATTGAGCTATGAGTTTTCTTTACATCGTCAGTCTTCTCTCCCCATGTGTATCCTTTTTGACGAAGCTCTTCGACAAACCGCTCGTGGATGACTTTGGCTATCTCCTCATTTAGTTCTACCTGCTGCACCAAACTTCTGAAGGCTCCGCCGTTGACGTGTAAATCAAGCTGCGCCTCAGTCGGCAAAGAAGAGCGGTCGAACCTGCTTTTCTTGGCAAGCTGGCTCATGTCAACGATAGATTCCATTGAGCGGACGCCATGTTTATACCTTGAGATTTTCAGGAAAGCGTAGAGGACGCCATCGTCAATTCGCAGTTCTCCCTTCTTGTCCGACCACTTGAAGAGATTGGGAGATTTGCGCTCAAAAAGCGAGCGCAAGAGAATCGCACGGCGAACGATGTGAGTGGGGTCATCCGCTTCCGTGTTAGGGTCTGGCCCCATGATGTCAATAAAGCCCTTGAGTCGGCTGATGAAATCAGGCCCCTTCACGTCTTTGAGCTTGTCGGACTTGATGTTTTGCTCAAACTCCTTGCGGCTACCGCTCGTGCCTCCCGCGAAAACGAAGATGGCGTGACCGACCGAATGTGTGATTTGCCCGGACTGGAATTTTCCGTCCTGCATGGGGGCAAGAAAATATCGTAGCCATCCCAATGGCTGGCCATTGAGAGCGGTATCGAATTCGTCCCAGAAGACAAGTGGGATAGAGCCTTTCAAGGCTTTGTCGCGCACCTGATGTAAAGCGCTGACCAGTTCCTGCGGGTCGCTAAATTGTGACAGATTGAACTCCAGCTTCTCGCCCCCTTTGATAATTTCTTTAGCCACTTCGGAGATGCCAAACGACTTGCCTGAGCCGGGCGGGCCGAAAACGGCAATCGAGAGCGGGCGCTGCGGATTCAGTTGCGAGCTATATTCTCTGACCAACGCGCTGATGCTGCGGTAGCCCTCTATTTCGCGGCGGTCGGCTGTGAGCAGGTCTGCGAATTCCCCCAGAGGCACATCCTTCAAGGCGCGCTTGGCTCCCTGTTTTACAATCTCGCTTGCCAGCTTATGTAAATCCTCGTGCTTGTCTCTGAGAATCGTCCAGAAGTTGTCTTCCCTGGCAAGTCCGGCAGGCGGTAGAGTCAGCGAACGGGTAGAGTCCTTGACCTGTACGTCAGAAAAGGGGCTCTTATTTTCAACCGCTGCTGCCTTGGATTTTCCGGCGTCGCTTTCACTATCGCTCTCCTTTTTGGCTTCGATGCCGGTTAATTCCGTAGCAATCTTGCTGAAAGGGAACTCAAGCTCTGTCAGGTTCTGCAACGTAATTTTCTCAACATTATCCTGACGACCGTAGCCCTCAATGTGCAGCGTTCGCATGGCTTTCAATCCGTTGCGAATTCCCTGCGCAATAGAAGGGCTCTTCTCTGAAACCATGATTTGATGTGCAAGGCTGGCGACCAGACAGGAGGTGTAGCCGACGACGCCGCCCGGGTGTTGTTGTCCCCACATCTCCTCAATCACTTTCGGGTCGAAAAACAGCGTCGGCGTCGGCGTCGGCTTTGGAGCTTCGCTTTTTTCAGGCGATTCTTTTTTAGAATCAGAGCTGCTCAACAACATGGCTCCTGCCGGGCCAAACGAAATCACCACATGCGCGCACTGGGAGAGACCTGCCAGGTTTGAGTTATTTTCCAACTCCCATAAGAGTTCCTGCGCGGTGCGTTCCCACGATAGCTCACGGCTGACCTGGCTATTTTTAACACGCACGTCATTGACCGGAGTGACTACTATCAAGCGGTCTGCAAGTCCTTTGGACAAGAGATGCTTCCATAGCCCTCCATCGGCGATGGGTCGCGCCATTTTCAAAATTATCCAGGGCTTTTGCTGCTTCGCATCTGGGAAATTCAACCCCTCTGCCCAGATGCCTGACGCTTCACGAAATCCCATGTTCGCGTCGTCAATCACGATGAGGGTAGAACCTGGAATATCTTTGACGAACCTGTTCCAAAGTTCTTTAGTCGTCGCTCCGGTATTTTTGGAAGTGTAGAGCCCGAGATGGTTTTTCACGCGCCAGACTCGAACGTTCTTATGCTGAGGCTCGCTCTCGTCGTACTTGGAAAGAGACCACAGGGCGTATGAATGATGATAGCGCTCGTCGTCAGGAATAATCGAGCCCTCCTTCACAACACCTTTGACCTCGAATTGTTCTGGTGACTGCCGGTTCATCCGTTGCGCGATTTCATCAATCAAATCGGCCAGCAAGGCTGCTCCGCCAGGGCGTGAATAAGTGCGAATGTAATCCTCTGCATTCCAGACAAGCCCGCTGCCCTGATAATCTTCGTGGCGCGCAATATTCCAATCAATCGTGACATCTCCGGCAACGATGATGGTCTTCGGCGATTTTTCGGTCTGTTCCATAGGGTTTTCTCCTGACGTGGGTTCAAGAGTAGAGAGCATACGTGAGTGCGCAAGGTACTGAAGACTGAAACGCGTGAACGATATTTCCGGCGTGGACGGATGTCAAGCTTTTCCGACGATTGATGTTTGTCCGGTTCATGCAGCACGACCCTTCCTGGATAATTACGATTCCCCGGCAAAATATTTCTCTTCTTCGTAGTGGCCAGGGTCACAAACGTAGCGGCGAGTGACAAGCGGCGAGTGACAAGTTAAAATCCCGCTCGCTCGTCGCTCGTCACTCGTCGCTTGTCACTCGTCACCTGATGTTTTATCGCTCCATCCTGCGCCCGCTACTCTTTCGTCTGCCGCCTGAGCGGGCGCATGAGGTGGCGTTGGACGCGCTCTCCCTTACGCTCGGAACCGAATGGACAAGACGCATCGCGGCTCGCCGGTTCAACCGTGCGCCGTTCGGAGAGTTGAGCCGCTTCGGACTCAAGTTTTCCAATCCTGTAGGTCTTGCGGCTGGCTTTGATAAGAATGGAACGGCAGCAGAGTATCTAGCCGCGCTTGGCTTCGGCTTTATAGAAGTCGGCACGGTGACGCACCAGCCCCAGCCCGGCAACCCCGCCCCGCGCCTCTTTCGTCTCCCGCTGGATCGTGCCTTGATTAACCGTCAGGGTTTTAATAATCGCGGGGCGGCGGCGCTCGCTGTGCATCTTGCAACGCATCGACCAAACTGCGTGCTCGGCATCAATATAGGCAAGAGCCGCGCAGTTGCTCTGGAAGATGCTGTCCCTGATTACCTGGCGAGTTTCGAGTTGGTGCACGCGCTGGCAGACTATTTGGTGGTCAACGTCAGCTCGCCCAACACGCCCAACCTGCGTGAGCTCCAACGTCCTGAAGCTCTCAACGCGCTACTCTCGGCGTTGCAACAACGAAATCAGGAATTGGCCGCCAGGCATCCGCGCGGTCAGCCCGTCCCCCTGCTCGTCAAGATTGCGCCCGACCTTAACGAGAGAGACCTTGAATCAATCGTCGAGATAGCTTTGCGCGCTAACCTGTCCGGCATCATAGCCACCAACACGACGACTGGCCGCGCCGGGTTGCAGACCTCAGCCAGCAAAGTCGAAGCCTGCGGCGCGGGTGGATTGAGCGGCGCGCCTTTGCGCTCTTCCTCAACCGCAATCATCGCTTCCCTCTATCGTCTCACGCGCGGGCGCATGACGATTATCGGCGTCGGCGGCATCTTCAACGCAAGCGATGCCTGGGAGAAGATTAGCGCCGGGGCGAGCCTTGTTCAGCTTTACACAGGCTTTATTTATCAGGGCATCAGTATAGCGCGAGACATCAACGACGGGCTGGCGGAGATTTTGAGCGAGCAGGGGCTAAGCACGCTCGATGAAGCAGTCGGCTGTCGGGCTGAAGAGTTGGCTGCTGCATAAAACTTTCGTGCCTCTTGAAAAGAATTAACACTTGATGGAGCAACCTTTGAAGAACAAACTGATTGTCGCGCTAGATGTCGAGACGGCGCGCGAGGCGCTCGACCTTTTCAACGCGCTGAAGGATGTGGCGGGCATGTTCAAGATAGGCTCGCAGCTTTTCACAGCGGCTGGGCCTGAGTTAGTGCGCGAGGTAGTCCGCGCGGGCGCGTCCGTCTTTCTTGACCTGAAATTTCACGACATCCCGAACACAGTCGCGAGCGCAGGCGTTGAGGCCACGCGTCTGGGCGTCAGTATCTTCGACGTACATGCCTGTGGCGGAAGCGAGATGATGCGCCGCACGGCAGACGCGGTTGCGGAAACGGCGTTGCGTGAAGGCATCCCTCGCCCTCTCGTCATAGGCATCACCGTGCTGACGAGTTTCGATGATTCGACGCTTGCGGAAGCGGGTGTTTCTTCAAGCGTGCAGGAGCAGGTCAAACGCATGGCGCGGCTCGCAAACGCTGCGGGTCTGGATGGTGTCGTTGCGTCGCCTCACGAAGTTAAACTAGTCAGAGAAAGTGTGGAGCGTCAGGATTTCGTTGTCGTCGCGCCGGGCGTGCGCCCCGCCGGCGTGGCCAGCGACGACCAACGTCGAGTGATGACGCCCCTTGAGGCCGTGCGCGCAGGGGCCAATTATCTGGTCGTTGGACGAGCCATCCTGAAAGCGCCTGACCCTGCACAGGCCGCGCAGCAAATTATTGAAGAGATGGTGATAGGTGATAGGAGATAAGAGAAAACCTTTGTTCTTTCTCATCACCCATCACCTATCACCTATCACCGTTCTTAAAATGCAGCAGGTTGAGGCATGATTAAATATTGGACATCTGCCCTTCGCTCTATTTAGCTTTGAGAGTTTAGATGAGGGAAACTAATAAAGATGAAACCGACCTTGGAAGGTCAAAACCAGCCTGAGTATCATGAACAAGGAAGCGGCCCGCCGTTCCTTTACGTTTCGGGAATTGAGGGCACTGGAAAGAATTTTTATAAACAGGCAAGCGACCTTGCGCGCGACCACACCGTTATTAGTTTTCCTTTGCGACCGGAAGGCCGCTATGGAATGAGCGAGTTGGTCGAAGACCTCGCGCGGGTTATCCGTCAAACAGGACGGGAGCGCGTGACGGTTCTGGGCGAATCTTTCGGTGGCTTGCTGGTGCTGGCGGCGGCGCTCAAGCATCCCTTGTTTTTCGAGCGGATGATTCTGGTCAACTCGTTCGCCTCCTTCCCTCATCGCGCTAAAATCAATCTGGGAGTCGCGCTCTACTCCGTTTTACCGTATTCTTTACTGAAGGCTTATCGCACGAAGACCGCACGGCACACGCTCTTTAGCGAAGACGTTGAAGAGGAAGACAGGCGCGCCTTTCGTGAGCATACGCGCGGCGTGCGGCCTGAAGGTTATCTGGCGCGCCTGCGAATTATCCGGGGGACGGATTTGCGCGCGCGATTGCCTGAGATTAAAGTGCCCGCGCTCGTTGTCGCTGGCACAGAGGATCACTTGCTCAATGCTGTGGCGGCGGCGCGTGTGATGGCGGCGGGACTCCCGCGCTCGCGCCTCAAGCTGCTCGAAGGCACAGGCCACATGGCGCTGCTTTCAAGACGCGTTCATGTGCGCGACTGGCTGAAGGAGTTTGAAGAGTTTTGATTCAAAACTGTCCGAGGAACCAGGAACTGAACTGTTTGGAGGGCGTGTAAGCAGAAAGTGCTCTGGCGTCTTCCCGTGCTTGCCCCCCGGATTTCACTTACTTGGCCTAAAGGGGACTCACATTTGAAACGTTATCTGATAACCACAGCCTGTTTTCTGTTGATGCTGGCGCTCCTTGTGGCGTCTGCGCCGTCGCTCTTCGCGCAGCGCCAGGACGATGCTGTTGCCGCTCCATTGTCTAAAACGCCGTATCAGGTTGGCGAGTTGCTGACCTATAACGTCAGCTTCTCAAGCTTCGTTGATGCGGCGCACGTCCAGATATTTGTCGCCGAGCGCGGCACGTTCTTTACACGCAACGGACTGCAACTGCGCGCGCACGTCGAAACCACTGGGGTGGTCAACGCCGCGCTCTATTCCATCAACAACGATTACACCACCTACATAGACCCTGATTCCGGGCTTCCCTTTCGCACGCAGCAGGTCATACGCGAGGGCGGGCGCACCTCCGACACTTCGAGCGAATATAACCAGCCCGCAGGGACGACCGCGCTTCCGCCCAAGCTCCGCACAGGAGTATTCCCTGGCACGTATGATTTCATCTCCACGCTTTACCGCCTGCGCGCCTTGCCGCTCGTGCATGGCGGGAAATATTACTTCAATGTGCGTAACGACCTTGACGAATACAACGCTGAGTTTAGCGTCACGGGTCGCGAGCTGATAAAAACCAACGTCGGGTCTTTCAACACCATCGTCACGCAGATGCGCGTGCCCGGCAACTCCGATGTCAACGACTACCGCATACGCATCTACTTCAGCGATGACGAGCGACACGTGCCAGTCTTGATAACGGCCAGGCATCCTTCGGGCGAGATTCGCGCAGAGTTGACCGGGTCGGAGTTCATCAATCCAACCGTCACTCCGCCGCCCGCGGTGACTCCCCCTGTGCTGAATCCGAGCGGCAACCCGCCCGCAGCAGGCGCGCCGCTCTCCTCTGAACTGCCTTTCAAAGCCGGAGAGCAACTCAACTTCAACGTCTTTCTGGGCAACTCAACGCAGGCGGCAGGCACTGCTTCTTTTCAGGTTCGCCCGCGCGCAAAGTACTTCAACCGCGACGGCCTGCTGCTTTCTCTCAAAGCGCAAACCACCTCTTCCGCCTCGCGCATCTTTTTCGCCAACGACCAGATTAACTCCTACGTTGACCCGAACACGCTGCTCCCCTTTCGCACCGAGTTGAACCTAATTGAAGGGCGCAATCGCACCAACCAGATAATCACGATTGACCAGGATCGCGGCAGCGCAGCCACGGACAAAGGCGTCGCCATAGAGATTCCCGTCGGCACGCATGATTACATCTCCGTCTTTTATGCCATGCGCTCGTTCAATCTCGCGCCGCCGAAGCGAAACGCCGTCACCATCCTCGTTAATAATCGCGCACCTTTCCAGCACAGTGGGATCCGAAGCTTGGAATTCACGTGACTTGAAGTCGCGGC
>JADMIO010970519.1_pt1 | contig 59358 bp, 46 predicted proteins | sample 8958161 | NCBI WGS metagenome assembly JADMIO01 (sample SAMN16585339, study PRJNA669376) | soil metagenome | isolation source: Crop rotation soil | place: USA: Cullars Rotation, Alabama | collected 2011 | reverse complement strand
GGCCGCGACTTCAAGTCACGTGAATTCCAAGCTTCGGATCCCACTGTGCTGGAAAGCGTTGCTGGCCTCGCGCACAGTTTCCAATTCAGAACGTTTCTCCTGCAGCGCTTTTTCGGTGGACGCATTGGCGAGGGCTAGTGCTTTGTCGCGGGCCGCGATCTGGGCAGCCGCTTCGCTGGCCAGACGCTCAGCACGCAGAATCTTTTGGCGGCCCGCCCGGGTGTAGAGGCGATGCAATTGGCGGCCCATGAAACCGAGGCGATAGGCGGGACGCTGTTGCTCGGGTTGGAAAACGGTCGAGACACCAATCTCGACCATCAACGTGGGCAGAAAAGCGACGATGAAGGCCAGCACGGGATAAACCCAGATGCGGACCATGCTGATCTGATCCGTAAGGATGTCACCACGTTCCTTGGCAGTCGCTTTAATCGACATCGGACGCTCTCCCATGATCAAACCCCGCACGATTTCCACCGTGGTCGCAATTCGATGCACCTGAGTTTTTCTGATCGCAGCCTCGCGCGCTTCGTAAAATCCTTCCGCCCGCTTGTGGCACGCATCTATTTCGGCGCGGATCCCGTCCACTCTCTGAACCACTGCGGCGAGATCCTGATCCACTTGCTTTGCTTCTTCTGAGCTGTCTTTCACCAGTTGCGCCATGGCGGCCAGCAACTCTTCGCGTTTACGATCCGTTTCTTCGCGCTTGGTGCCGGAACGTCGATCAAAATCCTCGCGCAATCGGCGGGCATCAGCGTCCACCTGCGCCACACGTTCGCGGCGTTTGTTGTTCACAGAGGCCAGTTCAGCCTCCTTTTCTTTGATTTGCGCTTCGAGGTCTGCGACCAGCGTTGGCTTCAGAATCTTGTTCACCTCGCGCTCAGGCGGCACACCAGGGTCCACGGGTTCCCTCATCAACTTACGCTTCAAATAACTGGCGCTTTCGTATTCGGCCTTGTCCTTCTCGTAAGCCGTCTTCTTGTTGGTGTAGGCGGCTAATTTTGTCTTGTAGGCATTTTCGATGCGAGCTTCCTCAGCGTTCCACGTGGTGGCTCGCCCCACTTCCGTTTCCCGGCGGGCTCGCAATTCAGCGAGGGCTTTGGTCAATTGCGCAGTGTCTGCGTCAAACTGCCTGATGATGGTGGTCTGGCGGAGTTCTGCTTCGGCCAATTCTTTTTTCTGGTAATCCGTCAATGTGATGGCATCCGTGCGCGTGGCGTCATTGCGCTTTAGCGATTCTTCGATTTCGGCTTTGCCCTTGGCCAGCTTGGCTGCGATTTCCGCGAGCTTGTGTTGCCTGTCGACTTTCTTCTGCTCAATGACCGCCAACTCGTTGTTGAGTTGGACGATCTTGATGTCTTCCGCGGACGCCTTCTCGAGCATCTGGCTCGCAGGGGTCATCGCGGTGCCCATTTCATAAACCGCCATATCCTTAACCAATTGGAACGTCAGCACGCAGATCAGCGGCAACCCCAGCCACATCATGACTACTTTTTGCCAGCCATAGCGCGAGGCGGTCCAGATCGCCAACGGCAACTTGAGCAGTTCTACTGCTAGGATCGTGGCGCCAATCGGGCCGATGCCAAAGAAAGTGACTCCCATTCCTTGGGGAACGCAAACCACCTGCTGATATTTCCACCCGGTCGCCAGAATAACGAACTCCACTATCGTCGCCATGATGAGCAACGGCAGCGTCAGGTAAGAGATGCGTTTGGTTTTCAACCGCTGCCACGGGGAAAAGCCCATGTCCGCAGGCGCTTCCGACGCGGTCGTACTTGGCGGGTTCGTTGAGTTGGAATTTTTCATAAATCAGGGTTGTACAGCCGCGCACTAGTTACGGAATGAGCAGAGATTATGATCTTCCACCACGTACCTCTCGGCGTCGGTACGGCGGCTATTTGCATTTGACTGAAGGGAGTTAATCACCCACCGACGTTTCGCAGCTTGTGTGCCAGCGTGCGCGCTGCCGGCAGATCGATGCTGCAAGATTGATAGTCGCAGCGAACCCGCTGAGGAAGAGAACAAAACCTGTGAGCCTAAAACCTTTCTGCGCGCTGGCGCCGGCAACGGAATCTCTGAAGGCACGTCCAAGCCGAGGTGTCAAAAAATCGGACGTGTCCATTAGCGTTGTCCCTGCAGGACAGCTGCAAACAGACGGTGGGTTCCGCTCGGTGTTCTATGCCTCAGCCGTGACGAGGTGACTGAAAGATCAGTTGCCCGTCACAAATCGGCCAGAAATTCAGCCGCATTGTCCTCTGGCGCATAGCCCAGCTGTTCGCGCGCGTTGCTAATGTCCCAATGACCTTTGGCGTTATTTGAGATGCCGAGGAAAACGCCAAAGCGCAGGTCGGAACGGATGCTCTTCACGAGAAGTTGCGTGAAGTCGCGAGGGCTGCACCAGTCGTATTGTACCTCATGGCCAGGAATGCGCAGCAACGGATCATCGTAGGCGCGGAAGTAGCAAAGGCGTATACAAATCATCGCCATCCCGTGGGCCTCCGAGTAATGGCGCGCGAGGGCTTCGCCGAAAAGCTTCGTGCAGGCATAGACCGTGGAGGGCCGGGCGGGCATTTCTGTCGTGACGTGAGTCTCCTTGCCGTAGTTTAAAATTGTCTGGCCGGTGCTGGCGAAGACAACTTTCTTCAAACCCATTTGCCGCGCGGCTTCAAAAGCGTTGTAAACCCCACCGAGATTGATCGGCAGAAGTTTCGAATGGAAATCAGCTTCGTCCGAAATGGCCGCGAGATGAACCATGGCCTGAACACCAGCACACGCCTGGCGCAACGCATCGAAGTCCCGAATGTCGCCCACGATCGTCTCATCGTCGCCTTTCGCGGCCAGCGGTTGGGAATCGAAGAGCCGCAACGCAAAGTGTTCGCGCAACAACGGCACGATCTGAGTCCCTACTCGGCCGCCGGGACCGGTAATCAAAATCCTTTCACGCACGCGTCGATTGCAATTTCACGGCGTGAAATGTTCAATGGCTAAATCCATGAAATCATGTGCCGACGAGACGCCAATGCCGCGCTGTATTTTCTCACTCATTGTGTTAATGGCCTTTTGCTCCGGACCGAGTCGACTTCATGCCGAAGTCACGGAGACCGACATCTGCGTTTTTGGCGGCACGTCGGCGGGAATCATCTCTGCACTTCAGGCCCGGAAGATGGGCAAAAGCGTTGTCATCGTGGAGCCGGGGAGATTTTTGGGCGGACTGACCACCGGGGGATTGAGCGCGACGGACATCGGGAACAAAGCCGCGATTGGCGGATTGTCGCGCGATTTTTATCACCGCATCGCGCAGCACTATGGACAGGACAGTGCATGGACGCTGGAGAAACGAGAAGAGTATTTCAGCAAGCGAGGCAGCGGACAATCCGCGGCCTCGAATCTCGAGGCTTCCGACGCGACGATGTGGACTTTTGAGCCGAAAATCGGGCGCGCGGTTTATGAGGCGATGCTGAGGGAAGCAAACGTGCGCGTGTTGCGTGACCAGCGGTTGCAGGCTGTTGCGAAAAACAGCGCGCGCATCATCGAAATCTCGATGGAGAACGGCAACATCTTCCGCGCGAAGATGTTTATCGACTGCACTTACGAAGGCGACCTGATGGCGAAGGCCGGTGTTTCGTATCACGTCGGGCGCGAAGCGAATGCCACTTACGGCGAAACGTTGAACGGGATTTGCGCCAATACTCCGAAGCATCAATTCACCGTGCCCGTCGATCCGTACGTGAGACGCGGCGATGCGAGCAGCGGCTTGCTCCCTTTCATCCAGCCCGGAAATGGTGGTCGGCCTGGCGACGGCGACAAGCGCGTGCAGACATACAATTACCGCCTGTGTTTTACAACCAATGCGGCGAACAGGGCTCCTGTCGCTCCTCCGCCGAATTACGATGCGGCGAAATTTGAATTGCTTGCGCGTTACCTTGAAGGGTTGGTCGCTGCCGGAAAGAAGCCGCAACTGAAAGAATTCTGGAACCCGATCTGGATGCCCAACCAGAAAACCGACATCAACAATAACGGCGGGTTCTCAACCGATTTTATCGGGGCAAACTATGATTATCCGGAAGCCGACTACGCAACGCGTGAACGCATCGCCAAGGCGCACGAGGAATACACACGTGGCTTCCTGACTTTCATCGCCACGGATCCGCGCGTGCCGGAAAATATGCGGCACGAAATGCAGCGATGGGGGCCGTGCCGGGACGAATTCCCGGAAACGGGTGGCTGGCCCAATCAACTCTACGTGCGCGAGGCACGAAGATTGATTTCCGATTACGTAATGACCGAGAAACACTGTCGCGGCGGCGCCGTAGCCGCGGACTCCGTCGGTTTGGCGGCCTACAACATGGATTCGCACAATTGCCAGCGCATTGTGAAGAATGGGCACGCCGAGAACGAAGGCGATGTGCAGGTGCCCCCGATGAAACCATATCCGATTTCCTATCGCTCGCTCGTGCCGAAACAGGGCGAATGCGAGAACCTGTTCGTGCCAGTGTGCATGGCGGCATCGCATATCGCGTACGGCTCCATTCGCATGGAGCCCGTGTTTATGATTCTCGGCCAATCAAGCGCCACCGCGGCGTCAATGGCCATCGACGAAAAGATTCCCGTGCAGAAACTGGATTATGCGAAACTCCGCTCGCGTTTGCTTGCCGACAAACAAGTTCTGGACTGGACGAATTTGCCGCCCGTTCGCGCCGCCGGGCCGGCCGGGAAATTGAACGGCGTGGTCGTTGACGATCGCAACGCTCAGAAGCTTGGTGATTGGATTGAGTCCAGGGCGATGGCCCATCAGGTTGGTGAGGGGTACATCCACGATGGGAATGCACACAAGGGCGAAATGAAAGTGGTGTTTCGGCCCGAGATTGCCATGGCTGGACCATACGAATTCATTCTGCTGGCGCCGCCTCACGACAATCGCGCGCGAAACGTGCCGGTAACCATTCAAGTTCGAGGCGAGTCCCGCGAGGCCAAGGTGAATCAGCGAACCGGGACTGGTTTCATCTCTCTCGGGAAATTCGATCTTCCGGCCGGGCGCGAATCCACTGTCACGGTTTCAAATGTCGGCACGGATGGCTACGTGGTAGTGGATGGCCTGCAGGTCGTTCCGTCGCAATAGCGGTGGTGATACTTAGTTGACCGCAGGCGCGCAACCTTCCGCGACATATTTCAGCATCCGTTGCAGGGCCGCGAGGACGGCTGTGGGCGGGTCTTTGGCCTTATCGAAAACGTGGTTGGCTCCAGCTTGGATAGCCTGTTGGACGAAGGCCGGCACGGATGCATTTGTCAGCACCGCGATCGGCAAATCCCGATAACCTTCCTGCGCACGAAGGGTCATGAGAACAGACAGGCCACTGACTTTAGGCAGCATCAAATCGAGAATAACTGCGTCGGGTTGATAAGCTTGTAATTGCTCGAGGCCTTTGGCGCCGTCGGTGGCGATCTGAACCGCAAAGCCATGCGATTCGAGGAACCGTTTGTAAACAGTTCCTACGATCGGATCGTCTTCGATAATCAGCACCTTTTTCATAACTGACCTCACGTCTCTATCGGCAATGCTGATTGCAAGATTGAGGAGCAATTGGCTCTCGGAAGCGTGCCGTGGCCAGACTCACCTACCTTCAGAAGCGGACACCCGTGCAACGACCTCGCTGCACGGGTGTACCCACCCAACCAAACGAACCGAGTCAGGAGATTATTTCGGCGCGACCTCAAGTGTTTCTTCGCGCGTGTGCGGCGCGTCCTCGATTTCTTCAACCGTTGGTCCCGGCGGCGGCGGGACCAGGTCGCGCTCGTGCGACGTCGTGGTTGTTGTCACATTGACCGGTTCATTCGCCTTGTGAAACTTCACGCTCACAATTTTGCTCACACCATGCTCCTGCATCGTCACGCCATAGAGCACGTCAGCCATGCCGATGGTGCGTTTGTTGTGCGTGATGATGATGAACTGCGAATGCTCGATGAATCGCTGCAGCACACGCACGAATCGATTGATGTTGGATTCGTCGAGCGGGGCGTCCAATTCGTCCAACACACAGAACGGACTCGGCTTCACCTGGTAAATGGAAAAGAGCAGCGCCACGGCAGTCATCGTCTGCTCGCCGCCCGACAGCAGCGAAATGCTTTGCAACTGTTTGCCCGGCGGACGTGCGACGATGTCGATGCCCGATTCGAGCACGTCGTTTTCATCGGTAAGAATAAGGTCCGCTTTTCCCCCGCCGAACACTTCAATAAACATGTTTCGGAAATTCTCACGAATCTGATTGAAGGTCGTCGTGAACATCTCCTTCGTCTGGGTGTTGATGCGGTTGATGACGTCCGTCAATTCCGATTTGGCTTTGATGAGGTCGTCGTATTGCGTGCTGAGGAAGTTGTGTCGCTGTTCCGTCTCCTCGTATTCTTCAATCGCAACAAGATTCACCGGTCCCATTTCATCGAGGCGCTTTTGCATCGCTCCAACTTGCTCAGTGACGGCATTCCAATCTGTTCCCGCGCCACTGGCCGCCATTTCTTCGGGTGTGAGCGTCTGCACTTTGGCCGCGCCTTCATCGGCGTAGGTAATCGTGATGCACTCGCTGCGAATGTCGTCGATACTGACCTGATATTTCTGCTGAATCCTCTCGCGCAGGTTTTGCACGCTCATGTTCTTTTGCGCGAGCTCGACATCGATGGACCCGCGCTGCTGCTGGAGTGAAGTGAGCCGGATGCGCTGGCCGCGAAGATTTTCCTCGCGCGTGGCCACGTCAGTATCAACCGTCTCCTTTTGCGCGACCAGTTCAGCGGTCTGGCTATTGACGATTTCACGTTCGTGCTGAAGGCGCTGGATTTGGCGGCCCGATTCAGCGTTCTCTGTCTCCGCCTGTTCCTTGCGTTTCAGGCAGGAACTGATTTCACCACGGCGCTGTTCGGCAAGTGCGGTGAGTTCCTGGATGCGTTGTTCGAGCGGCGCGCGTTGTTTCGCGAAGGAAGCGGACAATTGTTCTTCGGTCGCGAGCGAGACTTTCGTTTCGGTGAGCGACGCGTTCGCGGTATCGCGCTGCTGCCGGAGTTCGTCCAGGCCAGCGCCCAGTTGGGTGACTGCATCCTGCGCCGACTGCTCATGCACTTCGCTCGCGATCACTTGCGCGGCGAGCGCCACCCGCTTGTCATTCCCTTCTTTCTCCTGGGCGGCCAGGCTCTGGATTTCGTAAACAACGGTGTCGATTTTCTGGTGCAGCACGCGCAACGAACTCTGCAGCGCCTTGAATTCGCCTTCATGCGTTGCAATCGCCACTTCCTGCGCGCGCAGCTCTGATTGCGCCTGTTGCAGGCCCGCTTGCAGCGTCGTTTGCTCGCTTTGCAACGCTCCTTTGCGGCGGCTGATTTCCGTGACCTGTTCCTGCAATGTGCTGAGTCGCGCTTGCAGTTCAGCGATTTGGTTTTTGCGGCCGAGGATCGACGACGGCGCTTTCCCGTTGCTGTTGCCGTTCAAATATCCGCCGGTGTAGATGCCATGGCGGTTCAACAGTTCACCGCCGCGCGTGACAAAGTCGAACTGGCCTTTCGTTTCGCGCCATGCATTTGTCGCGCATGCGAGATCGGGAACAATCACGAGTTGGCCCAGCAAAGCAGTGATGAGCGGACGGATTGATTCGTCGGCGTCGATGATGGAAAGAGCCAGCGAGCCGCCCGGGCATTCCTGGTTCGCCGGCGCGGACTCTGCGGCACGTTGCAGGCCGAGGGAGGCAATGCTGGCGCGGCCCTGTTTGTTGGCCGCAAGTCCGGCGAGAATTTCCTGCGCGGCTTCGGGTTGCTCAGTCAGCACGAGTTGCAGGTTGTGACCGAGCGCGGACTCCACGGCCGTCACGTATTCGTCCGGCACCCGGATCTTGTCTGTGAGCGAGCCGAGCACGGCTTTGGATTGCTTGAGTGCGGCGAGTGCACCCGCGCTGAACCCTTCATGCGATTCCTGCAACTGTTCCAGCACGTTCAGCCGCGAACGCTTTTCGGCTTGTTGGTGAACGACCGCATCCAGTTCCTTTCCGATCTCGTTCAACTCTCCCTGAATTTCCTGCAGGCGCGCCTGACGTTCCTCAACCGTGCCGCGACTGGTTTGGACATTCACCTTTTCCGATTCCACGTGGGCCGCGAATTCCTGCAAACGCGCCTCAAGGCGTGTGCGCTCCTCTTCGAGTTGGATTTTTTCCGCCGAAAGTTTTTCCAGGCGGACGACGTTGCCCTGCTTCTGCAGATCGAGCGCATTGATTTCGTTGCGCACGCGCGTAAGTTGCTGGGCGGCGGCGAAGGCATCCGATTGGGCGCGGCGCATTTTGTGCTGCTGCGCGATCAACTCCTGCTCAACCGCCTGCATCGCATCGCGCTTCTCCTGCAGCGTCTTGCGATGTTGTTCGAGGGAGAGGTTCGCCGTGGTGAGCTTTTCGATCACCACGGCGAGTTCTTCCCGGGCGGCTAGCGTGCGTTCCTCCGCTTCGGAAATATCACTGAGCGCGCGCGCATTCTGTTGCTCCAACTCGCGGAGGCGCTCTTCGTTGAAATGAATCCGGCTCTCGTGGCGATCGGACTGGCCTTTCAGCTCCATCCCCTTTTGCTGCGATGCCGCAATATGTTCCTCGAGTTCCGAGAGTCGCGAACGCAGCTGCAGGATTTCATCCTCGGCGCGCAGGACGCTTGCGGACGATTCTTCCATTTCGTCCCGCAATTTCTCCGCCGCCTCCGTGCGTTCGGAAATTTCCGCCATCAGGACGTCGAACTGGTGTCGCGCCAGTTGCGTTTCCAGGTGACGCAACTCGTCGGCAATTTGTTTGTAGCGCCGCGCCTTGCCCGCCTGGCGCTGGAGCGAACCGATTTGCCGCTTCACTTCGCGAATCAGATCCTGAATGCGCAGAAGATTCTGTTCGGTGTATTCCAGTTTGCGCAGCGCTTCCTTCTTCTGTGACTTGAACTTCGTGATGCCTGCCGCCTCCTCGAAGACGAGTCGCCGGTCATCCGGCTTGCTGGAAAGAATCTGCGTGATGTTGCCCTGGGCCATGATCGAGTAGCTTGTCTTGCCCATGCCGGTGCCCATGAAAAATTGCTGAATGTCCTTCAGCCGGCACATAGTCTTGTTGATGAAATACTCGCTCCCGCCATCGCGAAAGACCCGGCGCGTGATCGTCACTTCGTTGTAAGATAACTCGACTCCCGCCGCCCGAAGATGTTCCTCGTCCACGCCGCCGATGGTCAGCGACACTTCGGCCATCCCCAACGGCTTGCGCCCATCGGTCCCGTTGAAGATCACGTCCGCCATCTCGCCGCCGCGCAGGGCTTTCGCGGATTGTTCGCCCAGTACCCAACGTATTGCGTCTGAGACGTTGGACTTACCACACCCGTTGGGGCCGACGATGGCAGCGACTCCTGGTTGGAAATTGAGCGACGTTTTATCGGCAAACGACTTAAAGCCGAACATCGTGAGGTTCTTTAAATACATGACGGTGCCTACAAATAGTGTTCTTTGCCAATGTGTAAAGCCGAAACCACCACTAATAGTGGGAAGTTGTTCACATCGGCCACAACCAACTAGAGGAACCGAATCAGCGAGCCGCGATTTCAGACGGGTTTAGCCCAGAATCCGCTCAAAAAGAATTGCCGAAATCAATGGTGGTTCCTGAGGAAATTTCGGCAAAAGCATTTTCTTGAAGCCGTCCCTGAAGCCGCGATAGCGTCCGTCATGCAGAAGATGGGGCATCCTCTGACTCAGTTCGCGATTCCATTGCCTGCGGTAACACTCGAGCGCTTGTGCGACGAGTTTTCCATCACGACCGCGGAGGAACTGGTTTCGGCGTCCGCCAATTGTGCCGCTCACTTGCGCATTGCGTTGGACTTCACGCGACATGGCTGGGACGACATGGTTCGGTTGGCGTATAATTCTGTTGAGCCGTCCATCCGTGACTTTCTGCTCGCGCCTTTCGCGTCACCCTTCGGCAAGGGCGCGGTGTTATGCAAGAACGAGAACCTGCCGGGCGACTACTCGCGGTATCTGCGTTAACCCGCGCGACAATTCAACGTAACGATCAGTTATGCTAAACCCGAAAGCTGGGCAGCAGCCCTTATCCATTTTTGCCGAGACAGGGAACTCCACGCTTCGCCTCAAACCTGAAGCTCTGACAAAGCTCGCCGGGGAATTTTCGATTTCGACGCTGGAGGAATTGTACGCTTGGGCTCGAGTAACCGATGTAAATCGTGTTCAGACTTCGCTGGGGGAAAGCCTGATTCAGCCCGGTGCCCGGAATCTCGGGGAAATCTTGGAACCACTTCTAGCGCCCGAGACGTTGCGGCAGTTCAACGACGTGTCGAATTTCGAATATTCCTACGGTGCGGAACTTGACACGGTCCCAGTGCCGTCCGTCGGCGAACCCACGACCCTGCGCGAAATCGCACCGCCCTGGCCGCAACGCGAAGTTTCACTGATCAATTCTTTCATGCCACCCATCCGCAACCAGGGACGTCGCTCGACTTCCGTGGCCTTTGCCACATGTGCCGTGATGGAATACGCCTTCTGCCGCGCACAGGAACAACCGATCGACTTGTCTGAACAATGGCAATACTGGAACTGCAAACGTTGTGACGGTCATCCCAAACTCAAAGGCACGACCCTGCGCTGGTCCTTCTACCTCGCGGCGCGCGATGGCATTTGTGAAGAGCAGCACTGGCCTTACCATGTCATGGACGATCCATCCGATCCGGATGCGAACCCACCGCCATCGGCCGCGCTGAATGCCACGAAACACAAAATGTCCCGCTTCATTGACGTGCCCGATCCGAAAGATGTCGGCCGGTTGAAAAACTTGCTCGCGCTGGGACAACCGATCGCGTTTGCCATCCCGATGTTCACCTCCGTGGAGGAGGACGTGAACACGCGATTGACCGGCAACATCCTGGTGCCCGCGGAAACGGAACAGGCGTTGCAAATGGGCCATGCCATGGCGCTCGTCGGTTACGAAGATCACCCTGATTTCGCGGGCGGCGGCTACTTCGTGGTGCGGAACAGCTGGGGCGATCGGTGGGGAGCTCAATGCCCCTTTGGCGCCGGCTATGGAACCATCCCTTATCGTTTTATCGAACGTTACAATCGCTGCGCGCTGGCCATGGACTCGTGACCTTTGGGCAAGCCGTTTACTAATTCTTTCGACGCGCGCACAGGAACTTGAGCGCCGACCACAATCCCGAAAAGCGAAAGCTCGAATCGACGTATTTCTCAATCACATAAAAGGCAAAATAGTACGCGCGGCAGAAACACCAGATCGCGATGCCGAGCAACGCGACAACTTTGGTCGTCGGCGCTTCCATGATCAGTAACGTCGCGGCGAGCACGCCGACGAAGAAGAACAAAATCCCCTTGAACTTGATCCAACGCGGGTCGGTCAGGTCTCTCATTTTTTCTGCGGCGCCTGAGCCATCGAGTGCAAATGCTCACCCACGACCTGTTTCCAAAGTGCGTAGCCCTTTTCGTTCATGTGCAATTTGTCCGCGAGATAGATGTCCGGCTTCGGCTGGCCGTCTTCACCCAGCATGGAGGGATGCACATCGATGAAGCTCAGCCCGGCTTCCTTCGCGGTGTAATCGCGAATCAATTTGTTCGCCTCGCGAACCTGTTCGATCTGCGACCAGCGCGCCGGGTTCGGTGCGATCGAGATGTAGACGATCTTTGTCTCCGGCAAGTTCCCGCGCACTTTGCCGACGAACGTTTTGAAATCATTGAACACCGTCTCCGGTGATTTTTTGGCGTTGATGTCGTTGCCTCCGGCGTAGAAGACGATGACCCGCGGCTGGTAAGGAATCACGATGCGGTCGGCGAAATGGATCGAATCAGAAATCTGTGAACCGCCAAACCCGCGATTGATGACGCGATATTCTGGAAAATCCTGGGCCAGCGTTTTCCACATCCGAATGCTGGAGCTGCCGATGAAGAGAATCGCATTTTTGGGCGGCGGATTGGTTTTGTCTCTCGCTTCGAAGGCGAGGATCTCTTTTTCGAAGGCGTTTGTCTTGATTGTGGATCTCGTCGGCGCAGCCGTCGGGCGATCGCTGATCGTCGCAGGTGCTTGCGTGCGGCACCCCGAACCAACAATCGCGGCGAGAACAAAGATCGGCAGCAGTAACGGAAGTCGCATGGCGGGATGATACGCGCCCGTATCAGTGGCTCAAGCACTGTTGCAAGGAACCATGTCGGGGGATCCACAAAATGCGGATGACGGTTCTGGTTTTTCTGTTGGCGCACCGCGGCGTCCGCGGAACAATGCGTCCATGCTCCAACGAGTGGCGATGACGGCGTTCATCACGTGCATCACTTGCTCTGCGCAAAGCTTGATCGATGGCCGCGTCAGCATCTCACGCTGGGCGGGCGCCACCGAAACGATTCCTCTTCCCACTGTCCTGTGCATCGCGTCGGTCGATGGTGACGGGCACGAACCATCGGCATTTCGCACCTGGGAAACCGAGCCGCCTGGATGGTTCCGGGTCAGCGGTGCGGCCGGCAATTACACGCTGCTTTTCACGCAACCCGCGCACTTCATGCGGCCGCTCGTGTTGAACAACGTTTTTATGCGCGCTGACGAAAAAGTTCTCGGAATGCGAGTCACACCGCAATTCGACTTCCATTCATTCGGGGAACAAGAGTGGGACACCAGGCCGGCGACGGACTACTTCCAGACTTTCATCGCGCGTGGACGCAGCGTGACGGCTATTGGCTTCAAGCTGGCCAGCGATGGCGTGGACGGCGCGGGCCCGAAGAAGCAGAACCTCGTCGCATCCATTCGTCGTCGCAGCGGCGCCTCGCCGGACAATTGGCCGCAGATTGGCCCGTCCATCCCGGTGCTCGAAGTCGACAGTGGCGGATCGAAGAATTATGTGTGGAGCGCGGGCTGGAATTCGGGCGAAGTTCCGCTGACGCCTGGCGAGATTTACGCCGTGCAGCTGCGCGCCGAAACTCCCGGCAACGCCTTCCAGGCTTTCTGGCGAACAGTCGAGGACAACCGGCCAAAGTGTTTTCGTATCGGCAAGGATGGTGAATCTGCATTTCAAGACCGCCAGCTCTGGATGGCTGTGAGTGCCGACAGCGATGGCCTCGTCATTCCTTACAACAAACGTGTGCAAAAATCCTTCGGCCAATTTGCCGGCATGGCGAAGCGCTGGTCGCAAACGTATGTGGCGCAGGGTTACAGTCTCGCCGGAGCGGTGCTCTACGCGGCGGTCAGTGGCGCGCAGCCGCCGCTCTCCCGACAGCGCGCGATCGTGCGCGTGCGCCACGGCGGCCCCGATGGCCCGCGCGTTGGGATCGAAAAGCTCGCCATCGGCAATGGCAATTACACCGGCGATGCCTCGTGGGGCGTCTTCGCGGTCGCCTTCGTGCCCCGCGAAGTTCAGCTCACGCCGGGCGACATTTACGCCATCGAGTTCGAGAGTATTGAGAACGAAGAGACTTTGCGTGGCTTTGTGAACATCAAGAAACAGGTGAGCGATGGGCGAGCCGCGTTCAATCCGTACCGCAAACACGCGCGCGACAGTTACGAACCGGGAACGAGTTTCAGGAATGGCACCGAAAAGCAGGACTTCGATCTCGACATGCAGATTGTCGAGTACGCAACACTGCCGCTGGCGGCGCCACGGGTCATGCAAAGCACTGTCGCGCCTGCCGCCCAACATCATTCGGCGGGTAACGATTCTGATTTTATCCGATGGCCTGACCTCACCAATCTGTTGCGTAACGCGAGCATGGATCTCGGCGCCTTCGATGAGGATCCCGTTCCGTTCGCCGCGAAATTTCCGGTGGATGCCAGGCCGCTCGGTATGATCAATGAGTGGAAGCCTTTCACCAACGAGGTCTCGACGCGTCTTGCGCACATTGCCGGTGCCGACGGTGAAAACTTCGCCCGCGTGCTCGGCCCGAAACGAGTCGATGGCGGTTGGTCGCAGCGTGTCTCGGGACTCAGCCGGTTCGAAACGTATCAACTCGCCGGCCGCGTCCGTTCATCCTACCCGCTGACCTTCGAGCAGCGCACCGAGATTGGCTATGACCCCACTGGCCAGGACATCGATCCAAAAGCGCCGACCATCCAGTGGAGCGGACATCCCAAAGTGCATGGCGTTTGGGAATCATTTACGAGTGAACCGATTCGACCGGCGACGAATTCGATTAGTGTCTGGCTTCGGGCGCGATCCGCTGGAACTGAGTTTCCGTTCAAGGCCGATTTCGACGATATCACGCTGCGCCGTGTGCGCACTGGCCCGTCCGAATGACCAGGCGGTGGTGCATTGCGTTGCTCTTGCTCGCGCTGGGCGCGGCCGTGACGATTTTCGCCCTCGCTGACCATTCGACATTAAAGCTGGTCTCCACTCAGGTGGTCACAATTCCGAGCCGCGGTCGGGCCCTGGAATTTGTTCTCAAAAACAATTCTGCTCAATCGTCCGGCTGCCTTTTCTATCGTCAGCAATCGTTTAACGGACGCTGGGTGCCGGAAACCGTGACGCTCTATCAGCGCGCTGACGAAGTGTTCTACGTCGGCGCTGGCCGCCAGGCCGCCGTGACATTGCGTGCCCCAGACTCAGGCGGACGCTTTCGCTTTCAGATCTTTTACGGAAAACCTCCGCCGCTGCACGAAAGAATCTCTGAGCTGGTTCGGAAGAAATTGGGTCTGCGCCGGAAAGGATTGCACGGCCAGTGGGGGACGATTATGACCCATCCAATCGAGATTCCTTCTGCATGAAAACGCCGGGTTTCATGATGAAAAAACCTTTCACCATCGCTTTGCTCGTAGTTTTTGTCGTGCTTGGATTATTATTCGTACGCGGGCGCGCCGCTGCACCTCTGTACATTGCTGTTGTTGGAACGACGAATGCCGCCAACGAACTGGTGAGGATTTACTTGGCTCTCTCAAATCGAACGGACCGGCCTTGTGATTACATGGCGTCGGTAGAGATTCTTTCTGGGGAAACATGGAAAAATTTCCACGGAGGGACCAACCATTACGGCGTTGCCGGCCGGATATTCGCTCACTCGAATGATACATTCATGCTTGTGGAACCACGCCGGACGGGCAAAGCGCGAATTCGAGTCTGCGTGACAAAACCAAAAACGGCGCAACAGAGACTGATTGATGATTTGCTGGGTAAAGTTGGTCTCAGGCCGATCTACCACAATGAAACGGAAACGGAATTCACGACCCCCCCGTTTGACGTTTCCACACGTTAAAGAGCTTTGTTCGTGGAGCGTTCAAGCTGCCTCAGCTCTCTTGCCCGAGCGCGCGAGAAATAGAATGAGCAGCAGAAGTTCAACGCAGCCGAACAGGATCTTCGCCCAATAGGGAATGACCGGTTCGTGATATTGGGAGAGAAATGCCTCCACGAGTCCGGCCCAAATCAGCATCAGCCCCACGCCGGCCATGAGCGTGACCAGATCCGGCGCGACGGCGCGAAAGCGCTGCGCGAGGCGTTCGCGCCGGCCCCAGCCGATAAGGGCGTTCGCGAGCACGAGTCCGGTTTGGCCGGCAATGACGAACGCGGGGATTTCGATGACGCCGTGCGGCATCAGCCAGGCGAACAGGAACTTGGTCTGGCCGGCGGCCACGTAATCCACGCCGATGACACCAAGAATCACTCCGTTGTAGAACAGCACAATGAGCGTGCCGAGGCCGTAAGTCATTCCAAAGGCCAGGGCGTTGATCGCCTGGCGAATGTTGTGCGTCATCAGGAACGTGGAGAACGGTGTCAATTGTCCGGCCGTGGGCGTGTGCTTGCCGGCTTCTTCGCGCCGCACCCGTTCGGCCGGGTCGCCAAGGTGATCGGAAAACATTCCCGGCATCACCGTTTGCTTTGCTTCCGGATCGAACGCAATGGCAAAGCCGCCAAACAATCCGCCGACGAGGAAGACCGCGATTGCCAGATAAAATGCTTTCACATGCCCGCGAAACGTTTGCGGCAGCGTGTTCAGGAACCACCTGATGGGTGCAAATCGCTTCTGATCGCCGCGCGTTTCGTGAATTTCGGAGTAAGCGCGCGCCACGAGGGTTTCGAGGTAGCGGCGCAACTCCGGTTCGGCGGAGAAGGTCACCAGTTTGGCCAGGTCGCCCGAAGTGCGTTCGTAAAGGTAATAGAACTGTTTGGCCTGTTCGAGGTTCAGGCGGAACGCCGCGTCGGTTTCGAGGCGGTCGAGCAGCTTTTCCAATTCCTGCCACACCGGGCGTTCCACGGCGCTGAATTTTTGGAGGTCGATGATCATGCGGGAAAGATCCAAGCACGAAGATCCAAGCAAGCTCCAGCTTGCCCGGGTTGGGATGTGATCCAGCCATGCCCGCAACCTTTTGGTGTTTGAGGCTTGGTGTTTTTCTCGATCTTGGAGCTTGGATCTTGGATCTTCACAACACCTGCCTCTGTTTTACGTTCACGTACTGCGAAACCAGGTCGACCGCGAGCCTTTCGCTCGGGAGCAGCGCCAAGCGCACGCCGCGCCGCTGCAAAACTTTTTCCAGTTCACGCAAGCCGTGCCAGCGCAGGTGGCCCGCCAGTTCCCCATAGAGATCGTGGGCGGTTGTCACCTGATCGTTGGAAAAAATCGGCCGCACCCCGGGCGGCTGCAACATGTTCACGAGCACGAGATGCTGGCGGCAGAGCAGGTCCATGTTGCGCACGAAAGATTCGGAGGCCACCGGGTCATCGAGTGAAGTCAGGAACAGCAGCAAGGCGCGGCGGCGCAAGCGGAGTCGAATGAACGTGCTGAGTTCATCGAAGTCCGGCGTCACTTCGCGCGCCTGCAAGGTGTAAAGCGCATCGCGGCAGGCGTGATAATGCGCCTTGCCGTTGCGGGCGCGAAGGAACGTCTCGATCCTGTCGCTGAACGTGATGAGCCCGAAGTGATCGCCCTGCTTTTCCGCGGCCAGGCCGAGAACCAGCGCGGCGGTGATGAAGCGTTCGAGCAAAGTCGTTTCGAGTTTCGTGTTTTGCGTTTCGCGTTGCAGAGCGCCGGTGTTCGCCGAACTCGAGACTCGAAACCCGGAACTCGAAACGTTCCTTCCGCTCAGCCTCGAGGCATCGATGATGACATAGACTTCCTGCGTTCGTTCGATCTGGAAAATTTTCGTCACGGGACGTCCGCGTTTGGCGGTGGCTTTCCAATGAACGTCCTCGAAGCTGTCGCCCGGAATGTATTCGCGCAGTTTTTCGAAATCGCGCCCGCGCCCGATCTGCCGCTGGGCGTGGATTCCGAAGGCGCCGCGGTTCAGGAACAGCGCGGCAAGGTTTTTTCGCTCGCGGGCAAGACTGGGATAAACGCGCACCTCACTGGAGACAGAAACTGTTTTCCAGCGGGACCAGAAGCGGAGCGGCGAGGCTGCCTCGAGGCGCCCGGAAGTGACGTGAAACCGGCCGCGCTGGACTGCGGAACAGGTCCAATCGAACGCCGACAATTCCGAGTCGGCGGGCAGTTCCACGGTAATCTCGTCCACACTCGGCAGCAACTCGGGAGGAAAGGCGAGCGCGAGCCGGAGGGTGCGTGCGCGCAGCGACGGATTGCGAAGGCGAACGTTGATTGAAAAAGCCCGGTCCTGTGTCGCGCGCAAAAGCGGAGTCAATTCGATCGACACGCCGCGCAGGTTTCCCACTGTGAGACACGCATCGATGATCACCGCGACAGCAAACAGCGCGATGGCCGTAAACGAAATCGCCGCCGCGCCCGGCACGACGCCCGCCAGCGTGGCGAATGGCACCACGATGATCGCGAACCAGACGAGCAAGCGTGTGCGGGGAACGATCATTCGCCAGGCCAGGATGGCGCAATAGAAACGCTGGAGTTCATCTCGGAACGGCGATCTCCTGCAGGATGCGTTCAATCACTTCGCCCACGGACAATCCTTCGATCTCGAACTCCGGACGCAGGATGAGGCGGTGTTCGAGAACGGGCACCGCCATCGCTTTGATGTCGTCGGGCGTCACGAAATCGCGCCCGCCCATTGCCGCGAAGGCGCGTGCCGCGAGAAGCAAGCTTTGCGTGGCTCGAGGTCCGGCGCCCACCAGCACGCTCTCGTGTTGCCGGGTGCCGCGCACAATGTCCACGACGTAACCGAGCAATTCCTCGCGCAACGTGATGCCTTGCAGGCTCTGGCGCATCGCGCCGAGGTCTTCGGCCTTGATCACGGCTTGCACTGAGCCGCGCGCGAGCGTGGCTTCGGGTGAATCATCGCCGACCATGCGCTGGGCGAGAATCAGTTCTTCATCACGACCGGGCGCCGTCATCGTAATCTTCAACATGAAACGATCCTTCTGAGCTTCGGGCAGCGGGTAAGTGCCTTCATATTCGATGGGGTTTTGCGTCGCAAACACGGTGAAGTTTTCCGGTAACGCGTGGGTATCACGGTCGATGGTCACGGTGCGTTCCTGCATGGCCTGCAGGAGAGCGGACTGCGTTTTGGCGGGCGCGCGATTGATTTCATCCGCGAGCAGGAACGACGTGAAGATGGGCCCACGAATGAGCGTGAACTCGTTGCGCTGGAGGTTGAACACGTTGGTGCCGGTAATGTCGGCGGGCATCAGGTCGGGCGTGAATTGAATGCGCGAGAAATCGCTGCCGAGCACGTGCGCGAGCGTGCGTACGAGCAATGTCTTGGCGACGCCGGGCACGCCTTCCACCAGCGCGTGCTGTCCGGTGAAGATGGCGATGAGCGCGCAATCCACGACGGCGCTCTGGCCGATGATGACTTTGGCGACTTCATGCCGCGCCTGGCTGAGGACTTCTTTGAGCCGTTCGGTGTTTATCATAAGGGTGATGCTGGGATGGCATTGCACATAACTCGGTTACGTCGAAAACACCAAGCTCCAAGATCTAAGGTGCAGAGAGACATCAAGCTCCAAACGTCAAAGGCGCCCATGGGTTTCGTAACGGTGAGAGGATTCCAACAGCCTTTTGGTCTTTGGTGTTTGGATCTTGTCTGGATCTTGGATCTTGGATCTTGGTGCTTCATACCTTCATGTCTTTCGATTCAAAATGCGCGCGATCTCCCGATACGCGTCCACCACATTTGGTTTCTCCTGCGCATTGAACGCTTCGACGACGGACCGAATCTTTTCCCGCCGCGGCGGGGTGATGCGAGGGTCGAGTTGCGAGGACTTGTGCCATTCATCCAGGCTGGTCTGGAGAAGATTCTTGGGCGCAATGCCGCGTCGCAACAGATTCTCGAATCCGGCCGACGACTCGCGGCCCAACACGGGCGTGGCTCCAAATGTCTCTCGAGTGCGCGGCAGAAAGCTGACGGAACTTTTCCAGATGAACAACGCGGCGAGCGCGAGCAGCGCGATCGCTCCGCCGTGGAGGCCATAGCGGCGTGCGAGCGTGGCGATGCCGGGATTCTCCTGCACGCCGAGGTGGGCTTCATCGAAGAGAATTTCGCGATTGCTGCCCGCCAGCCAGGCCAGCAAATCCGCAGCGCGTTCCTGGCGCATCGCTTCATTGCTCACGAAGTACGAATCGGTCGCGAGGACAATCGAGCCATCGCCCTGCTGGCGCTCGATCATCACCGGGTCCGCGCCGCGGGCGTAAAGAACGCGCCACGAAGCATCGAGGTTGGTGAACACGAGCGCGCTGTGCCAGCTCATGTTTGTGGGAAAAGGGCCGGGTTGAATGCGCTTCGCCGCGACCGGGGAAAACAGTGAGCCGTCGCGGGTCGTGGGAATGTATTCGTAGCCGAAGTTCCATTTCTCGCGAAGATTCACCGGCGGCGGCGCTTCATCGTCTCCGCGGCGGCCCGGACGTTTGAAGCCCGGAGCGTTCGTGGCGAGTCCGGAAGTGAAGAGGCTTGGCCGGGCGAGTTCGGGATAGAGCGTTACGACGAGCCTCCCGCCGCGCCGGACAAAGGCTTCGAGCGCTTTGTATTCGCGCGGCTCGGCTGTCATTTCGCTCCAGGGCAGACCGAAAACAAAAAGCGTAACGCCTTTGCCGTCGGGCAATTTCTCGGCGGGTCGCATGAAGCGATGGACCTTTTCGTGGCCGAGTTCCGCCAGGCTGTCGAAATAAACACGGCAACCGAGCGGGTCCGCACGCAATGACGAGTAGTGCGGATAAACATCGCCCGACGCAAAACGCAAATTGAAGAGTTGCACCAGGCCGTAACCGAACCCGCCAAGGATGACCAGCAGCGTGAGGATGAGAAATGGGCGGCGGTTCATGGCTGCGCAATGAGGAATGACGAATGACGAATGACGAATAGGGAACGGATCTCGGCGAACGGCCATTCTTCATTCGTCATTCGGAATTCGGAATTAAGCATCCTTGATCCTTTCCACGTTTGTGCGGAAATGCTGCAGCAGATCATCGGTGATGTCGTGCCGGCCGTACCACACGCGGTCGAACACGGAGACATTTTCGGAAAACGTTTTGCTCAAAGCGGGCAGGGCATGGCTGCGGCGAAGCAGTTCGCGCTCATAGTCACGGTTGCTTTTGAACTTGGCGATGCTCACGAGATTGCGGCCGGCAAGGTGCGCCAGGCTCGACAAATAGAACGCGCGCATGGCCAGGCGCAGTTCGCCGCGTTCGAGGAGTTCGAGCGCAAGTTTCATCCAGCCGTCCACGGGCAATTCATCGCCCGCCACGTCATCGCGCGCGAGATCCGGGATGGGCGCCGCCGGGCTGGCTTCGAGTTCAGCGCTGGAGGCGCGCGAACGGGTGCGCCAAAGCAACCAGACGAGCACACCAATAATGACGAGCACGGCCGCGATGAGGATGTAAACGAATCCCTCCGTGGTGAACGAGAACTTGCCGCTCCCCGTCGTTGTTCGTTTCGCCCGGAACAATTTCTCCAGCCAGTCGAGCACCGATTTGACGGTAGTCTTCGCCCATTCGCGAAAGCGTTTCGCCATTGCGGATTCTTCCGGTTTTTCCTTTGCCGCTTTGGCGCGGGGCGAGCGCCAGGTGTATTCGGCGCGCTCCAGCACTCGTTCGATGGAATGATCGAGTTCCGTGCCGCGTTCCGACGTGGGCGGCTGCGGTTCAACTTTCGCGGCGTGAGTGAACGGGGCGAGGGTCAGAAACAGAATCAACAGGGCCAGGGCGGGCGTTCGAAAACTGCGCAACGCAACGCGGAGATCTTCGCCCGTGGCCCGTGACTCGCCGTAAAAACATCGCATCGTGTAAACCGCCTTGATCAGCGGATCGATGCAGAGGTAGGTGACCCCGGCCGCCGCGGCCAGAAAAGTCGTGTTCACCGTGCTGGCAAAGCTGAGCGTGAAATCAGTTTCTACACCGAGGAGCATTTTCAGCAGATGCGGCACGCCTAGCACCGCGAGGCAAATGTCGAGAAACACGAAGACGCTGAACAACGCCAGCACGGCGATGGCCGTGTGTCCTTGCTTCACCGACCAGCAGGCCTGTTTCCAACTGCGGCGGGTGAGAGCGGCCAGCGTCGGTTCTCGCAAACCGAGCACGGTCGAGTTCTGGTAAAAGCCGAAGACCCAGACAATCGGCAAAAGAATTTGCGCCGCAATGGGTATGAGAAACAGGCCGGTCGCATGAATCAACGCCTGGGATCCAACGGCGCGAACGAAAGCGCTGAAGCTGATTTTCGGCGACGGCTCGTTGGCGATCTGTGCGGAAAGCTTCAGCGCGAAGATGGATTGCCAGACTTTCATCCACACGAACAAAAGGCTGAGGGCAATCGCGCCGCCAACCAGGTGTTCTTCCGCCCGACCGCTGCGGCTCATGTCCGACCAAAAGAAGAGAGCGGCGAGCACGAAGGGGACGGCGCCGACGTAGTAGCAAAGCAGCGTGGCGGGCGAAGCGAGACGCACCGCGTGGACCGCTTGTTCGAGCAAATCGAGACCGCTGAGCGTGGTTTCCGGATGACGACGCGGTTTCATTTCCACCAATTGTCGATCCAGACGCTGCCTTCATGATAGGACGAGGGGATGGAGAGCAAGCCCGCGCCGAGCAAGTAAACGAAAAACCAGACGATGACGAGGCCGAGCGAAAGCTGCACGCACGGCCACGCCCAGGCGAAGGAAAGGCGTTTGGTGGTTTCGGCCGCGGTGATTTTTTTCAGGCACGCCGCGCAGATGACTCTGTCCTCGTGCTCGGTGATGCATTCGCGGCAGTAGAATTGACGGCACTCGGGGCAGCGCGCGACGGCTTCGCGCAGGGAGTGGTGAAAGCAACGTTGATGAACGACGGCGGCCATTTTCAGGAACCAAGGACGGGCGGGACGTTGGCCGCTTCGTTTTGGGCGGCGGCAAGTTCGGCCATCAATTGTTCGCCCGGCGGTCCGCCCTGGGCGGCGCTGATGAGAGGTTCGATGCGGGCGATGAACTTTCTCGCGGCGGAAATGCGGCTGATCGCCGGAATTTGTTCACTCTGGACGGCGGTGCGAATATGCAAGGCGCAAGTCGGCCCCAGGGCGATGTTCACGATCAACCCGATGATAAAGGGGGCGGCGAGCGAAAGCGTGATAATCAGACCGGCGCCATCGAACGCGAGCGACACGAGTCCGAAGAGGAGGGCGAACGCCGCCCAGATGGCGTTCCAGCCGCGCCCGAGGTAAGTGCGGCGGACGACGATGCCCTGGATGTCGTTGAAGAAAAAGCGGCGGTAGGATTCCAGAAAAGTTCGTCCGCGCACGAGCAGCACATGGTCGTCGCCCAGCCACGCGCTCGACGGCCCGGTCCATGTCCAACCGGCCCCTGGCAACCTGGTATAGCGGGTTTTGTTCATTCAAAGCCTTTGGCTTGCGTGGAGATGAAGTAAACGAAAGCGATCCAGCCGCCGAGTGTTGCGATCGAAAAGATGATTGAGAAGACAAAACGAAATTTTGACCAGCGCGGCACGAGACTGCGCGGTTTGCGCCAGCCGATAATGGCCAACAGGATGGCGGCGGGCGCCGTGATGACAGTCAGGAACCAGAAGAGAACCGTGACGACGGGAAGCACCGCGGTAAAGAGCGCGATGTTATCCCAAAGCACGCGCCGGTTTTCGAGCGTGGTGAGCGCGCCTTTGCGGCGGCCTGACTCGATGCACGCCGGACAGAGATGCTGGCCGTGCAATTCCACGTCGCACAACGCGCAGATGAAACGACCGCAGGCTTCGCAGGGGACGTGCGCGGTTTTGTTCGGGTGATAATAGCAGGCGGCTTGTCCGGCCTCGGTGATGCGCTCGCCGGCGTGGCCCGCGGCGGGGGGGCGGGAGAGCGCGGGGAAGGCGCGCACGAGCAGACCCGCATTGCAACTCGGGCAGGCCACGAAATCAGGCGCATTCAAGTACGCGGCGGGAACCGGCGTGGCGCAACTGGTGCAAAGGACCGGTTCGTTCATTTGTAAACCACGCGCGTGTTGCACATGTGGTCGTGCAGCGATCGTTTCTGATCGTCGAATGCCGCGATGATGTAGCCGACGTAGCAAATCATCCCGCTGACCATCTCGGCAAAAAAACGTCCAGTGGCGCGACCGACACCCAGCCGATCACCGTTGGCCATAATCAGTCGCAAACCGACGATCATCTTGCCCGGCGTGGCGCCGTATTTGACGACAAAGATGACGTTGTACAACCCGTTGATGACAAGGACAACGAGTTGAAAGCCCAGTTGTATTCCGGCCGAGGCAAGAATCATCGAGAGATCAGGAACCCGGCCCGGTTGCATGCCGCCGTAAATCCTGACCCCAAACCCAAACATCACAATCACCAAAAGCACCCCAACCGGGATTCCGATGATCATGCCGTCAATGAGCTTGGCGAGCACGCGAATCCAGAATCCGCCATACCGCATGGCGCCCGGTGCGGATGTGATGAACGGCACCGAGCCTTCGCGCATCTTCTGCAGGTAAATCGGTTTGCAGGATGCGCAGATGGCGACGCCGTTGATCTGCATCGTGTCTTCGATGGGAACGAATTTGCCGCACTCCCGACAGGCGACCTGGCCGGCGGGCGGAGCAGGCGTTGCGATGGGCGGAACAGAAGAAGCGGCCCGTGGAGCGGGTGCCACTTTGGCGTACGGTTCCCAGTTCGCCATGCCTTCACGCCAGACGAGCGTGGCCGGTTGAATCACGCCTTCGCGCACGAGGCGCTCGAAATCAGCCTCGTTGACCGGGCCAGCCTGTTGACCGGCATCGGCGTAGAACCAGTTCATACTTGCGTTGGTTTTATCCAAATCACCCGCGTGTCGCAAATCATGTCCACCACGGTGCGCTTTTCGCTATCGAAGAACGCCGTGATGTTCGTGAGGCTCATCGTGCATTGATTGATGACCAGGAACAAAACGGCACGGCCCAGCGAGCGCGAATAAGTAAGGGGACTTCGGTCCGCGCGCACCATTTTCACTTTCATGATTTTCATCCCGGGCGTGAAACCGCGTTTGCCGATGAAGTAGGTCCAGTAGAAGAAGACCCAGAAAACCGCGAGCAGGACGAAGCACATCATGACGATCATCACCCCAACGGCGGCTGCATCAGTAGGTCGTCCCGCGCGGCTTGCAGGAAGCACGCCGAAAACAACGCCTCCGGTAATCGCGTATCCGAGGATCAGCGGAACCGCGATGAACAGCAGATCAAGGATGTATCCCACCAGCCGTGCCCCCGGATCGGCGAGATCGCTCTGCGGCGTTACGACCATTCCTCGGCCAAGCACCGGAACTTTCACCGGCGCCGCCAGTCCTTCGCTCACTTGCTGCACGTAGCGAGGCTTGCAGGCTGCGCAGACGTTGCGCCCTCCGATGCGCACGAGTTGGTCCGCAGGAATGATGTTCCCGCAATACGTGCAAAAAAACCCTGGCAACACTGGCGGCGTCTTCGAAGCCACCCCTGCCGGCGCCGAAGCCATCGGATATTCGTCGCTCGCGGTGACACGGGCGGTGGGAGTTGCGGTTCGACGGGCGATTTCGTCTGCCACGGAGGAAGCGCTCAGCCATTCCGTCATCCCGGATCGCCACACCAGGGTGGTGGGGAGGATGCTGCCGGTTCGCAATTGAGACGCGAAGTCCTCGTCGGAGATTGGCCCGGACGCTGCGCCGTCTTTCACGTAATACCAGGTCATCGGAAAGCTGTGCGAGGATGCGGGAGACATTGGCGAGAGTGAAGCGTTTTTGAGACGCAGTTCTTTTTCTTTATTTTAATCTTCGTCTTAAGTCGTAACTCGTAACCCGTAATCGTTCCGTCGCTGCCGGATTACGATTAGGATTAAGATTAAGAACGGGCGGACCGAGCGAACGGACTATCCGTACCTCTACCAAGGCGCTGGCTACGTAAGAACCGCGACTTGCCTGACCGGCGCGGATGTGGTGCACTCTGCCAACATGAAGACCATGCTGAATGTCTGTCTCGCTGCGGCAATCCTGTTCCTCACCGGGTGCAGTTCGGTCACCGCGCGCTGGCGCGGCGAGCGTGGTCGGGCCTATCCGGGGGTGCGCATGGACGTCGATCAGGTGAGGACTTACGGGACAGAAGGGGATTTGATCGCGATCATCGACATGCCGCTTTCCGCCCTCGTCGATACGCTGTTCATCCCCTGGGATGTCAATTCAGAGCCTGTAACAACCACCCATTGACACTCCATCGGGCGCGCTTTGGTCTGTCGCCGAGTTGAAACGGCCACTCACTGCATCGGCATCACCAGTTCCACGCGTTCCGTTCCGCGCAGTACGGTCGTCTTCAATTTCTCGCCGGGATAATGTGCTTGCAGCAGCAGGCCCATCAGCTCGCCTTCGCTCACCCGGCCGGAAAGCCCGCCGAGTTCGAGAATGACATCGTCCTTTTGAAAGCCGGCGTTTTTGGCTGCAGCGTGTTTGCCGTACTGGCCAACTGACTTCACCAACATGGCCATCTTGTCTTGCGCGAGGTTGCGGGAATGGCGCGCCTCATCGGCCATATCCTCCAACACGAGACCACCGCTGGCCATGCCGCGCAGCTGCCAGGTGCCCACCCGCTTGGAAATGTCTGCTTTTGCCCGCCAGCCCGACGGAAGGGAAATCGTCAATTGCTTTTCCCCTTTGTTGCGCACCACCAGCGCAGGAAGCTCGCCGGACTCCGGCGCGCGATGCAGCGCCCAACTGACGTCGGCAATGGAAAGCGGCGGTTGCCCCGCAATGGAAACGAATTCATCGCCGCGTTGAAAGCCGGCCTTCTCGGCAATGGAGCCCGGCGCCACGGACTCGACGACCGCCGCACGGTCCGGCGCAAGCGTGAGGCCGATCGTTTCCGGCTGCGGCATGGGAAAAATCAACTCAGACGGCAACGCTTTCTTTTGCTGGCGATGAAATGCGCGCAAGGCCTCGCCAATCTGATGGCAATGAACGCAGCTCGGCACCACTTTGCCTTCCCAATCCAGCTCGCGTTTGTACTTGGCCGCCAATTCGGGTATTTCCACCGGGCTTTTGAAGGGCAGGGCCGCGCTTTGTTTGCCGGCCAGTCCGGCTTTCGCGGCGGGATACTGCCGATGAATCGCCAGTGCGCCTTCCATCGCTTCCTTGAAGCTGGCCGTCGTTTTGTCCAACGGGTTTTTCTGGTGCGTCCACGATCCGTAGCGCCCGTAAATCGTGCCGTCGCCATTGAAGAACAGCGTGGAGAAAGAGAGATCGTAATCGAACTGGAAGAACGACAGGTCGAGTGTATTCGCATTGATGATTCGCACGCACACGAACTTGTCGAGGAGCGGCGCGAGGTCCCGCTCTTTCAACACGCTCGCATCAATCCCGGCGCAGGAAAGGCACGGGACGCAGCGCAACACAACGAGCAACGGCTTGCCTTTCCACTTCGCTTCCGTCAGGCCGCGCTGGAAGTCGTTGTAAATCCAGCGCGCATCTTTCTCCATCGTCGCCTTGTCGTCCCGAACCGCCGCTTCGCGGTCTTTTACGGTCGCGGCGAAAGAACCTGACGCAATGGCGAAAGCAAAGAGGAGCGCGAGCGTTTTCATGGTGCAGTGTCTGACGCTTGGAATGGAGTGGGTAATCATTCTACAGCGCACGCGAAATCCACGTCACCCTTTCATCCCGGCCGCAATGAGTTACAGCCACATCGCGCCCACGCGCGCAATCCGCTCGAGAGTGGATGAAATTTGTGACGCTTGTCCTCAATAAAGTTCGGAGCAGTGGCTGGAGCCGCCCCGGCGCAGGAAGCCCTGGCACTGCACTTGTTTCCGCGGGAACAAGACAAAGACCTTGAAAGGCGCTTCGCCTCATCGCACGTTTCGACACGCGTGAAACCAGAAGCATTGAAGCACCTGGCAAAGTGCGATCCCATCATGCGCCGGCTCATTCGCGAGCACGGCCCGTGCGGTCTCAAACCGAAAACGCGCCGTTCTCCATTTCAATCGCTGGCCCAGGCCATCGCGCATCAACAACTCAACGGGACGGCGGCGAACACCATCCTGGCACGGTTCATCCAATTGTTTCCCGGAAGAAAATTTCCCCGCCCGGAAGATCTTGCGAACGTGGATGACGAGGCGATTCGCGGCGCCGGATTTTCGCGCGCCAAGGTGGCGGCCTTGCGCGATTTGGCAGCGAAGACACTCGATGGCACCGTCCCTCCCTCGCGCGCCATCGCCAGGTTGGACGATGCAGAAATCATCACGCGCCTGACCGAAGTGCGCGGGGTGGGACAGTGGACGGTGGAGATGCTCCTGATTTTTCAACTGGGCCGCCTCGACGTGCTGCCCATTCACGACTTTGGCGTGCGCAATGGATTTCGCCATGCGTATGGCCTGAGGGATTTGCCGCAGCCAAAAGAGCTGCTTGCCCGCGGCGAATGCTGGCGGCCGTACCGGACAACGGCGGCGTGGTATCTCTGGCGCGCCGCCGACGGAGCCAGAAAATAAAAATACCGCCAGCCTTTCGACTGACGGCCCACTTAAGGAACTGCGAGGCCAATCTGATGCTTCAGACGGGACACGCAACCAAATTCGTGCACAAAAAAACCGCCAGCATCTCGCTGACGGTCGTTTAGTTTGGTTACGTTCAGTAACCTCGATGCACGCTGACATTCGCAGGAGAAACGGCAACCTGAATTTTTGCCAAATGTTTCCGATGACGTGACTGGGACAAACTACGGCTGCGAAGGGCGTGATGGTGATCGATGCGTGTCGTTGTTTGAAATCCTGGAGATGGCGGTTGAATCCTCAACAGGCAGCCCCTCGAGCAGTTGACGAATAGTCCGAATCTGTCCCGGCAACACAAATTCCGGCGCCACTTCACTGAGCGGTTGCAAGACAAAGCGCCGCAAGTGTGCGCGCGGGTGGGGGAGAATCAGTTCCGGGGTGTTCCGCATCTCGTTGCCGAACGCGATCAGATCGAGATCGAGCGGGCGCGGTTCGTTCAACATCACTTTGGGTTTCCGCCCGAATTCCTTTTCCAGTGCTTGAAGCTTATGCAGCAACGACTCGGGTGTTTCATGCGGAAGCGGAACGAGCGCCACCGCTGCATTCACGAACGAAGGCGAGTCAGGCGGGCAATCCACGGGTGTGGTTTGCCAGAGCGATGATTGGCGCAGCGATGTCGCGGAGAGGCGCTGCAATTCTTGGAACGCTGAATGAATCAACACGATCGATTCTCCAAGGTTTGAACCCAAGGCGATCAACACCGTTCGTTCTGGACTCATGCGACCCGTCCGAACCGCTTACGCTTCTGGATATTCACTTCAACCCCAGCACATCCTGCATGTCGTAAAGCCCGGGCTTTTGTTTCACCACCCATTGAGCGGCGCGGAGTGCACCGTGGGCGAAGGTGTCGCGGCTCGAAGCTTTGTGCGTGAGTTCCACTCGCTCGCCGTTCGCGGCGAAGATGACGGTGTGCTCGCCCACGACATCGCCTCCGCGCAAGGCGTGAATCCCGATCTCGGTCGCCGTGCGTTCGCCCGTGATTCCCTTCCGACCATGGCGCAGCGCTTGATCCAATTGCAGCTTCCGAACATCGCCGAGAATCTCCAACAACGTCGTGGCCGTTCCACTCGGGGCGTCCTTCTTCAAGCGATGATGCATTTCGACGACTTCAAGATCGAAGCCCGGGCCGAGAATCTCGGCGGCTTTCCTCGTGAGCCAGAAAAGCGTGTTCACGCCGGTGGAATAATTGGAGGACCAGACGATGGGGATCTGCGATTTCAGATTTGTGATTTCCGATTTCTCCCCAGCCGTATGGCCGGTCGTGCCAATGACAATCGCCTTCTTGTGTTGCGCGCACAGTTTCGCCACGCCGAGCGTGGCCGAGTGAAAACTGAAATCGATCACCGCGTCGCACTTCCCGATCAGCGAGGCGAGATCGTCACCGACATCGACTTGCCCGACCACTTCCAGTTCAGGAAAATTCGCGGCGCAGGACAGCAATGCCTTTCCCATCCGGCCTTTGGAACCGGCGATGATAATGCGTGTCATTGACTTAGCTTTGTGTTCACCGCTTGAGAATACCGATGGACTTCATCGTGGCCCGCAGAGTTTCGGCGTTCTTTGCCGACATCGAGACCAGCGGAAGGCGGTATTCCTCTTCCATCATGCCCATCATGGCCAGCGCGGCTTTGACCGGGACGGGGTTGGTTTCGATGAAGAGGTCTTTGAACAGCGGATAGAATTTCGTGTGGAGCTTTTGCGCCGCGGCCAGTTTACCCGCCGCGAAAGCCTTCACCATGCGGGTCACTTCGGTCGGAATGACATTCGAGGCCACGCTGATGACGCCGTTTGCGCCGACCGCCATGAAGGGAAGCGTCAGCGAATCATCGCCGCTCATGATTTGAAACTTCGTTCCCAGAGCCGCCCGCAATTGACTGACGCGATCCGCGCTGCCGCCGGCTTCCTTGATGCCGACGATGGTTTTGTGCGCCGCCGCCAGCCGCTTCACGGTGTCCACGCCGATCTCAACGCCGCAGCGTCCAGGAATGCTGTAGAGCATCAGCGGCAGTTTGGTTTCCGCGGCGATGGCGCTGAAGTGTTGGAACAGCCCTTCCTGCGTCGGCTTGTTGTAATAAGGCGCGACTTGCAGCGAGCCGTCCGCGCCCGCTTCCTCCGCGGCTTTGGTCAGGTAAATCGCTTCGCTCGTGGAATTGGCACCGGTGCCGGCGAGCACTTTGATTTTCCGGTTCGCGAATTGCACCGCGAGTTCGATCACGCGCACGTGCTCTTCATAATCGAGCGTGGGCGATTCGCCGGTCGTGCCGACGGGAACGATGCCGTCCACGCCGCCCTTGATCTGCGACTTGATCAACCGTTCGAGCGCGGATTCATCCAGCACGCCTTTTCGGAAGGGCGTCACGATTGCAGTAAATGTTCCGGTAAACATGGCCAAACAATTCCGGGTAACCTCGGCAAATCATCGTCGGGTTGCCAGCTTCAAATTTTCGGAGCCACGGCGATGCCTCAATCTTCCAGCCGCTGCCGAAACGCGCTTGGGACATTCCCCCATAGACGTCCGGACATGGCTTGGGTACAAGGCCGGAACGCGGCGAGCACGTTCATCGGCGAGCACGTTCATGATTCGGCGCCAGACATCGATTCAAGGCAAGCTGACCTCGGCCATCATGGGGACCAGCATCACCGTGTTGCTGCTGACCGGCGTCGGTTTCCTCTCCTACGAATGGGTGGCCTTCAATCGCTGGCTGGAAAGTTACGTCCGCACCGTCGGGCAAATCATTGGAATCAACGCTGCGGATGCCGTGGGGTTCAGCGACCCGAAAGCCGCGGCCGACACGCTGGCCAGCATTTCGGCAGAGCGGCACATCGTGGCGGCAGCGCTCTACAATTCGAACGCCACGTTGTTCGCGCAATGGCCGACGAATTCGTCGGCGGCAGGAGTTCCCGCGCGGCCGGAAGCGGACGGTTTTCATTATGAGAATGACTCCCTGGTTTATTTTCTGCCGGTGGAACAGTTTGGCGCGCGCGTGGGCACCTTGTATCTCCGGTCCGATCTGGGCGCACGAAGCGAGCGCTTTGGTCCGTACGCCCTGATTGTCGGATTGGTGCTGGGCGTTTCGGTGCTCGTCGCGTTGCTGCTCTCGAAGTTTTTGCGGAAAGGAATAGCCCAGCCACTCCTGGCGCTGGCGGAAACGGCGAAGATCGTTTCCACGCGCCGCGATTACTCGGTCCGCGCCATCAAGTTCAGCAATGACGAAGTCGGCGCGCTCACCGACGCGTTCAACCACATGCTGACGCAAATCCAGGAACGCGACGCCGCTTTGCGCCAGAACGAGGAGCGTTTCCGCCAGCTGGCCAACGCCGTCCCGACTCACGTGTGGACGTGCGACGCAAGCGGTTCCGCCCTTTACTTCAACGAGCCGTGGTACGACTACACCGGCCTGACCCCGCAGGAGTCGCTGGGTTTTCAATGGGCGCGCGCGTTGCACCCGGACGATCGGGAAGGTTGTTTGCGCTTGTGGCACGAAGCTGTGGCCAGCGGCCGCATCTATGAGACGGAAGGCCGCTTTCGCCGCGCCGATGGCGCCTATCGCTGGTTCCTGACTCGCGCTCACCCGGCGCGGGATGGCGAGGGGCGCCCTACGAGCTGGTTTGGCACGAGCATGGACATCGAAGAGATGAAGCGCGCGGAGGAAAAGATCGGGCAGTTGAACTTCAGCCTCGAGCAGCGGGTCCAGGAGCGCACCGCGCAGCTCGAAGCCTCGAACCGCGAACTGGAGGCGTTCAGTTATTCGGTGGCTCACGATTTGCGCGCGCCGCTGCGGGCCATCGATGGTTTCAACCAGGCGCTGGTGGATGATTACGGCCAACTCTTGCCCGCTGAAGCCAAGGATCTTTTTCAACGCGCGCGCCAGGCGAGCCAGCGGATGGCGCAACTCATCGATGACCTGCTGAATCTTTCCCGCGTCGCGCGAGCCGAAATGCGCCAGCAGCGTGTCAACCTCAGCCAGATGGCGGAGAGCATCGCCGCTGAACTTCAGAAGGCCGAGCCCGACCGGCGCGTCCGGCTCCGCATCGAACCCGGGATCATGGCCGCCGGCGATGATCGGCTCCTGCGCCTGGTGATGGAAAACCTGCTGGGCAACGCGTTCAAGTTCACGCGGAAAAAAAGTGAGACGGAAATTGAGTTTGGCAGCGTCCTGCGTGAGGGGCGCCGGGTGCTCTTTGTGCGGGACAATGGCGCGGGATTCAGCATGCAGTTCGCGAGCAAACTCTTCGGCCCGTTTCAGCGGCTGCACGCGGTCACGGAATATCCGGGCACCGGCATTGGGCTCGCCACGGTGCACCGGATTCTTTTGCGTCACGGAGGAATCATCTGGCCGGAAGCAGAGCAGGGAAAGGGCGCGACGTTTTATTTCACGCTGCCGGAGTGAGCAGGCTCCAAACCGAGGTTGGTCGCTCCCGCGGACGCGTTCATTTCGGCGCGGTGACCTCGAACTTCGCCGTGACTGCGCTGGACCAAGGCGTGGACAACGGCGGCCCGCCGACTTGACGGATATTCACGTTGTGAGTGCGGGCGACGATGCGGGTGCTGGTGTTGATGGGAATCGGGTTTGTGTAAACCAGCGCGTTGGCCGAAATGGCGCCTTGCGACAAGCGCGGGTCCGAACCATCCAGCGTGTAATAAATCGTGGCGCTGCTGCGGGCCGACAGTTTCAGCGCGAATCCCGGTGCGACCCGCCCGCCGGGCGATTTGAGTCCGGGCGGTTGCACAAGCTGGCGATCGATGAAGTCAACGCGGTTGGAAAGCCAGTCCTTCATGTGATCGATTTCGCCCTGGTAGGAACCGTCGCGCGGTTGCAGGCCCCATTTTTGATATTCACGCGGCTGCGCTTCGCGCAGTTCACCGGTCATTCGATCGATGAGCTGGTTCATGTTCGTGAGCGAGAAATGCGTTCGGCGCAACTCCTGCCAGCGATCCACCCATTGCTGCCAGAAATCCGGGTCCCGGAACAGGCGCGGCCACCACTCACCGCCGAAGAACGGGCCGGTGCTCCACACCCGCGGATAGGCATCCCGCTCATCGATGGAACCCATCGCGCGGTCGAAGTCCCAGTGCGGGCCGCAAATGATCCTGCCGTTGCGCGGTTTGTAGAAATAAGTGCTGAGGACCATGGCGTCGACGTTGCCGCTCAGCAATTCGAGGACGTGAAAGTCGATCGCGGCATCGACGTCGAGATAAGCGCGGTAGCCTTTGGCCGGGTCTTTCCACTGCGTGCCGTGCAGAGCGCGATTGAAATCCGTCATGAATTTGCGCACGTATTCTCTCTGAGCGGCGCGTTGAGGCAGGGTAATGGTCTGCTCCTTTGGTTCGGCATACACCAGCCCGCGGTCGCCTCCTCCAAAGACGCCGCTCTCGCCCGGACCGACGCGATCGAACTTCAGGACGTAGCCGCCCGTGACGCTGGGCGGCTGCAAATCTTCCGCGCCGACGCGGTCGATGTTCACGCGCTGCTTGCCGATCTTGATTTTTTCCATCAGCACGTAAATGCCCTGGTAGTGGATCTCCCTGAGGCGCCCCCGGCTTCGGCTCAGGAAGACTTCCACGAAACGGGTGCGCGGCGAATAGCGTCCCATGTCGCGGCTCAATTGATAGATGAACGGGTTGTGAATCATCACCGGATCGTAGGCATTCGGCGCGTAGAGAACCCAATCCGAGTCTGCCGGCAAACCGAGGGGCGAGAGATTTCGCTCCTCGTTGAATTCATCCAGAAACTCGACGGCGTAGGGCGACTGCGGAAACCCGGACGAAGTCGAACCGCGCACATGAAAACCGGCGCGCGTCGTGAGCGTGGGCGGATTGGTGAGCGAGGTTTTGCCGTTGACCGGTTCATGCAGGCAAAGATGAACGAACGAGTCGTGTGCCGACGTCGGAAGGTTTTGGCCGAACGTTTCCATGACCAACACTGGCAGCGTGGAAGTGAACTCGAGAACATTGGTCAGCAACTTCAGATAAGCCCCGCTCTGCGGTGGACCGGGCAGCAGCCCATCCCCGTACGCGCGAGCGCGGATGTGTGCTGAATTCGTGATCAGGAACGGCACCGTATAAACGAGGGAAGTGCTGGTGGGCATGGTTCCATCCAGCGTGTAGCGAATGGTGGAAGCGGCGCCGGTCGATGAAAGTGTCAACGTGAATGGCTCGATGAAGGTGCCGCTCGCCCTCGAGAAAATAACTTCCGACGCGAACCCTGGTCCACTGCTCGTGTTCGGCCGTCCGGGAGTGGGACGCGCAAACGGACCGCGAATGGCCGGTTCCCCGCGCACCGAGCCGAAGGACACATCCGCCGATTGTTTCGGATAAGTGGGCGAAAACTCGGAAACAATATTCGTCGCGGAATTCACGAGTGCGAGATAGCCGCCCTGTTGGTTCAGGCGAAAGTTCGCGTGCAAATGGGCGAGGTCATTGGTGCGGTCCTTTCCCGAAGCGAAGACAACGATGAATTTTCCTGGCAGCAACACCACCCCGGGAAAACGCCACTTGGTCAGGTTCGTGGGACTGTCCGTCAAGTACCATCCGGCGAGATTCACGGGCGATGCACCTCCATCGTGAATTTCGATCCAGCCCGACCGATTCCCGTCGTTGTCTTTCAATCCCTGCTGATTGTCCGCGAGAAATTCGGAGATGTAAGCCGAGCTGAACGTGTCCGCGCCCTGAATCGGGACCGCAAGTCCCAGCGCCAGCAGAAGGCTGGCAAGGCTAAAGCCAAAGCGGGGCGCGTTCATCGCGCGACGTTTTACCGGGACGCGGTGAACAGTGGAACTCAAACCTCATCCGGAGAGTAAAATTTTTTCAGGATGGAAATCTTTGGCCGGACAAGCCGACGGACTCTTTCCTTGCTGAGCCAGAGCGGGTTCACAACACTCTGCTTGTGAAATCTCGAATCGCATCTTCAGCCGCCATCATCCTGACACTCACTGCGTTCATCATCACGGCGAACGCGGCCACGACCGTGACCAATTGGCCGCAGTTCCGGGGACCGGGCGCGCTCGGAGTCGCGGACAACCTGAACCTTCCCGAGCGCTGGGGCACGAATGAAAACGTCGCGTGGAAGATTGAAGTTCCCGGACGCGGTTGGTCCGCGCCCATCATCTGGGGCGACCGCGTATTCATCACCACCGTGGCGAGCGACGGCGAAATGGAAGCCCCGAAGAAGGGGCTCTATTTCGGCGGCGAGCGCAAAGAGGTTCCGAAGGGCGATCATCATTGGCTCGTGCTGGCTTACGACCTGAAGTCCGGTCGCGAATTGTGGCGCCAGGAAACTCATCGCGGCACGCCGCCGAACCAACTGCACGTGAAGAACAGCTACGCTTCCGAAACGCCGGTCACCGATGGCGAGCGCGTTTATGCTTATTTCGGCAACGTCGGTTTGTTTTGCTTCGACCTGGACGGGAAGAAACTTTGGGCCACCAACTGGCCGCCAGTGAAGACCCGCAATGGCTGGGGCTCCGCCGGTTCGCCGGTCGTGCACAACGGCCGCGTCTTCATCGTGAATGACAACGACGAAAAATCCTTCGCCGTCGCGCTTGATGCCACGACCGGGCGCGAACTCTGGCGCGCCGAACGTGATGAAAAGAGCAATTGGGCCACGCCCTACGTCTGGGAGAACGAACAGCGCACCGAACTCATCACGTGCGGCACGAAGCGCGTCCGCTCCTACGATCTCGACGGCAAACTGCTCTGGGAACTCGGCGGCATGTCTTCGATTGTCATTCCCACGCCCTTCTCGAAATTCGGTTTGCTCTACGTTTGCTCCGGCTACGTGGGCGACAAAACTCGGCCCGTGTTCGCCATCAAGGCCGGCGCGTCCGGCGACATCAGCCTGAAGCAAGGTGAGACGAACAATGCATTCATCGTATGGTCGCAGCCGGCTGCTGCGCCCTATAATCCTTCGCCGCTCCTTTACGGCGATTACTTTTACGTGCTGTTCGACTTCGGGTTCCTGAGCTGTCACGACGCACACACCGGCCGGCAGATTTACGACAAGCAACGCATCCGCCCCGAGGGCAACACCGCCTTCACCGCGTCACCCTGGGCCGCGAATGGAAAAATCTTCGCGCTCAGCGAAGACGGCGACACCTACGTCTTCGCCGCCGGCTCCGAGTACAAGCTGCTGCACAAAAACTCCCTCGACGAAATGTGCATGGCCACTCCCGCCATCGCGGGCGACCGATTGCTCATCCGCACGCTGACGAAGCTTTATTGTTTCAAGAACAAGTAACAGCCGACCTGAGCCGGCTCTGATCATTCCCCGGGCAGGTTGAGATTATGATTTCGGGAGGAGTTCGAGAACGTGTGCCACGGCGTTCTCTTTCTTCACCGGCGTCAGGGCGCCGCCGCGGAATTTGATTTCCACGTCGCCGTTCGCCAACGACTTCTCGCCGATGGCGACGCGAATCGGAAAGCCGACCAGGTCGGCATCCTTGAACTTCACGCCGGGACGATCGTCCCGATCATCCAGGATGACATCGATTCCTTTCGCGCTGAGCTCCGAATAAATTTGTTCGGCAAGTTTCATTACTTCGCTCCCGGGCGCGACACCGAGCGGCGTGATGCAAATGGTGTAAGGCGCGACGGATTTGGGCCAGATGATGCCGTCCTTGTCGTTGCACTGCTCGATAATCGCCTGAAGAGTGCGCGTGACGCCGATTCCGTAGCACCCCATCACGCAGGGTTTGCGCGAGCCATCCGCGTCCACGAACAGTGCGTTGAGCTTCTCGCTGTACTTGGTGCCGAGCTTGAAGACGTGCCCGACCTCGATGGCGCGCTGGATTTTGAGCGGCTTGCCGCATTTCGCGCACGGCTCGCCTGCGTTGACCGTGCGGAGATCAAACCAATCCGTGACCTTAAGGTCGCGCTCGATCGAAACGTTCTTGAAATGGAATCCATCCTGGTTGGCGCCGGTGGTCATGTCGTTGGCGCCGCGCAGGCGTTCGTCGGCGAGAACTCGCACGTCGGGCTTGGTGAAATTCACCGCGCCCAGACTTCCTGGATGCGCCCCAAGCAAGGCGAAGATTTCCTCCGCCGTGGCCGGGCGCGCCTGGATCGCAGCGGTGCGCGCCATCAACTTGGTTTCGTTCAGTTGGTCGTCGCCGCGCACGAGAATGAGCAGCGGCTTGCTGTCCGCGACGTAAACCAGCGTTTTGATCTGGCGGTTCGCTGCGACCTTGTAGGGTTCCTTCGCCAGCGCATCGATGGTGACCACGCCGGGCGTCGCGAACTTTTCCACCGCGGCTCCCGCTTCGCGCGCCGCTGTTTTGGGCAAGCCGCTGGTCGCCTTCTCAATGTTGGCTGCGTAACCGCACGCTTCACAGTAGACCACGTCGTTCTCGCCCGTGACGGCTGGGACCATGAACTCGTGTGAGTAATTGCCGCCAATCACGCCCGTGTCCGCTTCGACGGGAAAGTTCTTCAGCCCGCAGCGATCGAAGATGCGTTTGTACGCCTCGTACATTTTGTGGTAGCTCTCCATCGCCTTCTCGTCGCTCACGTCGAAGCTGTAGGCATCCTTCATGATGAACTCCTTGGCGCGCATGAGACCGAAGCGCGGGCGGATTTCATCGCGAAGCTTGACGCTCACCTGGTAGAAATTGATGGGCATCTGGCGATAGGAAGTAAGTTCGCTGGCGGCGACCGTCGTGATGACTTCTTCCGCCGTGGGGCTCATGGCGAATTCTTTTTTGGTCCGGTCGTGAACTTTGAACAACCCATCCCCGATCGATTGGTAACGGCCCGAAGCCTGCCAGATGTCCACCGGCTGAAGCGTTGGCATCAGCACTTCAAGTGCGCCGGCGCGATTCATTTCCTCGCGAACGATCTGTTCCACCTTGCGCAACGCGCGCAGTCCGAGCGGCAGAAAAGTGTAAAGGCCGCCGGCGAGTTTGCGGATGAGTCCGGCGCGCAAGAGCAGCTTGTGCGACGTGATTTCCGCCTCGGCGGGAGTTTCTTTCAGAGTCGGGATGAATGCTTGGGTCCAACGCATAGTTTGAGGTGAGAGGTGTGAAGTGAGAGGGGAGAGCCGTCAACCGCGCGCAGATTTGCGCGACGAGGTCAGGATCGCCACCAGTTCGTCTGCTTCTTTCAACAATCTTTTCAATTCAGCATGTTCGCGAGTGGCGAGTTCAGCCAAACATTCGAGCCAAAGCAAGGATTCGTCAGCTTCTTCTTCGGCATCGCCCAAATTGCTGATGAAGTCCGCTTTCGATTTCGCTCGTTGAGCCGCGCGATAATTTGAGGCGACTGACGTACTCGAACGTATCAACTGTCGGCGAATGATTTGAAACTCATCTCCGCGTGGCAGGGTTCGGCAGTAGCGGATCACATCAAGCGCGAACTTCTTCGTTCTGCCTTTGAGATCCTGCATGGTCTTGAGGTGAGAAGTGTGAAGGTAGAGGTGAGAGCCGAACTTTTTCTAATCGTTCAACGTGCAGCGGCTCTCACTTCTCCCCTCACACCTCTCACTTAACCGTATTCACCAAGGGCGCCAGTCCCTGAATCCGCACTTCCAGCCGGTCACCGCTTTCGATAGGCCCAACGCCACTCGGAGTGCCGGTGAGAATCACATCACCGGGCAAGAGCGTCATGTTTGTTGAAATGAAGCTCACCAGTTTGAAACAATTGAAGATGAGCTGGCTCGTGTTGGAGTTCTGGCGCAGCTGGCCGTTTTGAAAAAGTTGAATGGTGAGATCGTGCGGGTCGATCTTGGTTTCAACGTACGGACCCAGCGGCGTGAAGGTGTCGAATGATTTGCAGCGCGCCCATTGGCTCTCGGAATTCTGGATGGTGCGATCGCTGATGTCCTGCGACGCGGTGTAGCCGAAGATGTAGCGCGCAGCGGCGGCCGGCGTCACGTTGCGCACGCGGCGGCCGATGACGACGGCGAGTTCCGCCTCGAAATCAGTGCGATGGGCCGGGAAAGGGACTTCAATCTTGTTGCCGTCCGGAATGAGCGACGTCGTAGCTTTGAGCCAGAAGAGCGGTTCCTTCGGCACGGGCTTGCCCGACTCGCGCGCGTGGTCGGCATAGTTCAAACCCACGGCGATGACTTTGGTCGGGCTCACCGGCGTCAATGTGCGCAGTCCTTTGACCGGTGTCGGCTTCTTGTCGAAGGACGGCGAGCCAAACACATCGCCTTGCAAGCGGAAGATTTCCCCATCCACCACCTTGGCAAAGAAGATTTCGTCGCCCTTTTGAAATCGGCCGATTGCTGCCATAAAGCAGCGCGGTTGTAGCAAACGGCCAAAGTCGGTCGCAAGCAGGAAAGGGCGTTCAACCACGTCGTTGGTTGTGTGCGTGTTTCTGATGCCCGGGACAAGCAGCTTTGGACCACCGCAAAGTTTGCTTTCTCCATGATTGCCTGTTGAGGATTGAGATTGTTTTTTGCATCTCACGAGCGCTTACTGATGGCCAACAAGGCCATGGGGCAATGAAAGCATCGCACGCACTCAGAAAATGGATTGGTCGCGGCGTTTCTACGTTGGTCCTGGGCTTGATGGCAGCCTCGGCGCAAGTGCCCGTGTTTGTGGTTCAGCCCCAGGATGTGGCGGTGCCGGCGGGATCGAGCGCGCTGTTTTACGCCGAGGTTTCGAGCTCCACGCCCGTGTCGTACCGATGGTTCCGCGGAACCCAGCAAGTGCCTGGGGCGGTTTCTCAATCCCTAAACCTTGCCAATGTCACCCTGGCTCAAGCCGGAGAGTACTTCGCGGTCGTGAGCAATTTCTCCGGTTTCGCGACCAGCGCTCCTGCGAGCCTCGTCGTGCTGCCGATTATGCCCGGGATGGTCGATGCGGCATTCAATCCGGGCCAAGGTCCGAACAATGTCGTGCGCGCCGTGAAACCTGATTCTGATGGGCGCGTTTACATCGGTGGCGAATTCACGTCGGTCAATGGAGCAAACCGTTCATGTTTGGCGCGCTTGAATTCGGATGGTTTTCCGGATGGCACTTTCGTCACCGGCGTTTCCAATTCCAATGGCCTCGCCGCCGTCTATGCGCTGGCCCTGCAACCAAATCATCAAGTGCTCGTGGGTGGTTGGTTTTCTCACATCGGCGGCACGCCGCGCCGAAGTCTGGCCCGAGTCAATCCGGATGGGACAGTGGACGCGACGTTTGACGCCGCGCTCAATTCCATTGCCACGGTTTGGACGATCACTTTCCAAAACGATGGCAAGATTTTGATCGGCGGCGATTTCACGACCGTGCTGGGCGCCACGCGAAATGGAGTTGCCCTTCTGAATACCAATGGAACCCTGGACAGCTTCTTCGGCTCCGGCCCTGGCATGAATGGATCGGTGCGGGCCATGGCGGTCCAGCCGGATGGACGGGTGGTGGTCGGCGGAGCTTTCACGACTGTGAATGGCCAGCCCCGGGCGCGGATTGCGAGATTAACCGACATTGGTGCGTTGGATCCGAGCTTCAATTCGAGCGCGAGTGCCGATGCCTGGGTGAATGCACTCGCCTTGCAGCCCGACGGCAAAATCATTTTGGGTGGCGGCTTCACTTCTGTGAACGGAAACTATCGGGCGTTCCTGGCGAGGCTGAGCGCGACTGGCGTTTTGGATAATTCCTTCAACGTGACCAACGGGCCCAATGGCACGCTGACTTCACTCGCCCTGCAACCGGACGGAAAAATCATCATCGGCGGCGGGTTTGGCTCGCTGGGTTCTCAGCCTCGTCAAAATTTTGCGCGACTCACGAGCGATGGCAGCATCGATGAAGCGTTTTACGCGGCCGCCGGCGCCAATTCGTGGGTGGAATCGATTGCCCTGGATGCGAGCGGGGCAATTTTTCTGGGCGGCGACTTCTCAAACGTGAGCGGAATACCGCGAACGCGAGTGGCCAAACTGTTCGGTGGTGAACCTGCGCCGTTTGCGCCGGTTTTTACTCTGCAACCCGTCCGCCAGCAAACGGTCTCTGAGGGGGCGAATTTTGAACTGATTGGCCAAGCCTTCGCGTTTCCGCTGCCTTCCTACCAATGGCGGTTCAATGGAACGAACCTGCCGGGCGCGAACGCGCCTTTGTTACAGCGCAATAACGTTCGCCTCGCTCACTCCGGAAATTACGAACTCGTGGCGAGCAACGCCGTCGGCAGCGCCACCAGCCGGGTGAGTGTCGTGACCATTACTCCGGCGCGGGTCGGTCCTGGAGCGGTGGACATCAACTTCTACTCCGGCACTGGTCCCAACAGCGATGTGCGAAGCATCGCCTTGCAGCCGGATGGCAAGGCTGTGATCGGCGGCTACTTTGATCTCGTGGACGGGCTTCCACGGCCCCACTTCGCACGCCTTAATGTTGATGGCAGTGTCGATACCGGTTTCCTGCCGACGCTGGATAGCATCGTGGTTCACCTCGACATTTCCCCCCTGGGTTACATCGGTGTGGGCGGTTATTTCAGCACGGCCAACGGCCTTCCAAAACCGGCCTTTGCCCTTTTCGACACCAACGGTGCGCTCGTGCCGGGCTTCAACCCGAGTTTCGCCCCCGGCGGCGCGGTTCAGTCGTTTGCTTTCCAATCGAATGCCCAGGTCATCGTGGCCGGTTATTTCGTCGCTTCGAATTCCTTCCCACCTGTCGCCCGAACCAATCTCGCGCGGCTGAACGTGGACGGCAGCGTGGATGCGACCTTTGACGCTTTTGGAGATTCTCTCTACGTGAGGTCCATGGCGATCGACGCCAATCGCAAAATCTTGATCGCCGGAGAGTTTGAGTCCGTTCAGGGAACACCGCGGCGCAACATCGCGCGGTTGAATTACTACGGAGATCTGGACGTAACGTTCAACCCCGGCTCCGGCGCGAATGGGCTCGTCAGTTCGTTAGCTGTTCAGCCGGACGGAAAAATCCTGATCGCGGGCGAATTCCGCACTTTTAACGGAGTGCCCCGCCACCAGATTGCGCGGCTCAATCCGAATGGCTCATTGGATTTGAGTTTTGAACCCGGCCCGGGAGCCAACGCCTCCATTTCAGCCGTCGCGTTGCAGTCCAGTGGAAAGATTCTCGTTGGAGGCGGATTCTATGAAGTCGATTTTCAGTCTCGGTACAAGCTGGCTCGCTTGAACCACGATGGCAGCCTCGATTTCACCTTTGATCCCGGCCTCGGCGGGAATGATGAAGTGGGATGCATTGTGGAATTGCCCGGCGGCAAAGTGCTCATTGGCGGAGCGTTCACATCCCTCGATGGACTGCCGCGCCCGCACATCGCTCGGTTGCAGGCCGGCAATCCGGCGCCGTCCGCACCGGTTATTAACGCTCAATCCGATGACCGGACCGTTCAGGCCGGCGATGATGTCACGTTTTTTGTGGAAGCGAGCGGACTTCCGGAACCCAGCTATCAATGGCAATTCTTCGGAACAAATCTTCCCGGCGCCACAACCTGGGTGCTGACGCTGCACAACGTCCGGTCCGCGGCGGCGGGAAACTACACCGTCATCGTCAGTAACAGTCTCAACAGCGTCAGCAGCGTGCCCATGGAACTCAACGTGATCGCGCCCTCGCGCGCGGCCGGTTCACCCGACATCAGCTTTTACACTGGCACCGGTCCAAACGATCGCGTCAACGCCATTGCGTTGCAGACCGATCGCCGGATTGTGATTGGCGGCGCGTTCACGGAAATTTCCGGGATTCCCCGCGGCCGCATCGCCCGCCTTTTGTACGATGGTTCACTCGATCCCTCCTTCAATCCGGGAACCGGGGCCAACGGCGCTGTTTTTGCGCTGGCGCTTCAACCTGATGGAAAAATTCTCGTCGGAGGCGCGTTCACGAATTTTAACGGCATTCCCCGCACCCGAATTCTTCGCCTCCAAACCAATGGCGCTGTCGACTTGACGTTCAATCCCGTGCTGGGCCCGAACGGAGACGTTTTCGCCGTGGCGTTGCAAACCAACGGCCAGGTTTTGATTGGCGGTGTCTTTAACCAGGTAGAGGGCGCACCGCAGAACGGCATTGCGCTTTTGACCTCCAACGGCCTCGTGGCGGCGGGGTTTGTTTCGCCGATCGCTGCAGGCTCAGTGAGCGCGATCAAAGTCCAGCCGAATGGCAGGATCGTCATCGGCGGATATTTTTACGCCGGCAGCCTGTCGGATTTGTTCAGCGTGGCGCGCTTGACTCCGACTGGAGCGTTGGATCCGACGTTCGTTTCATTTGGCGCCAACGGCTCGGTGCATGCGCTGGGCTTTGGGCAGAGCAATCGCCTCGTGCTGGGCGGAGAATTCTTCTCTCTGAATGGCGTGCCGCAAACGCGCGTGGGCCGGCTCGAAGCCAGTGGAGCGTATGACGTGACATTCACCAATGCCGGCGTGAACGGTCTGGTTTCCGCGCTGTCGGTTCAACCAGACGATAAAGTCGTCATTGGTGGTTTGTTCCGTTCGATTGGGAACTATCCATACTTCTCACTCATCCCGCGCAATCGGCTGGCCCGCATGAACCATGATGGTTCGGTGGATCTCTCCTTCGCCGCGGGCCCGGGTGTTGAGAACGGTTCCAGTTACATCGATGAATACGGATCGATTCACGAACTGACCACCGTTCTGGCCACGGCGCTCGAAACCGACGGCAAAATCCTGATCGGTGGCGACTTCACCCAGGTGAACGGAATCACCCGGCCGCAAATCGCCCGCGTGTTCGGACGCGAAGCTTCGGCAGCCGTCGCCATTCTGAAAGGGCAGGGGACGGTGGAATTGATTTGGGACACCGGAATTCTTCAGGTCGCGAACCAGGTCACCGGCCCGTGGACGGATTTGCCCAACGCGCAAAGTCCGCTGCTCTATTCCACCGGAGGCGGCCAGCAATTCTTCCGGCTGAAGTTTAACTAAAACACCGCCGGGCGCGCGGAACTTTGCGCTTGTGCTCGAAGCAATCAGCGGCAGCGCAGGGAAATGAACATCGTCTCGAGTTCGCGATCGCTGGTCGTCAGCGGCACGAACAGCTTCACTTTGAAGAACTTTTTCTGTGCCGCGCAATGGAACCAACCGACCAGTGATTTGAACTTCACGGAATCTTTCGTCGCGGCTCCATAGCCGAACCGGTCATTGGCGTAGAGCAGGAAGTAGGTGGAGACGATGGCGGCATTCGTGGCGCGACGCAGCCGCGGCCCATACGCTGGATCGGTTGTAACCTTGTTCGAGATGTCGCCGGGATAAGGCGAGAGAGCGTTGGCGTAGAGCGCCTGAATTCCCATGACACTGTCCTGGACGAGAACGGTTGCATCCGAAGATTCGATTTGCTCCAGCACTTCGATTTTTGAGACGGAGGTTTCGTTTGTGAAGGTATAGACTTTTGCATCCGGTTTGATGTCAGTCGCGGCGAGGGAAAAACCAGGCAGGGGATCGCCCGCGAACATTTGCGGGAGAGCAGCATTCGTCAGCCCGCCATTGCGAGCCCGTTTCTTCACTGCCAGCCAGACAGCGGTTGCGATGACGGCGGCGATGAGGATGATCCAACGCGATCTCAAGAGTTGTTTCACTAATCGCCTAAAACCGATCGACCAGTCCGACCGTGACCAGCGTCTCCCTCGGATCGAACTGGTGCTCGACCCCGACGGAAAGTTTTACGAAACCGAGTTGCGCGAAAACGCCGCCAATGATGGAGGCAGTATCTTTGCTCGGACTTTTCGACCATGCTCCGCCAACAAACAACCCGTCGAGTCTCGATCGCGCGGGCTGGCACTGGAGTGGATAGAGATAGCCTTCGTACCGTTCTGTCACATCGCCGACAGGAGACTCGATCCGGTCGGCGCGGAAGTCGGCAAGCGCGCCCATTTCCCAGACCTCGAGTCGGCGATTGAACGTGGGATTCAGAAAGCCGAGCGGGTTTCCAAATTCCAGGCCTTGCGGGCCCATGGCGCGACCGAGCCGCGCGGGATGGCTGAGAAAGCCGCCTTCGTACTTCAGCGTGGCATTGGCGAAGAGCACTTTGGGACCGACCACCTGGCTGATGGAATTGTCGACGTAAACGGCCTCGAGCACCGGGCGAACGACTTTCCAGGATTCCGGCGCCATGACCGCTCCGGTGACGCGCCACTGCTCGCCGTCGTTGCCGGCAACCGCCATGAAATGGTCGTTGAACAAAGCGACGTAGCCGCCTGGTTCGGTATGGTCGAAAGTATTCTGCCATTGAACTTCGAGAATATAATTCCACGTCTGCCATTTGTTGCGGTAGGTAATCTTTCCGAATCGAACGTCCGCCAAAGGAACCACATTTTCGACGACCCCTCCGCCCAGTCCGAAGCCTGACGGAAACCGATATTCGCCCTGAATTTCGTAGATCGGATCGACGGGGGTTTCAACGGCTTGTGCGCCAAGAATAAAATCGCCTTTGTCCGGCCAGGGCGCGAGCGGGCGCACGAAGCCGCCGCCGTAATGCATGGTTTCACCGGTGGCGGGATCGAGCGCGCCGGCGCCGCCTTTGAAAACGGGCGTCCACACGAAGCCATTGTATTGGTCCAGGTCGCGCCGGTGCTTGTAGAGAAAATCAACTTTGCCGGGTCGCAGGGAAGGGCTTTCGGAATACAATCCTTCGTCGTAAGAAATAAACGGATGTTGGTCCGCTGCCGTGGTGACCGTGCTGGCGGCGAGAGCGGCCAGCAGTGTGGTTATGCCGAGCTTGTGATGCAACGTTGCCCGACGCCGCGAGTTCAACTGTGGACGATGGACTGGATGCATAGACAGGCTCTCTTTCTCCACGCTTCGTCGGCCGGTCGCTTGTTGGGGTGAGTTCAAGGGCGGTGCGGAGTTGGAAGTTTTGGTAACACGGGAATCGCGCTGGCTTTAACCAGCTTGCAGTAGTCGGTCAATCGTTTTTTCCGGAATGGCACTGCCGGACATTCTGGATCGAATCGCATTGAGCGTGAGGAGGCAACCGGGCTGAGCGATCCTTCGGAGTCTCACACGAGATTGCCCATCTGAAGAAATACGGTAACCCGAACGACAGAAAACTGTTAGACATTCAATTTGACAAAAGCGGCTGGTCGGAGCCTCTTATTGGGGGCATAACCATGAAAGCGACAGCATCTCGTGATGTGCGGGCATTCACTATTATCGAATTGCTCATCACCATCGCCATCATTTGGTTTCTCGCTGCCCTCCTGTTTACTGCGCTGTCCGGCGCCAAGAAAAAAGGCCAGGCGACGCTCTGCATTAATAATCTCAAGGAAGTTGGCATCGGGTTTCGGCTTTGGGCGAATGACAACCATGAACAATTTCCCTGGGCCGTGGCGGCGGCTGACGGCGGGAGTGGCTGGCTTTTTTCCGCCCCACCCGCGGACGACTGGACCGACAATTACCGCGCCGCGTCAAACGAGCTGGTCACAACGAAAATTCTGGTTTGCCCAACTGACAAAAACAAAACTCCTTCCTCGGGCCTGGTGAACCTTGGTTCCAAAAAAGCCGCTTCGGCCGCGGCTTCTGCGCCGACCCCGTGGTCGAAGCTGGATGGCAACAAACACATCAGTTATTTTGTCGGGTTGGATGCGAATGAGTCGAGGCCGCAGAGCATTCTCGCGGGAGACAGTGGGATTGGAGGTGGTAACGGTGGACTAGGGCCGGATTACACATTCAGTGCCAACAACGGCACTTCAATCGACGTGGCTTTCGACAACACCATGCACGAAGGCAGTGGCCATATCCTGCTCTCCGACGGGAGCGTGCACCACGTCAGCACGGCGCAATTTCGGGAATACATCATCACCTCGATAAACACTGGCAGCGGCACCAACAACCAGGTGATTATTTCGTTGCCGCGTGGGGTGCAGTGATTCCGGCGGCGACTCAATCTGCCGCTGTTTCCTGTCGGTACGTAAATCTCGTAGCCGGGCTTTCGTGGGTTTTTGAAATTCTTCACTGGAAAAGTGGCCCTTAGTGTGAGAATTCTTTCGCACTCCTGAAACGCCTGGTGAGGCCGGGAGTTATGCTTATGGCTGCGGATCGGATGCAACAGTCGCGCTTCGAGTTGAAGTACATCATCAACGGAGAAACAGCGCTCAAGGTTCGGGACTTCGTCAGATGCTATCTTGATTTCGACGAATACAGCGTTGGCAAGCCCAACTACTCCTATCCCGTCCACAGTCTTTATCTGGATTCGGATGACCTGAAGCTTTATTGGGAAACCATCAACGGCAACAAGAACCGTTACAAACTTCGCCTTCGCTACTACGACACCAACCCGAAGTCGCCGGTGTTTTTTGAAATCAAGCGGCGCATGAACAACTGCATCATGAAGCAGCGCGGCGGCGTCCGGCAGGAATTTGTTTCCTATCTTCTCTCCGGCCATTTGCCGCGCGAGGAGCATCTGCTTTCCAAAGCGCCGAAACAAATGGTGGCGCTCCAACGTTTTTGCGAACTGGTGAACCGCATCCACGCCAAACCCAAGGTGCACATTTTCTACATGCGCGAAGCCTACGTCAGCTCAGACGATCAAGTGCGGGTCACGATCGACCGCACCGTTCAAGGCGAGGAAAACCTGAACCTTTCCATCAAGACGGAAATGAAGAACCCGGTTCAATGCATGGAGAATGAGGTCATCCTGGAACTGAAATTCACGAATCGTTTCCCTAACTGGTTTCGCGACCTGGTGCGGATGTCCAACGTCATGCAATGCGGCGCAGCCAAATACGTGGAGAGCATTCAAAACCTTGGTTCGGCACGAATTCAAAGTGATTTGCCGGTGGTGGAAGAAGCGCCTCCCACCCTCGCCAAATTTGAAATGAAGGATTTGCTTCCGAACTGGGTCGCCTGACTTCGCACGAGAAGCGTCAAAGCAATGCGGCTACGCCGCGGAAGTGGGAATCGGGTCGGCTCCATCGAGACAAGAGCGTACGGTGCGAAGCAGCGATTCAGGGGGATACGGCTTCTGCAGAAAGTTCACCGGCTCACCTTTGGCCTCGAGCAAATCCTGGCTGTAGCCCGTTGTGTAAACCACTTTCAAGTCAGGCTTGCGTTCCTGGAGAGACACCGCCAGCTCGCGGCCGGTCATGCCACCCGGCAACACCATGTCGGTGAGGAGCAATTGAATCTCGTGGGAATGTTCCTCCCACACGGCGAATGCATCTTCACTGCGCTCCGCATCGAAGACCTTGTAACCAGCATCGGTCAGGATCATCCGCGCCAACTCACGCAGCAAAGGTTCGTCCTCCACGAGCAGGATGTTTTCACCTGTGCCCTGGGACGGCGCGTTTTGCGGATTGGCCTCAAGCTTTGCTTCCAGCGTTTTCGTCGTGGCGGGGAAAAGAATTGTGAATGTTGTGCCTTGGTTTACTTCGCTGGCCACATCGATGAAGCCGGCATGTTGATTGACGATGCCAAAAACAGTTGCCAGCCCCAACCCCGTTCCCTTGCCAACATCCTTCGTGGTGAAAAACGGCTCGAAAATGTGCGTCATCACTTCCGGAGGAATGCCGCAGCCGGTATCCCGCACGCGCAGCCGTACCCATGTCCTGGTCACGCCATCCTCTGTCGATTCCACCGTGTCGGTTTCAATGATCAACTTGCCTCCGTGCGGCATGGCATCACGGGCATTGACCGCGAGATTCAAAACAATTTGCTCGAGCATCGCCGCGTCCGCCTCGATCGCAGGGACATCCAGCGCATGTTCCACGACCAGGGCGATGTTTTCTCCGATCAATCGCTCCAGCAGCCGGCTCATGTTTGTCACCGTCTCGCTGATCGACAATACGCGGGGCTGCATGACTTGTTTGCGGCTGAACGCCAGTAGCTGCCTGGTCAAACTCGCGGCCCGCTCCGTGGTATCGAACAGCTGATTCAGCATCACATTCTGTTCTGGACAAGCGTTCAACTCCAGGCGCCGGACCAGCCCCTGCATGATCGTGAGAATGTTGTTGAAGTCGTGCGCGACCCCGGCCGCGAGCTGGCCGATGGCTTCCATCTTTTGCGATTGTCGCAACTGCGCTTCCAGGCTCGTCCGCTCCGTCACATCCTCTGCATAGCCATGCACCCGCCCGATGCTGGGTTGCGGAAAGAATGACCACGAGAAGGTCCGACCGGCGATCTGCGCCTGCTCATTCAAGGTGTTCGACCCGCAGGTGAGGCAATGACGCACCAGTTCGGCGATATTCGGTGGCAAAAGTTCGCTCGGATGCTGCTTCTGCAGCGCAGTCGTCACCGTTCGCGCGGCATCATTGCAGTAGATCGCCGAGCCGTTGGCATCCAGCTCCACGACGGGATTGGGATTGTGCTCCACGAAAGCCGCCAGGTGTTCGCGTTCCGTTTCGGATTGTTTTCGCGCGTGCGCAGAACTGATGACGTTGGCGACCGATTGGAGAAAATGAAAATCATCCTCGACGAACGTGCGGCTGCGTCGACTTTGCGCTTCGAGGATGCCCCACGCACGCGGCCTGCCCGGGATGACGACGCTGATGCTGCTTATCACCCCGTGCGCGCGGACAAACTCTGGGACCTGGAATGCCGTGATCGTTCGCATGTCCTTGGCGATAACCGGTTCCGCCGAGTTCAGAACATACGCCGCCATCGAATCCTGTTCGGCGCAGACTGTCGTGCGTTCCACCACGCCACTGTTCCAGCCAAAGCCGGCTGTCAGGCGCAGCGTGCGACCGTCCGCATCCAGTTCGTAGATGCTCGTGAAATCGAGGGACAATGTCTGGGCCACGAATACGGCTGCCTGTTCGAGGAGCATCGGCAGATCCACGCCCGTCAACGCGGCCTGGCCGAGCGCGGCCACGGCAGCTTGCTGATGCGCGCGGTCGAGCAATGACAATTGAAAAGAAGTGAGTGGCCCCGTTGCGGCTCTGCCGCTGGCGGGACGGGTCGGCGCCGGGCGCGGCTCCGTGACGGTCGAAAACATTAGTGTCCGTTCATTCAGCGGCTGTCTTGCTCCGGGACTAAAGTGTCAACAATTCTGAATAGTGCCGACGCCGGAATCATAATTCTCCGGGTTTCGCGCTTGTTTCCCGCTTCCGCCGGCCGGGCGTGAATGCTTAATTGCCCGCCGTGTTTGAACTACTGAAGACCGACGCGCATTCAAAAGCGCGGCTGGGGCGCCTGCAGACCACCCGCGGCGTGGTGGAAACTCCCGTGTTCATGCCGGTCGGCACGCAGGCCAGCGTCAAGGCGCTCGATCCGCGCGAACTCCTGGAAATGGGAACGCAGATTATTCTCGGCAACACTTATCATCTCTCTATTCGGCCCGGCCTGGAAATTATCGGTGCGGCGGGCGGCCTGCACCCGTTCATGAATTGGACGAAGCCGATCCTCACGGACAGCGGCGGCTTCCAGGTTTTCAGTCTCGCGAAAATTCGCAAAATCAAAGCGCACGGTGTCGAGTTTCGCTCGCACCTCGATGGCTCGCTGTTGTTTCTCGGCCCGAAGGAATCCATGCACATCCAACGGGTACTCGGCTCCGACATCGCGATGGTCTTTGACGACTGCCCACCGCACGGCGCATCGGCCGGCGATGTGAAGGCGGCCGTCGAACGAACACTCCGGTGGGCAAAGGAATGCCGCGAACAGCCGCGCGCGCCGGGGCAATTCGTCTTCGGGATCGTTCAGGGAGCGAACGCAGCAAAGCTCCGCGAGCACTGCGCGAAGGAACTGGTGGCGATGGATTTCGACGGCTACGCCATCGGTGGCGTCAGCGTCGGTGAACCCGAGCCTGAAATGTTTTCGGCGGTTGAGATGACAGAGCCGCACCTGCCGACGAGCAAAGCGCGCTACGCAATGGGCCTGGGCACGCCCGCGCAACTCGTCGAATTGGTGGCGCGCGGCGTGGACATGTTCGACTGCGTGCTTCCGACACGCGTCGCGCGCAATGGCACCGCGTTCACGAAGAAGGGAACGATCAGCATCAAAGGCGGTTCCTACAAAGCGGACTTCACGCCCATCGAAGCCGACTGTGAATGCTTCGCGTGCAAACATTTTACGAGGGCTTACCTCCGTCACTTGCTGAACGTGAACGAGATTCTCGGCCTGCGTATGGTGAGCGTCCACAACTCCCACCTCTTCCTGAAAGTAATGGCTGACATCCGCGCGCATCTTGCCGCCGGGACCTTTGGCGAATTCCGCCGTGAATTCATTGCGAATTATCGGCCCACGGAAAAAGTCCTGCTCGCCCGCCAGATGCACGCCGCCGCTAAGCAGGATCGTTAAGTCGCGCCGTCCATCGAAGGAACAAGGAGGGCGACTCAAGCTCTGTCGTGGATGAGCCGGCTTGTATTCGAGTGTTCATTCGCTTAATTGGTTTGCATGACCCTTTGGCTTTTTCGCACCTCCCACAGTGCTCTTTTGTGTTCGCGCAGTGGATTTGGAGTCGTGCGAGGATCGAAGTGACGACCGGTGAATTTAACACGCCACATCCTGCTCGCGACGATGATCGCGTCGCCCGCCGTCGCTGCTGAGTTCAAACGCGACATTGAGCCCATCTTTGCTGCGCGCTGTTACTCGTGCCACGGCGCGGACAAACAGAAGAACAATTTGCGGCTCGATCGAAAACTGAAAGCCCTGGCGGGCGGCGATTCCGGGCCAGCTATCGTTGCCGGCAAAAGTGGCGAAAGCCGGCTCTACAAGTATGTCGCAGGGCTGGATTCGGACATCGTCATGCCGGCGAAAGGCGAGCAACTCACGAGCAATCAAGTGGCTCTCATCAAGGATTGGATCGATGCCGGGGCCGTTTGGCCTGAAGATGCCGCCGATGTCGCTGAGAACCCTGCGAACCATTGGGCCTTCAAGGCCCCTCCTTTTGATTTGTCCGAAAAGTCGGCGAATGTCAGGCCGCAAAGTCGCATCGACGAATTCGTCGCGAAGGAGCAGCAAGCACGCAGCCTCAGAGCGTCGGCTGAAGCGTCGCGTCGCACGTTGATCCGCCGTCTGTCGCTCGATCTGCTCGGGTTGCCGCCGGAACCGCAAGTGGTCGAGGCGTTTGTCTCCGACTCATCGCCTGACGCTTACGACAGGCTGATGGAGCGTTTGCTGGCCTCACCGCATTATGGTGAGCGCTGGGGGCGCCACTGGCTGGATTTCGCGCGCTGGGCGGAAAGCGAGGCGTATGAAGTAAACGGATTTCGCTCCGCCGCGTGGCGCTATCGTGATTATGTGATCGAGAGCTTCAACGGCGACAAGCCTTACGACCAATTCCTGCGTGAACAAATCGCGGGTGATGAATTGGAGCCGTATTCGGACGAGAAGATCATTGCCACCGGCTTTCTGAGCGCGGCCCGGTTCAACGCCAATGAAGAAGACAAAGCCGTCCAGCGCAATGAACCGCTCGTGGACATGGCGAACGCCACAGCCACGGTCACCATGGGTCTCACGCTCGGCTGCGCACAGTGCCACGACCATAAATTCGATCCGCTGACGATTCGCGACTACTACCGCTTCCAGGGTTTCTTTGTCCGGGGACAAATGAACTCGTTGCTGCTGCGCGACACCAATCTGTGGCGCGCTTACGCAGCAGCAGGAATTCCTCCTGCGTTTGAAACTTCCAAAGCACTGCTTAAACAAATCACGGACCCGGTGCGCGCGAAACTTCTGATCGAGGCGAGGGAGGCGCTGACCAGCGAGCAACGGGAGGCCCTGGAAATCCCTGCCGAGCAACGCACGGCCGAAGAAGCGGAGATCGCGGCGAATGCGGACAAGGTGCTGAGCATCTCGAAGGACAAAATCGAAAAGGCGCTCAGCGCCGACGATCGCACCCTGGTTCAGGAGCTCGAAAAGAAAATCGCGCAGCTCGACAAGGAAATCGAAGAAGCCAAGCCGCAGACCTGGGGATTCTACTCGCCGGCCACGAGCCCGCACAAAGTTGAGATCCTTCCTGCGCGCGGGGTGTATCCGCTGCCTTACGAGCCGCCGAAGTTGAAAGAGACGCTGCCCGCGGTGCTGCGACGGGGAGACGTTCATCAGCCGGGCGAGCGATTGATGCCTGGCGTGCCCGAAATCATTTCCAGCAATACTCCATTGACCTGGGGAAGCACGAACGCGTTTCCCACTCGGCGCGCGCTGGTCGATTGGTTGACCAGCACGAACAGCCCGTTGACCGCGCGGGTCTGGGTCAATTTCATCTGGCAGAACCACTTTGGACGGGGACTTGTGGCCACCTCGGGAGATTTCGGCGTGCGCGGTTCCCGCCCCACACATCCGGAGTTGCTGGATTGGTTGGCCGTTGAACTGGTGCGCAGTGGCTGGAGCACCAAACACATTCACCGATTGATTCTTTCCTCGAAGACTTATCGTCAGTCCACGGAACCGGACGTGAAGAACATGGCGATTGATCCGGAAAATGAATTTCTCTGGCGCTGGAAACCGCGCCGTCTGGAAGCCGAGGCGATTCGCGATTCTGTTTTATTTGTCAGCGGGGATTTGGATGGCAAACGCGGTGGCATCAGTATCAAACCGGAAGACGAAGAGAACAATTTGCGCCGCAGCCTCTACTTGCGCCAGAAGCGCGTCGAACCGCCGCCGATGACCGGCCTGTTCGACCTGCCGAGCGCGAACGAGAGTTGTCCGAAGCGCCATGTCTCCACCATCGCGCTGCAGCCGCTTTACTTGATGAACAGCGAATCATGCTGAAGCGCGCGCAGTCCTTCGCGAGGCGTGTGGAGGCGCGGACGGGAATGACGCGCGAGCGACAAATCGCGGCGGCATTCGGGATGGCCCTTGGGCGCGAACCGGAAGAATCAGAACTGCGCAGTGCGTTAAAATTCTTCGGCGATGCCGGCGGCTCAACGAAACTCATCCAGTTTTGCCACGCGCTCCTGAACGCGAACGAATTCGTTTACCTCGAATGAAAGACTCGCCCTCCCTGGCCATGCACGTTACACTTCGTTTGTTCCAAGCATGAAGGCAACGCCCAGCGGCTGCGGAAATTTCGGCCCGCCGATTCTGACCCGGCGCGAGATGCTGCGCCGTTCGGCCCTCGGCTTCGGTTCGCTCGCCTTCACGTGGATGCTGGCCGACGAAGGGAAACTGTTTGGCGCGGATGAGCGGGCGCTCTTTCCGTTGAAGCCGCGAGGCAAAGCGCGCAGCGTCATTTTCCTGCAAATGAGCGGCGGCCCGAGCCACGTTGATACATTTGATCCGAAGCCCGAGCTGGCGAAGCTCCACGGCAAGGACGTGCCGCCGAGCATCGCGAAGAACGTCCCCATGAACAAGCGGCTCCGGACGACCGGGGTCTATGCGTCGCCGTTCGAGTTCAAGCAGTACGGCCAGAGCGGAATCCCCGTCTCGGAACTGTTCAAGGAAACGGCGAGGCACGTGGACGACCTCTGTGTGCTGCGCGGACTGAAGCACGACAACCCGATTCACACGCCGGCTGACTATCTGATGCTGAGCGGTTCGCCCATCGGCACGCGCCCGACCATTGGTTCGTGGCTCTACTACGGACTCGGCAGCGAGAACCAGAACCTGCCCGGCTTTGTCACGCTGGTGGCGGGCGACAACCTGAGCGGGCCGGCCGTCTGGTCGGCGGGTTTTCTTCCTGCGCGCTTTCAAGGTACGCTCGTCAAGGCCGCCGAGGGAATTGCGAACGTCAGGATGCCGGCCGGATTTTCGGAAAGCGATCGACGGGCGCAACTCGATTTGCTCAGTGACTTGAATGCGCGGCATCAAGAGCGGCTCGGAAACGATTCCGAGCTCGAGGCGCGCATCCTCTCCTACGAACTCGCCTTCCGGATGCAGAGCGCCGCGCCCGAGGCATTTGACGTCGACAAGGAAAGCCACGCCACGAAAAAGCTCTACGGCATCGACGACAAGGAAACTGTCGAGTACGGCACGAATTGCCTGCTCGCGCGACGTCTCGTGGAGCGCGGCGTGCGTTTCATCCAGTTAGTGCAGGGCGGCTGGGACGCGCATGGCGACTTGAAGGGTAATCACGAAAAGTATTCGCGCGCCTGCGACCGGCCCATCGCTGGATTGCTGGCGGACTTGAAGGCGCGCGGTTTGTTGGAACAGACGCTGGTGATTTGGGGCGGCGAATTCGGCCGCACGCCGACCGCTGAAGGAACGGGGAAGAAGCCGGGGCGCGATCATTCACCCACGGCGTTCACGATGTGGCTGGCGGGCGGTGGAGTGAAGGGAGGACGAATCATCGGCGCCACGGACGACGTCGGCTACACCGTGGTGGAACGCCCCGTCAGTCCCAGCGACCTGCACGCGACCATTCTTCACGCGTTTGGAATTCAAGAGCAGGAGATCTGGTTCCAGCACCACAACCGCAAGGAACTTCTCACCTTCAATGGCGGGGAAGTGGTGCAGGAAGTCTTCGCGTGAAAAAGTGGACGCGCGTCCTCGGAATTCTTTTCTTCGCTCTCGGGATCTTCACGCCTCTCGTGACGACGGTCGTTACGTTTCTTCTGCCGGAAACATTTGCTTCGTCCTCCATGATTTTGCACCCGGTCACGAGTCCGACACCGCTCGTGACCGCGGTGCAAACGATCGTGACCCGATCCAATCTCGATCTGGTTGTCACGGATCTCGATCTCGCCGCCCAATGGGCAATAAAGTACAAACAGCCGGGAAAGCTCTGGCCGGAGAAAGGCGAGATACTCAACCGAATGATTCAAATCGAGGTACCCCGCGGCTCATCCATCGTTAAGATCAAAGTCTTCAGTGATGACAGGATGGAAGCCGCCACCATCGCCAACAAGTTAACCGAGATTTATTGCCGCGCTATAATTGGAGCCAGCATCATCAATGCGGCGCAACCAAACCCGGTGCCTGCCCGGCCGAACAAGCGGATGAATATCATGATCGGGGGCGGCGTGGGTGCGACAGTCTTGGTTATGGGCATCGGCTTGCTTATCGCTTCCCGAATCGCCGTGACACGACCCTAGCTCGCTAGGGCAAGACGGTCGTGCCCATCAAATAGCGATCGCACTCGCGCGCGGCCTGCCGGCCTTCGTTGATTGCCCAGACGACGAGGCTCTGGCCTCGGCGGCAATCGCCGGCGCTGAAGACGCCGGGAATGTTCGTCGCGTATTTGCCGTAATCCGCTTTGTAGTTGGACCGCTCGTCGCGCGTGACATTGAGCTGTTCCGCGATGGCATCTTCCGGACCGAGGAAGCCCATCGCGAGCAACACGAGCTGCGCGGGCAGCACCCGCTCGGTGCCGGCCATTTGCTTCGGCACGAACTGGCCTTTGTCGTTGCGCTCCCATTGCACGTCCACGATTTCCACGCCTTTCACATGCCCGTGATCGTCGGCAATGAACTTCTTCGCGGTGACGAGATAGACGCGCGGGTCGGCGCCGAATTTCGCGGCGGCTTCCTCCTGGCCGTAGTCGAGCTTGTAGGTCTTGGGCCATTGCGGCCACGGATTGTCGGGCGCGCGATGGAGCGGCGGCTTCGGGAGAATTTCCAATTGCGAAAGGCTTTTGCAACCGTGACGCATAGACGTTCCGACGCAGTCGGTGCCGGTGTCGCCACCGCCGATCACGACAACATCCTTGCCGGTGGCGTCGATGAAGTTTCCGTTCTTGTGCCGGTCCAGCAACGCCTTGGTGTTCGCAGTAAGGAACTCCATCGCGAAGTGAATGCCTTTGAGCTGCCGTCCTTCGATGGGCAGGTCGCGCGCTTTGGTCGCGCCAGTGCAAATGACCACGGCATCGACATCCTTCATCAGTTTGTCGGCGGGAAGGTCCTTGCCGACTTCGGTGTTGGTCACGAACTGGATGCCCGCGTCTTCCATCAGCTTGACGCGGCGCAGCACGACTTTCTCCTTGTCGAGCTTCATGTTGGGGATGCCGTACATGAGCAACCCGCCAATGCGATCCGCGCGTTCGTAAACGATGACCTGATGGCCGGCGCTGTTGAGTTGTTCGGCCGCGCTGAGGCCGGCCGGACCGGAACCGATCACGGCAACCTTCTTTCCCGTGCGCGTCGCCGGCGTGAATGGCTTGACCCAGCCTTCGTCCCAGCCTTTGTCGATGACGGCGCACTCGATGTTCTTGATGGTGACCGGCGGCTCATTGATGCCGAGGACGCACGAACCTTCGCAGGGCGCGGGACAGACGCGCCCGGTGAACTCGGGAAAATTGTTCGTTTTGAACAGGCGTTCGAGCGCTTCCTGCCACTGGCCGCGATAAACCAGATCGTTCCACTCCGGAATGAGATTGTTGATCGGGCAGCCCGAGGCCATGCCCGCGAGCAGTTTGCCCGTATGGCAGAACGGCACGCCGCAATCCATGCAGCGCGCGCCCTGCTGCTTGAGCTTCGGCTCCGGCATGTGCTCGTGGAACTCGTTCCAATGTGCGATGCGTTGCAGCTCCGGCTGGTCCGCCGGCAACTCGCGCTTGAACTCCATGAATCCTGTTGGTTTGCCCATACTCTTCTGAGATTCAATTTCCCTTCAGCCCTATTTCGCCGCCGCTTGCGTGCTCTCCTGGAACGCCTTCAGCAACGCCGCTTCGCCCTGCAAGCCGCTCTTTTGCGCACGGTCGATGGATTCGAGCATTCGCTTGTAATCCTTCGGCATCACCTTCACGAACTTCGGCACCATGTCGTCCCAAAGTTTGAGGATGTGCTGCGCGCGCGTGCTGTGGGTGTAGCGCGCGTGCCGATCGATCATGCCGCGCACTTCGGCGATTTCCAGCGCGTCGCAGAGTTGAGTCAATTCAACCATCTCCTTGTTGCAACGCGTCGGGAAGTCGCCCGTCACGTCAAGCACGTAAGCCACGCCGCCGCTCATGCCGGCGGCGAAGTTACGGCCCGTCGCGCCGAGCACGATGACGCGCCCGCCGGTCATGTATTCGCAACCGTGATCGCCCACGGCCTCGACGACCGCGTGCACGCCGGAGTTGCGGACGCCGAAGCGTTCGCCCGCCATGCCGCGGATGTAAATCTCGCCGCTGGTCGCGCCATACAAACCGACGTTGCCGACGATCATGTTTTCCTCGGGCACGAAGGTGGAGCCCTTTGGCGGATAAACGATGATTTTGCCGCCGCTCAAACCCTTGCCGATGTAATCGTTCGCGTCGCCTTCGAGTTCGATCGTGATGCCGCGCGGCACGAAGGCGCCCATGCTTTGTCCGGCGGAACCGTTGAACTTCAGGTGAATCGTGTCATCCGGCAGGCCGTCTGCGCCGTATTTCTTCGTGAGCGCGCTGCCGACCTGGGTACAGACGACGCGATTGACGTTCGCGATGGGCAGCGTCGCCCGAACCTTCTCGCCGCGCTCCAGCGCCGGCGCACAAATCTCGAAGAGGTGCGTGCGATCCAGAGACGCTTCGAGACCGTGATCCTGGTCCTGCATCCGGTAGCGTCCGACCTCGGGGCCGACCTGCGGCTGATAAAACATTCGCGAGAAGTCCAGGCCCTTCGCCTTGTAGTGCGCGATGGCCATGTTCGTATCGAGCATGTCGGTGCGACCGACCATCTCGTTGATGGTGCGAAAGCCGAGCTTCGCCATTTCCTCGCGCAGATTTTGCGCAACCATCCTGAAGAAATTCACGACGTGGTCGGCGTTCCCCGAGAACTTTTTGCGCAACTCCGGATTCTGTGTCGCGACGCCCACCGGGCAGGTATCGCTGTGGCAAACGCGCATCATGATGCATCCCATCACGACCAGCGGCGCCGTCGCGAAACCGAACTCTTCCGCACCGAGCAACGCCGCAATGGCCACATCGCGTCCCGTTTTCAACTGGCCATCTGTCTCAACGTAAACGCGGCTGCGCAAATTGTTCAGCACGAGCGTCTGGTGCGCCTCGGCGAGACCGAGCTCCCAGGGTGTGCCCGCGTGCTTGATGGAACTGAGCGGTGACGCGCCGGTGCCGCCATCGTAGCCGCTGATCAGAATCACGTCGGCATGGCCTTTCGCGACGCCCGCCGCGATGGTGCCCACACCGATTTCCGAAACGAGCTTCACGCTGATGCGCGCCTCGGAGTTCGCGTTCTTCAAGTCATGAATCAACTCGGCAAGGTCCTCGATGGAGTAGATGTCATGATGCGGCGGCGGCGAAATGAGTTCCACGCCGGGCGTCGAGTGACGCACCCTGGCGATCCACGGATAAACTTTCTTGCCGGGCAACTGGCCGCCTTCACCGGGCTTCGCACCCTGCGCCATTTTGATCTGAAGCTCCTTCGCGTTGACGAGGTAATTGCTCGTCACACCGAAGCGCCCGCTTGCGACCTGCTTGATCGCGCTGTTCTTCGAGTCGCCCTTGTCATTCGTCCACGTGTAGCGCTCGGGATCTTCGCCCCCTTCCCCGGTGTTGCTGCGGCCGCCGATGCGGTTCATCGCGATGGCCAGCGTCTCGTGCGCTTCCTTCGAAATGGAGCCGTAACTCATGGCGCCGGACTTGAAGCGCTTCATGATGGCTTCGACCGATTCCACTTCATCGATGGGAATCGGCTGCGGCAAATATTTGAGATTGAACATGCCGCGCAGCGTGCAGAGATGGCGGAGCTGATCGTTAATCTCCGCCGCATATTCCTGGAACACCTTGTAGTTGTTCGTGCGCGAGGAGAGCTGGAGCTTGTCTTTCCAGCACATTGGGATCCTAAGCTTAGAATTCCACGTGGACAAGTTGTCGCG